>WNFV01004859.1_pt1 | contig 16497 bp, 14 predicted proteins | sample 5400101 | NCBI WGS metagenome assembly WNFV01 (sample SAMN13153361, study PRJNA577476) | soil metagenome | isolation source: 115 cm soil or saprolite under grassland replicate 1 | place: USA:California | collected 2016-06-15
GCATGGCAACTGCACACAGTGAATAGAGGACGGCCAATTGCTCCGTCATGAACAATCCCACGCAGTAGATCCGTATTAAGAATGTGACACAAGCCAAAAACACTGCCGCGGCGAGCCCGCCCAACCGAAGCCGAATTACCTCGAAAGCTGACCACGTGGCCAGGGCCATAACAATCGTAAGGACTAACGTCACCACATGGAAGTCGTGCCTTAGTATTTTCAACAGGACCGCTAATAACAGGGGAAAAGACTCCCTGGCCCCAAAGATAAGAGTCATCTGTTGCCCATTGAGCAGTTCGCAAGCCCCGCTGTAATAGAAATTCGAGTCGCCGAGCGGAAAGATACCCCAGATTTGAGACGGAGTAACCGCAGGATGTGAACCGGTATTGTAGCACCACGCTTGAAAGGCGGCCTGGGTTAGCGCTATGACTAACAATGACCATGTGCTCGTTCCTTTACGGCGAAACAAGAACGGTAGAACCGCCGCCAGCGCGCAGGCTGCCAGGACAGCCCAAGTCTCCTTACAGAAAGAGCGCAGCCAAACTACTGACATAGGATGGGTCAGGACCCAAACGGCAGGAAGAAGTGCTGCCAATGAAGGAACGACTCCAAGACCTTTACGAATCCAGTACAGTCGAGTTTGCTGTGACATCTATATGATCTGCCAACGTCAGGCGGTTACGCGAAGGAAGTCAAGAGGCAAGTTCTTCCCCTTGTGGTGACAATGAGCGACAAATGTCTAGGCTGGATTACTCAGTGAGAGTGCAGATTGATATGTGAATTTATTCGCGTCTGGCGGACGATGATAGCACCAGTAATGACGCTTTTCATGACATTGTCACCGAAAGTTGTGCTCTCGAACAAGCTCTTAGCTTAAACAGCTCCTCCTCTTGCGTGGCGTAAGGTCAAACAGACCAGCCCTGATGGTGGAACGCTTTAGCGGGTTGCTGGGTCTGGTCGCGGGACCTGCACAGGAATCTCAATGAGCGCACAAATTAGCGGCAGTCGCCGGGAAAATCACTTACCGCGGGAATTCATTCGCGTGGTAAGCGGAAGCGATGAGAGTAAATCATTAGTGTCCTATAATCGGCGACGGTTCTTTTGGGCGTTTGGAGTCGTTGCCCTGGGGAAGCAATTCCTTTGGAACGTCATAGACTAGAAACGAGTAGGCAATGTGGTCCACAGGCGTGAAATGCTCTCTTAACCATCTGTACTCCTCAGGATTTCGATTAACTCCGACCAAAGCGTTGATGGGCACGGCAATCCGACCGGCCTGCGGTTTACGAGGGTCCACGATAACTCCAGGATGACGGCGGACATATTCGTTTAGATACCATTCATTGCCTCGCCAATCCAAGTTCGAGTCTGCAAGGTGTCGGTATGCTAGCTTCCTGTCCGGAACAAATTCATTAAAATACGAGATAAAATGTGGATAGTATGAAAGAGCAGATGCAGCAACCCAGACGACGAGAATCACCGCGGTATATTGTCGAAGCTTGGAGTCCGGGGCAGCTAGGAATCTTCCGCAAAAGACCGTAGCCAGGGCGAATACAGGCAACACATGACGAATGCCGATCTGCGCGTTAAAGAAGAAGTTGAAGTAGACCCAGTAAATCAGAATCGGAATCAGCAGAAAAATCTCCTCCCGCCGAAGCCCGAGCGCCGCCGGTTGGCGACGCCTGGAAAAGTATCCGAACAACGCCACCAAAAATATAATTTGCGTCGCAATCGGCACCTTGAAGAAAGCGGCGTAAAAGTAATATCCTGGGAACCCATGAAGCGTTCCGTCATGATGATTCACTCGAAGTTGCCCTGCCATGTAGATGTTTCCCCAAGCTTGTCCCATCCTCTCCTCGAACTTGACTAGATCCAAGCCTTGGACGTAAGGCACCGGAAGTGGAAGCGGCAGGTTTCCGATGACGGGGGTCGCTTGAAGTCTTTTGAAAAATGGGTCTTTCAAGGTGTACACCGACAAGGGTGTTCCGATTCCAGTGAAACCGAATCCCAGATTGATTATGATCGCACTTACCGCAGCAAAGAACACGATCACGATGGACCAGCGCCGTAGGTTCCAGGTCAGGCTGTGCCGCTGGTCGCCCTTTGCCATTTCGATCGCCGGCTTAAAGCGACAACAAATCGCTGCAATTACCAAAAAGATCGGATACAGATAAACGCACGAGTATTTAGCCAATTGGCTTAAACCGAGCGTCACTGCGCTAAAAAAGGCTCGTGACTTGCCGCCTACCTTGAGAAAACGCCAAAAATGGTAGAGCGCCATGGTCGTCATCAAAGCGGCCGGCAAGTCAGCCGTCACCAACTGGCCGTGCGCTAGCAAATTGGGATCGAAGACGTAAAGACTCAGTGAGAGAAGAGCTCCATTACGGCCGTAGAGTTCATAGCTCCACTTCAATACGTATAGCGCCAGTAAAAGCGAGAGAAGAATGGTCGCGTATCGGCCGCGTTTTACCTGATCGATCCACGAAGTGTCTAGTGAAATACCTGCCGTCCGGGCAAAGACAGCGAGATTTCCGCTCGTCATGGCATGGACACTTGAAAAAGGCATGGTGCTGCTATTTATGGCTCCAGTTCGCTCGGGAGAGCCATTCAATACACGATAGCCGTACTGGTAGTGAAGAGGCTCATCAGTAGTAAGCCCCTTGTGACGCAAGCTCGTCGTTTGTATCAGCACTAACACAGCTAACAACGCGCCGCAGGCAATCAACCAGCCTGGCCTCGTGATCGACTGCCATGCTCGACTACTCATTGATAGGCTCCGTAACCCGATGCGCTCATTATAAATCGCTGGTATCTCTTTCTTGTGAAGGCGACCAACTTGTAAAGTCTAAGTCCGGTCCCTTAGTCCGACTGTGGAAGCTTCGGCGAACGGATGACGTCTGCGTCGAATTCACTGACTGAAATGATGTAATCGACGTTCGCCTGCTGTTGTGGCGTGAGCTCATTTACATTCTCGACCCAAATACGCAGGGAATGATCGTTCCAGACCAGAGAAGCAATAAAAAAAACATTCCATTTGTTTTGGAAGATATTTTCCTTCAGCAAAAGGAGAATGCTACTGCCATGTGATGGACGGAAACCCAGGGAACGGAACGTGTGGATAACATGCGAGGTTTTTGCCCCGACGTTGAGCCAAGGCATTCCAAGGCGCTGATTCTCTCGCTGTGTAAAGGCTGCGAGAGCGAACGCCACTAAGAGCGTTCCGAGGATTCGGAAAATCCGAGGCGATGCTTTCCTGAAAGCATCCCCGACAATTGTGCCTCTTCCTGCAGGCAGGAGGCGGTTGCCAACGAATACCGAAAATTTTGAAATGAGAGTGATCAAATCAAACGCAACCTTTGCAAAGATTATTGCCCATCCGAACAGCAGAAGATAAAGGGATGCATTGTCGCGGATGGGGACGATAAACGCCAAAGGAAGGGGTACGATCACTATCCAGAATGCCATGAGCTGAAGCGTGCGGTCCCGGCGTAGAAAGGCATAAATGAAAACCAGCGACCACAAGAGTAGCAGTCCAATTGGTGTGATTGTATGCCCGGCAAACAACAATTGACCAACAAACCTGGCGTTGGAAGCTGTGAAATTATGCCATGAATATTCGGGTCGATAAGGATCTAGAGTTGGCAGCGAGCCGCTGCCGTGGGTTTTCCCGTAAATATAAAAAACTGTGAGCAATCCAGCAATCACCGGCGCTGTGGCGTAAGACCGAATCCAGCGCAAGAAAGCTTTCCAGTCTGCCCACTCAGGAGCTTTCAAAAACTCATAAATTAGAACGATTACTGGAAGCGTAACTGCCATTTCCTTGCAGTTAAGCGCAATAACATAGAGGCCCAGAAATCCAAGCAATTGCGGCGGCCGCAGAGAGACTTCTTTCTCCCGAACATGTATGTAGTAAGCCAAGGCCGCGAAATAAAAAAATCCACATAACACGTCATAAATAAACGCACCGACAAACACCAGGCCGGCAAGCCGCGGGTGGTAACAAAGAGCGAGGACAGCAATGAAAGCGATCGAGCGCGAGGAGGCGATACGCCGGCTCAAGTAATAGACCAAGGAAATGGATATAACAAGAATGGTGATCTGGACAATTCGATAAGGCAAAGGATCCAGGTCAAAGAAGTGATAGACCGGCAGATAGTAAAGAGCGCCCCCTGGTCGATAAAGGTAGAGAGGCAGATCGTAAAGGGCGCACCCCGGACAAAGAAATAGTTTCCAAAATATGATATTTGCGAAGACTGATTTCAGCGCTCCAGCACACCAGCAGATTCCGATGTTCCCCATCTCGTCTTCACGGAAACCCCCGCGTAGTGCCGGAAGAGCAAAGTGAAGGAAATAAGCAACGAGGACGGCCACGCAAAGCACATCAAATATGATGCTTTGATACGCCCGTTCTTTCTCTGCACCGTCCATATGACCTGAAATTGAAAAAGAGAGCATACGATCTCCGCCAAATTGCCATCACGTTAACCGCCTGCTTCCCGCCCAGGATAATCGCTCTGCAGTTTACGTTGAAAGATCGGACTGGGCGCAAGAAAAAAATTGGCTCTCATCTTCTATTCTGTTGCGCTGGGCCACCTGGAACCATCAACACTATTCTGCCCGCTTCCAAAGGGGATACGAGCCGCAACACGGAACTCGGCCATGTTCGAGCTGTGTGTCGCTCAAACGGATTCGTGATGCGGGACTAATCCCGCGGGGCGGGAGTACGTAATCGCCCCAAGGCAAGAATGGAAGTACCGAACGGCATTGGGAAAGGCAAGGACGTCTCAATGTTTTTCAACCCATGTAACAATAATCGCACTATTCGATTTGGCGGGACAAAGCCACGTCGTAGGATCGTTTCCGCCTCCTTGGTATCCACTCGACGGAGTAGCGCTTTGCGTGCAAGTAATAACGGAACCATCGATAATCCCCACTGCCAGACAGCTCGAGTTTCTATCCCACAAAAGTCGAGCAACCTTATCAACCCGCTTCGAGTGTACCGCCTCAAATGGCCAGCGACTCGGTCATAATCGCTGGCAAGCCACATATTGGCTGGGACATTGATTACGAGGAGTCCGCCTGCGCGCAAATGACGCGACGCTGCAATAAGAAACGCTGCGTCGTCAGGAATATGTTCGATTACATCTAGCAGAAAAACAGCGTCATAACGTCCCAATAATGATCGTGATTGCTCGAGTATATCATAGACGAAAAGCCGGCCCTTTCCCGGCTTCGCCATCTCCAAAGCCATTCGATTCAGATCGCAGCCGTCGACTGTAAGGTCGAAATCACGTTCTAGCATATCCCGGGCGACTCCGTGTCCGCATCCGATTTCCAATGCTCGCTCCATGGGACCCTTAGCGCGCTTGAGCGCGCGCGCTAGGATATGATGTCGCCATTGCATCCAAAAATGATCTGCGGTCGCGAACTGGAACCACTCGTCCCCCATGGAAACGGCTTTCGGGTCGGAGAGAATTTCAAGCCTGCTCATCAGTACCCCTCATTTGGTCCAGATTTATTGTTCGTTCGATTATGAAAGACGGACGCGCTTTTACTTCCAGGAACATCTGGCCGAGATACTCTCCGAGAATACCTAGGTAAAGAAAGATCAAGCCGTTAGAGAAGAGCAAGACTATCAATAGCGTGGAGAAGCCAGGTGCCGTAACGTGGACATTAGTGAACAGGGCAATCCCCACATAAATCAACGCGGCGACCACCGCGCCAAGACAAAGGAAGCCGCCGAAAACGAGTCCAAGCCTTAGTGGTCGTGTGGAAAAGGATGTGAGTCCTGAGAAAGCCAGCTTAGTCAGTTTCCTCAACGAATACTGGGGATTGCCAGCTGCACGTGCTGGCCGCGAAATTGGGAATGGCATTCCCGGCAATCCGAGCCAGGCGCGTAATCCTCGTACGAAACGTAGCTTTTCCGGAAGACTTAATAGCAGTTGCACGGCCCGGCGGCTCATTACGCAGAAATCGCCGCTGTCCATCTGGACGGGGCTATCTGCCAGAAAGAAATAGAGCCGGTAAAAAAGGAAATAAAGGAGCTGCTTTCCCTTGGTCTCGCGTCGACTGGTTCGCACACCATAAACCACATCGACTTTCTCTCTCAGCAAGAGATGATACATTTCCAAAAGCACTTCCGGCTCGTCTTGCAGGTCCGCGTCCATAATTCCTACGCAGCTTCCAGAAGCGTAGCAGAGACCAGCCGATACCGCGTTTTGATGGCCAAAGTTTCGCGCAAGCACAACCAGCTTCACAGATGCATCTTCCCGGGCCCACGCTTCGATGAATTCTGCGCTTCCGTCCTTGGAACCGTCGCTCACGAAAACCAATTCCCACGTCGCCGGACGATCCCTTAATTTTTCCAATCGCTCACGCAATAAGGGCAAGACGCGTTCCTCATTCAGGAAGGGAATAACGATGCTGAGCTCTGGTCGACTCATATCAAGGAGAGGAAAGCGTTTGTCATAATAGGCAAGACTTTCACTTTAGAGAGGCAATTTCGCTCCCGTGTTTCCCAATAGATCTCCGCGCTATGGAAGCGAATCGCAAAGAAGCAAACTGCCAACGACTAGTTAAATGTTCGATCACCACTCCGTCGCAAAATATTTTAGTATCATACTTGGGCTTTGCACACCAATAAATAAGCGCCGCAGGTTATCAGCATTTGGTGACCAGCCGACATGTTTCGAACTCGCTCGAAAATACAAGAACCATGAACGATAGATAGCGTTATCACTCGAGACCGAATAAATCCAATTGGCTTGACCTCAATCTCCCACATGATCTGGATCGTTTGGCTATTGTTGCCATTATTCCACACTGTTTTCGCCCCGTGGAGAGCTCGCTTGACGGTATTCGGCCAGGAGTTAAAGCTTGCGCTGTTTTTATGAATGGTTCATTCGCTGCTCCGCTCGGTCGCTTTTGGCGAAGCGACGGCGTTTTCCTCACTCTGATGTTGGCGCTTTTCGGTTTGCGCTTTTGGCCAGCATTCACGCATGGAGCGCTGTACGCTCCGTTTCGAGATAACGTCTGGCTTTACGGACCGCTTTTTTCGCGTGCATCTGAAATCGCGCTTTCAGGCAATTTCCCGTACTGGCTGGACACAGTCCTGGGAGGCTTCCCGCTTTATCAAACCCCGCACTTCTCGGTGGCCTACCCCTTTTACTTCTTTGGGCTGCTCAACTATGGGGGGCCACTGGAGGTGTTGTACACGCTGAGCTACGTGACATGCTTTCATATTTTAATTTTATATCTGAATCTTTACGTCATGCTGCGAGTTGCGGGGGCTGGAGGCCTGGCTTCGTTATGCGGCGCTACGATTGGTCTGGTTAGCGGGAACACGGAAGTTAGCGCACACTGGATAGCCATCACTGCTGCTTGGAGCTGGTTTCCGTTGTTGGCTGCGGGACTGATTCGCATGTTACGTGCGCCACTCTGCCTTGGAAGTATCGCGCTATTTTCGCTGTCCGCCGCTTTGATGTGTGCGGCCAACCCCGCGCAGCCAGTAATTCAGTCGACCTTTGCCTGCGGAATGTTTTTTGTTGTCGGTCTGTTCTGGCGGTGGCGAAAGGACGGAGCTGCTGCAGCTGGCCGGCTCTTAGCAGGCTTCGGCCTCGCCGGAGTTATCACTTTCTGTCTAGCTGCTGTCGCCTTTCTGCCGATGGTCCTGGCGACAGGCGGCATGATTCGCCATGGGCCACGTGTTCCTCTCGTAGGTCACGCATCGATCCCATGGGACAGTTTTAATCAGTATCAATTGGAGCCGTCCTCCCTGAGTCACCTCCTTTTCGACTCAGCCGACCTTCGAGTACTTGGCGGCCTATACGTAGGGCCGCTTGCCTTACTGGGTGTGCTCCTCTGTGTCGTTGCCTATCGGCGTGGTGATACCTTCGCCCGCTTTCTATTACTCACGTTCGGCGCGATAGCGCTCTATTTTTTGATGGCCGGCTTCGGAACCCATTTCGGCCTGGCATATCTGCACTTTCACATTCCACTTCTCAATCGTATCCGAGAAGCGGGTCGATACCTCGGAGTCTTTACAATGCTAACAGCTCTCCTTGCAGGTCTGGGGTTGCAGACGATTATCGATGTGGCAAGCCGCAAATTAGAACTCAAAGGTGGATTGCGGTTGTATTTTTGGATTGCGACGGGCTTGGGCTTGCTGATTTTTGTCCCGGCCCTGGCTTTCGATCGTCACGAAAAGATAGCTAGCTGGCTGGTGCTGGCAATATTGCCGTTGGCATGGACGCTTTGGCGGACGTTCTCGCGTGGAGAACGGTTAGTTGGCTGCGGGCTGCTGTTGTTGGCGTGTTTGGCCTCTGTCCTATCGCCGCCGGGAACACAGCCATTTTGGGTTTCGGAATATCTGCTTACGGACAATCTAAGGTCTCATCGTGTTCTTAGGCGGATCGCGCAACTTCCGGACATTGCACACTATCGTGTGGTTGTTCTTGATTCGGCATTTCATCCTGTTAATTGGGGAGGTAACGCTAGTTATTACGGGATTCGCACCTTCTATCTCTTTTGCTCACCGGCACCATATGATCAATTCCGCGAGATGTTCGATGAACAGGCGGTCAACCTCCGCAAGCTGCGCGGTGCGAAATATTTTGTTTGTGGTCAGAACTCAAAGCCATTCGATCCCAACGCTCGGCTTCTTTTCACAGAAAGCGGATATCGCGTTTACGAGGCATCTGATCCGATGGAACCGTACACACTAGTACACGAGGTAGTACGATTCGCCGATAAAAACTCGTTCCGAAACAAACTCGCCGCAGGGTTTGATTATCAACATGTCGCTGCGGTAGAGAAATCAAAAGGACAAATAACCCCTCCGTTGCTTCGCACGATTGAAAGGACGGGTGCTGCTATGCCCTTGCCCGAGGATCTGGTAGAGCCGATTCTTCGCACACCAAATGTCATTAGTGTGCAGGCTTATTCTAGCAAACCTGGGCTTTTGATTCTCAACGAACGGTGGAGTGACAACTGGCACGCAAGAGTCAATTCGCGGCCGGCAAAAGTCTTGCGAGGGAATTTTACGCAACCCGCAGTCGCGCTGTCAGCCGGACGCAATTACGTTGAGTTCGAATACAAACCGATGCTTTTCTGGAGTCTCCTGATTCTGCAACGAGTTACCTTTGTGCTCTTGGTGCTCGCCGGCGCGTGGAAGCTATGGCGCGCTTACGTTGGCTGTAGACCAGTAGCAAACCGATAGGCGATGTCTTAACCTCGAGATCCAGCAAGGCGTTGGGTCATGGAGCCTCACTTTTCACATTCAAGAACCACAGTCACATACGGGATGCGCATGGGTTTCTTGTCGACCCATGCATTCACATTTGTAAAGACCTTCGCCGCAAGCTGGCGGTACTGTTGCTCGGTCCGAACGTTCCGGCCTCGATCATGAGACATAACGTACCTGGAAAATGAACCCTGATTTGGGATCCAACACGCGTCGAGACACACAAATCGACCTCTCTCCTTTAGCGCGTCATAAGCAAAGCGAATACAATGCGCGGCATCTTCATTATCTAAGTGATGCAAAATCCCGAGTCCTATGACGACATCGGCATCTCTGAATCGCGAATCACCCCAAAGCGACTTCGTGTCGCCGACTACGAAAGTTCCCTTGTCACCGTGCCTCCGTTTAGCGGAAGCAATATAAGATGGATTCACGTCGAGGCCCAGGTATTCGACCTCTGGGAGCCACGGTAGTATTTGTGCCGGACCACATCCAATATCAATGACTTTATCACCAGCTTTAGCCCTGACATGGCTTTCAATGAATCTCCGACGCAGCGCGTTTCCCCCAATGGCGTCTTGAAATAGATTGTAAAGAGACGGAACCCTCAACCAACGGTGTAATCCAGAGTTACGTTCCATGGTGAAGTTCGCTTAAGAGCTCGGTTGCTTCCTCCTCACCGTCGCTTTCCCGCAAACTGAAGCGGCCATTTCGTTCAAATACGCCTCTGACGTGCATTAAACGAATTCCGCTGCATGCAAGTCCTGGGAAAGCGCTTATCACACTGCTTCGGGCTTCTGGCAAAGAATTTGATACTGGGCACCCAGTGGCAGACGTGGCAAACCGCTTTCCAACGGCCGCAACCAAGCCAGGAACCTCGGGAAGAAGAACAGGAAATCAGTCCGCATTACTTCGAATCCACGTCCGCGCAACAAACGGCGAGCGGCTCGGGGCGACAAAGTGGTGGCATTACGATCGAATGGAATCCGACGCATCACGTAGCGCGTGCCAGGGTTCCATGGGTTGTTCTCCCAGAATGCGAACAGGCCGCCGGGACGCAGAGAGGAATATACCGTATCTACAGCTGCGACGTGGTCACCTGGCGAAATATGATGGAAGACACCATTGCAAAAAACTAGATCGAAGAGACCCTCGGGTCGATATTCCGCAAGAGAAACAAACTGGGCGCGATTGCCGTGCGTGCGCTTGGCGAACGCCACTGATTGAACAGATGCGTCCACGCCCACTAACGAGTCCAGCTTGAGTTCCTTCAACAAGAATGGCGTGGCGGAGCCGGTGCCGCAGCCGAAATCCATAACCGTGCGCGGATGCTTCTGCAAGCGGGCGAGACAACGGGCCAGCCAAACGACCCGGCCGCTGGCAAAATAATTTTTATCCTCGCCCGAAACGGAAATTCCTCGAGCAAGTAATGCATCATATTCGGCAGCATATGCATCAAATTCGGTTTCTGCCTCTATCGAAGACTGGCTCATCGGCGACGCTTCATTCCCAGAATACTCACGAAAAAACTTGAGAGCACGGTCTGGAAGCCCAACGCCGTTAGCGTCGCGCCTGGAATGACCCAACGCATCGTGACGGCGTAATCGAGACGGCCGAAATGGGCAGATTTCCACTGCAAGACGGCAGCGCCCAACAAAATCAAACCGGCCAAGAAAACGGCCGCACCAATGGCCAGACCGCGTTCCAAGTAAATCAGTTTAAAGAACTGATCAATACGCGGGTCCTTGGGCAGCAAGCCTTCGTTGATGGCGAAGGTCTTGGCGCAAATCGCGAACAAAACCGATTGATAACCCATCATAATGGCTAGGCTGGAAAACAAAAGCGTGTGCGCATCGAAGGTCACGCCGCCGATTGTCAATCCAGGCAATGCGACAGCATATCCGCCGAGTCCGAGCAAAGCGAAAATAAAACCCGGGACGAGAAAGAGCCATCGCGGGCTAAACACGAGAAAGAAGCGTAGAGTGCGCCAGCCATCACGAACAGTGCGCAGGTGCGGTGCGTGCGCCTTGCGGCCGTCGGGATGAAGAGTGATAGGGATTTCGGCTATGCGCGCGCCGTGTAAACTGGCTTTAATGATCATCTCGGTCGCAAACTCCATTCCTTCGCACTGAAGTTCCAATCGATCGTACAGTTCGCGCGTAAATCCACGCAGTCCGCAATAAACGTCGTGAATAGGCGCCGCGAACATATGCCGCGCCATTCGCGAAAAGAGCGGGTTCCCCAACCAGCGATGCGTAAGCGGCATCGCATCTGGTAAGATTTTTCCGCCGCCTTGCGGCAGACGGCAACCGGCGACCAGTTCAAAACCTTCCTGAAATTTCTTAACGAAGCGGTCCGTCTCGGAAAAATCGTAGCTCTCATCGGCGTCGCCCATAACGATCCATTTTCCAGATGCGGCTTGAATTCCGCCACGCAACGCGTTGCCGTATCCCTTTTCCTTCACGTGAACAACGCGCGCTCCGAGTTTCTCCGCGATTAGGACTGAATCATCTTTGCTGCCGTTGTCGGCCACAAGAATCTCCCCGCGCACACCGGACCGCTCGATGCCCACCTGTGCCTTCTCGATACACTGCGCAAGCGTCTCCGCCTCGTTCAAGCAGGGCATAACAATTGTAACATCGATTGTATCGGTCACGCCAAAAAACCTACCAAACAGGACATGCTTTGGCGAGCGCACCTTGCCCCAGAAGAATTCCGGAAGTCCAAGTCAAGGAAATATGACGGCTCGTGCCGCTTTTTCCAGGTGGCGTGGAACATCATGCGCGGATGGACTCTGAGCGCGGCAACGCTCGGCGAGCGAGCGCCAATGATCTGCCGACTGGCCGGACGGCAACTCCTCTTCGAGCAGCGCGAGTAGTTGGTAATCGTTCTGAAAAGGCGCATAAACGCGGCCGGCGGTTCGACGCAGCAGATCTTCTCTCCATTCCTGGAGCAACGCCCGCGCGGTCTTGCCGCTGTAGGTAGTCACTTCTGCTTGCCCGAAATGTTGAACGTCTGCCGTGCGACCGTTCAAAATAGCTGGCCCTGTCACGTAAAAGACACGCCCCTGCACCGGAGCATCGAGTTGGTTAGCGACTTTCCTAACGTATTTGTCAGGTAGCATAATGCGATTTTTCGGGTGCTGGAAGAACTGCTCCAATGTGAACCCGACACCCCATCCCGCGACGATCACGTCATTCCTCCCCATTTGCGAATGCAGAAACTTAGCCACCTTTGCATAAGGCCATTGCTTCTTGACGAGAAACTGCGCGCGGATGCCGGGCGTCCAGCCTAGTACAATAAGCGCTGTGAGCCCCCAAGCTGCAACGGCGGAGCTCCCTCGTATCCGAACATGTTTCGCCAGCCAATCGATCCCCTCTGCCATCAGGATTAGAAGCAAGGGCAGAGCAAAAATCAGATAACGAGCGAAGGTCGACGATTGAACAGCGACCCCCTGCAAAGACATAAGAATAGGACCCAGAATGATTGCCCCACATAGCAGAAGAAGCGCGAACTTCCCTCGCGCTGCCGACCAACAACCGGCGACCAGTAATAACACGGACAACCAGGTAGCCCAGCCGACACCCATGTACGTCGTAAAGACCTGCGGAAGATATCCCATGCTAGTCGGCGGCGTATCAGTCCCCCATTCCCTGTTAACCTTCATGATATCGGGTAATAGGCGCCAGTAAGCCATACCGGCTATCACTACCGTCCCAGCCAACGGAATCCATAAAGTCCTCGACTCCCAGAGAAACTTTCGGACGCCAGACCAACCAGTGCAGACGGCTTCGACTGCGAGCAATAGAATAATGAATGCCACCGTATAAACGCCGTTCAGATGCGTGAGTAACAGCAGCAACACCGCCGCAGCACATCGCACACCGCTCCACCAGTCGCGCCGTCGGGCCCAATGAAAGAATTCGTTGATTGCTAGGAGGCTGAATGCCACTAGGAGCGAATAGGCGCGAATCATTGGACCCCACATGACTAGGTAAGGATTGAACGCAACCAAGCTCGCAGCAATGAGCGCGGTGCGCGTCGAAGCTGTAAGCTTGAGCGCCAGCGAAGCAGTCAACGGAATTATTGCGACGGCTGCCGCCATCGGCAACAGAGTTAGCCGCCAATCCGCCGCTCCGCAGAACCACGCGACACCCTTCTCGACCAAAATGAAATAATTCATCGAGAGATGGGTGCGGAAATGGGTCAGGATGTAGCCAGGGTTTTTTTTCAAGTATCTAAGCGTACCGATCTCGTCCCCGAAAAATACTCGGTTGTGTTGAAGAGCGGCAAGCAGAGCCAATGTACAAAAACATATCGCCCCTAATGCGAGACGTTCACGCCGTGACAGGTGCCGCAAACTCAGTTCCGAGCGAACGAGATCCAACAGCGTGCGCCTGTGACTAGAAAGCATAGACTAACAACAAGCTCTGAGTAGTTTAAGGTGTTTCAGCGCAGGGTCGGCACAGACTTGATCGCAGCGTAGTGCGAATGCTGCGTCCCGAAAAAGCAAAAACGTCGGGAAGGGATGAGTCATATCTCAGAAACTACTCCAGTAATCAAGTATCACCGACTTTACTCGAGGTAAGTTCGCAGAAATAACTCCATAATATGCTGCACACCGGCCCCTCTTACATGCCTCTGATCGCGCTCCCACGTAGCGGCGCGATCAGAGTTTTGCACAATTTCGTAACTCGGAAAGTAATCCACGTTCCTATGCCCGGCAGCCCACTCCTGGGCGACTGTCCTTAGGAGGGACTTCGCCCAGGTGTTGGCCACGACAATGTCCATGGATGAAAAAGTGTTCATCAAAGGGACGGGAGAAACAGTGACGACGATGTGAACATCAGGGTGTCCATACTGGGACAGCAAGGCATATATGGCTTCCAGATTGGCCCAGTTTTCGGCGAAAGTAGTGAGCCGAAATTCATATCTACTCGGCTGGGGGTTAGACAAAGGTGGAGCTGCATCCGGCTTCAATGTGTATGCCACGTCAAGGGGAGTGCAATTGATGAACACGTCGGCTTGGACGTCGCGCCATACCTCCGCAAGCCCAAGAGTGACAATCACCGCGCGGCAATCCCTTATGCGCCTTGTAACAGCTTGAATCAGCGCGCGCCGCTCAAGTGTTCCTTCCAAATCGGTGAAGCTTAACGTTGGATTTGTGTGCGGATCGTACCACGTGGTCTTTGTGAGTTGAACAATAGACTCCAAAGGAAATACTGCGTCTGGGTTAAGCGACCAGCGCAATTCGTTCAAGATCGAGTGCGTGTTGTATTTGTTGGTAAATCCAAGCGCCGAGACCTGCTTTTTGGCCGGCTGAAGCTTGGAGAACTCAGGCGCTGCGCTTTCAACAGCAATGTTCAGCCTTTTCAGGGAGTGTTCGATACCGCGCGCAAAACATGAGCCGATGGCATAGAACTTATCGTCCCGGCGCAGTGCGAACTTGGGATCGATCTTGGGTGTAAACCAAGTGTGGCGCAGTCGCTGAAAAGCGTATTTGCCAGCGGGATCATCGCGGTCGGCGTCATCGTTGTACCAGACGCCAGCCGTATTTCCCTTATAGTTTTCCATCGCTTCAGCGGCGGTCGCAACGTAAGACGATTCTCTCGGCGATCGGTAATCGCTCGGTGCATTGAAATCGGTTGTTTTACTGAGGCGTGCCCCTGACATAGCTCAAAAGAATTCTAAGCAAACAGATACCTACAATATGAAGCTGAGTTCTCTGTTGATCGTTGTAAACTTTGGCTTTCAGGACTGCCATAGTGGGATGCGTTAGCGCCGCCGGTAGACGCAGTGGCTCTTTGCTGCACGCCCGCCGCTTTTCCATAAATTGTACTCTGGTGCAACGAGGGACAGCACAATGTAGCAAGGTCGAGAGTAAGATTGCCGAATTGCTGTGCCGAGATGATATTTACGTCACTGAGAAGGCCCGATGTTTCAGTAACGGAAGAAAGCGAGGCCGCTGCCTCTCGCATCAACTTCTCGTTAAGATCAAATAGCGTTATTTGCACAGGGCACACCGAGTCAGATCAGGCTCCACTTTCGGCCGCGGCTTAATATTTGGTCAAAAATGGATCCGTTCTCAAGATTCTGGGAGACGTCGGTCCTACGAACCGCGCTCTTCGCCTTGTGGATCAGATACAGAAACCTCCAAACACGAATCTCAGAAATTACGGACGTAGAACCCAACAGCATGATTTGCTCGAATAGGAGGTTAGACAGAGCGTGGCGCTTGGAAAAACGAGCTTCTGGTGATTGGTAGTTAGGGTGGTGGGCCCAACTCCAGTCCTCAATCACGTAGATACCACCGGGACGGAGCAATGGGAAAAGGAATTCGAAGGACGTTTTCGTCTCCTCATAGCTGTGAGACGCATCGTCCACTACCAGATCCAGTTCATCCGCCAGCTCACGCAGGACGATCTGTTTCAACATCTCTCCATCGCGCTGCGACGTAGCAAAGTGGACAAACCGATTCTCGGTACGCGACAGGTATTGTAAAAGCGGCGCCACAGGCTGCGACCTAATCTCCACTGCGGACATTCGGCGAGGATTGAACAGCTTATCTAGGAACACGTAGCTCCCTCCCTGACAAACTCCAAGCTCAAGAATTGAGCTTGGTGAGAAGCCGGAAGCGAGGTCCTCGTAAACGCGAAGATACGGCTCGCTTTTCACAATCGTAAAGGCCTCTGAGGTAGAAGGACACCGGTCCTTTGGCGGCACATCCACTTCAATCACGAAGTTCTCACCTCTCAATGAGAACCTTCCGCCTGGACTAATCTTGATCTGATTCATCATGCGTCTTTCCTACACAACCCCCAGAGGGGTTTCGCGACTACCGGAGAGTCATCGATTTTGATGGCGAAATTTGCGATGTCCTCGCTGAGAAAAACTCGTTCACTGCCCGTGTCATAGCCATTAGTCTTTTGCGATGGCGTTGCTGCTCTCTTCACCCGCTGGCGTGGCCCCCGCTGGGATTTCATCGATCACCCTGGGACGCATGAGGTATTGTCCACCGCTGGGTTGCACAATCCTTTCTTCAATACACAAATTGTCGAGTAGCAGCAGGAGCTCAAAAAGAGCTCGGGTGTCATCATTTTCAACATAGGCGACGCGGGTTCCTGGCGGCGCGACCAGATGCAGGAATGCGTTAAACTCCAGTTTCCATTCGATTGTAAACCAGCGCTCAAAAATCGGAATGATCTCGCCTGATCGAATCGATTCGAAGGGAGAACCCAGTGTGCCGGGCTCAGGCCGCT
>WNFV01004860.1_pt1 | contig 16496 bp, 17 predicted proteins | sample 5400101 | NCBI WGS metagenome assembly WNFV01 (sample SAMN13153361, study PRJNA577476) | soil metagenome | isolation source: 115 cm soil or saprolite under grassland replicate 1 | place: USA:California | collected 2016-06-15
CATCCCAGGATGATTTGCGGGCGAAGATCCTGGCTTTTGTCGAGTACTTCAATCGCATGGCCAAGCCCTTTCGCTGGACCTATACAGGTCGCCCGCTTCAGGCGTGAACCCGATAGGGATTTTCGGAATGCTGTACTAGATTGTTCATCAGTTTCGCCACCACCGTATCATCATCGCGCGAGTCGGCCCGCGCCACTGCCAATCGTAGATGATCCAGATACACCTGCCCGGTTTGCGGAGAGCTTGCGTCGATCACATCATTGGTTTCCGCAACTAATGCCTGCTCGACGGCGGCGCAATCGCCGGTTGGGTCAGCGGTGTGCGACCGCGCGTAGGCGGCTAACAAGCGATGCAGACGTAGCGCCCCATCTGGCAGTGGCTCGATCAGCCCGACCGCTGCCAGTCGCCGTAGTGCATGATCGGCCTCGGCCTGTGCGTCCACGTCGTCAGGATCGAGGCTGGCAGCGCGCAGCAACAATCGGCGCGGGATCGCGACCGGTGCGCACCATGCAGCGCAATGCAGCAGCCGCAGCGCCAGTGCATCAGTCGAATTTGCCATACCCAGCCGCGCATAGCTCAGGTCGAAGGTTGCCAGGATACTCGGCGCGTGACCGGTCGGCAAGCCTTCCTCCAGCAGGGCGTTCAGCGAGGGATGATTGACGCTCGCCGCCCGTAGTCGCACAAGGTAGGCATCCAACGCCATACTCGGTGTCGCTTCAAGGTAGATCCCGGCCAGCACCAGCGCCAGCGGTAGGTCGCCCAGTTCTTCGCAGATCGCGTCGGCAGTAGCCGCATCCCCTGGCAGAACGGACCGATCGCCGTAGCGCGGTGTCAGCAGTAGCCGGCGGCTGTCGGGCCGTGCCAGGACATCGAGCGGCAGCGCCTCCACACCGCTGTGCCGGTGCCATGTCAGCCGGCGGCTGGTGATCAACACCCGGCAGCCGCCGCTGGTTGGTCGCCAGGCCAGCAGCGCCGGGTCTTCCAAGTTGTCGAAGATCAGCAGCCGGATGTGCGGCTGCTGCCAGGCGGCCCGAACTGCCGCGATCCGGTCGTCGTAGCCCATCGCCGGCCAGCCAGAAAGGTTCAATCCACGTGGGCCGGCGTAGTCCACAAGCTGCGTGCGCACACTGGCGTCGTCGGTCATCGTGAGCCAGAACACACCACCGGGAAACTGATTGCAGTAGTGGTGGGCGAATTCGATAGCAAGTTGGGTCTTCCCTATTCCACCCGTACCAGCTACGGCTGGGACAAGCGCCACGGATGCATCAGGTCGGAGCAGATCATACAGGTGTTCCAAGTCAGCATCACGCCCAACAAAGAGCGGATTTGGAGGATAGGGCACAGTGAAGGGCGGTGCCGGGGTAGCAGGGGCGAGGGATAGGGCTGCATCTGGTGATTCCCCGAAGCACGCAACGCGCTCTGCTTCCGAGAGTGCCGCATATCCTCCGAGCGATAGCAATTGATCCGCCTCGGTGGGACGTGAGAGTCCGCGGCATGCTGCCAGGACGGCGACCAGCGCCATGAGCATGTCGCGATCTTTCTGACTGGGCCGACTGAACCCTCGTTCCCAATTACCGACCGTTTGGGGGGTCGGCTGGTTGTCCGTCGCCAATCGCTGACTAATCAACTCGGCCAGGCGCTCCAGTGTCAGATGCCCGCCGCGATCGGGGTCGGCACTATTCCGGCGCGCTACGCGGAGGGCGGCGGCAAAGGTCGTCGACTGGGCCATAGGCACACCAAGATCGTTTGCCCGAAAACAAAGATCGTTCGCTGTTGTTCGGGTGATGACTCTGCTATGCTGAGGATGTCGCAGCGACAATCCGGTAGTCATCAACATTCACCGTCGCAGGTGGCGCGCCCGGCAGTGGATGGTGTAGCACAGCAGGAAGGATAGCGATGATGGACAACTATAGCATATTCGCAGCCCTGGCGCAGCATCCGTGGCTCCTTGTCGTACTCGCAGCCGCCGCCCTCATCGTGCTGGCGCTGCCCGATGATGTGCGGGTCGTCCGTCGGGCGGGCCGGGTGTATCAGTGCTGGCGGGGGCTGCTTTGGGAGTACCGTGCTGGGCCAGATGCGTGGCGGCTCCGGCTGCCGGGCGTGCGGCGGCTGCAACGAGCGCTACTGCGATCGCTGCGCTCCGCCGGCCTGTGGCGATGGTTGTGGGAGGTGCTGCGATAGTACGCTCTCAGAGAGAACTTGGGAAATCGCGCCACCGCACCGACCTGATAACATTTCTTGTTCTGTTCGCGCGTAGCTCGGCCGCTCCCAATCGGCTGCACCGCGATCGTGCGGTTCACCTGTACCTAAGCTGCTGCGGTTTTGCAATCCTACGAGGCGGGTGCGTAGGGTATGCTATGCCGGGGACTGATCTGACGGGACTGAACGTCAGTGTGGGACGGCATATGAACCCGGAACTTCTGAGTGAGCAGCCGGCCGCAGGCTCGCACGCCACGCCGATCCTCTTTGTCCACGGCGCATACCACGGCGCCTGGAGCTACCGACACTGGCTGCCGTACTTCGCCGATCACGGCTATGCCGCGTACGCCCTGAGCCTGCGCGGCCACGGCGCCAACCGCCACCGCGACGACCTGCGCGCGGTGCGCCTGGAGGACTATGTCGAGGACATTGGTTGGGGCCTGGCGCGGATCGGCGCGCCGGCGGTGCTGGTGGGGCATGCGATGAGCGGCCCGCTCGCGCTCCTTAGTGGGGCGCGGTTTGCTCGCCTGACCCGCGCGGTCGTGCTTCTGGCCAGCGCGGCCCCGCAGGCTGTCGGGCGCAAGCGGGCGGCGCCGCTGCGGCAGGCGCTGGCCTCGGACGGCGGCGTCGCGCTGGCGTACGCTCGGGCCACGATGCAATCGCGGCTCCGCGGCGCCCTGCACCACCCGATTACGTCGGCCGAACTGTTCCGCCGCGCGTTCCTGTCGCCAGACATCCCTGCTCACGATCTGCATGCCTACTTTCCACTGGTTCAGCCGGAGTCGCCTATCGCAATTCAGCAGACGCTCCAGGGCTCGTTTCGCCCGGATCTGTCGGGCTTAGAGGCGCCGGTCGTGATCGTGGGCGCGTACGGCGACGTGTTCGTCCCGGCGGACGACGTTCGCGCGACGGCGGCGCTGTTTCGGATCGAGGCGCTGTTCAGCCGCGGCGGCAGCGACCTGATGCTCGACGCGCACTGGATCGAGGCCGCGGCTCTTATTCTCGAAGCATTATCCGCGCGCGGCATTCCAGTGGGCGGGGTCGTTCTGTTACGCTCCCACCGCGGGGCTTTTGCGCGCTAACGTGCCGCCACGCGGCGGCCAAGCAGGCCACCGCCCGAGTTGGACGTGTGGCGAGAGCGAGCGATAGATGTACCTTGAACGCACCATCACACAACCACTCCCGCGCTCGCACGCCATGCCCATGCTGCTCGTCCACGGCGCGCATGCCGGCTCCTGGGTCTACAAACACTGGCGGACCTACTTTGCCGAGCGCGGCTTTCTGGTGTGCTCGATGAGCCTGCGCGGCCACGGCGCCAGCGATGGGCTGAGCCTGCTGCGCACCGCGCGGATGGAAGACTACGTCGACGACGTCGTGACCGTGCTTGCGACGCTCGCGGTGCCGGCCGTGCTGGTCGGCCACGGGATGGGCGGCGCGCTGGTCCTGGAGTGCGCGGCGCGGCACCCGGAGGCGGTGAGCGCGGTTGCGCTGCTTGCGGCCGCTATCCCCCAGGCGCGCCGCGCGGGCGATCGGCTGCATGTGCTGCGGCGTCTCGGCCCGCAGGCGCTGATGGCGATCGCCCGCGCGCAGCTCGCTGCGCGCCTGAGCGGCGCGTGGTATGAGCCGTACGCGCATGGGGAGCGCGCCGGGCGCGCCTTTTTCTCGCCCGCGCTGGACGCCGCACTTGGGTCCAGATATGCCGGGCAGCTCCAGCCCGAGTCGCTTGTGGCGCTGTCGCAGCTCAGCAGCGGGGCGTTTCGCCCGCGCATCGCCGCGGTGCGCGCGCCGGCCATCGTGATCGGCGCGGCCGGGGATGCGCTGTCGCACGGGGCGGCGGTGGCGCGGACCGCGACGATGCGCGGGACAGAGGCGCGCGCGTGCCACGGCGGGCATCTGTTGATGCTCGATCACGGTTGGGCGGAGGGCGCCGCAATCCTCCTCGACGAACTACACAAACAGGGTATTCCGCAACGGCTGAGCATCCCACTGCACGCGCGAGGCGCGCGTGCAGGAGTTCGCGAGGAGCGTCTCGTGCCGCATTTGGGAGCTTGACGCAACGGCCGCCTCGCTGGCGAGCGCTGGCCGCTCGCCCGCCGCGCGCCGCTCGGGGTCGGCGCTGCCGAGTTGCGCCAGGGCCCCGTGCAGATCCCACACCTCGAATCGCTCAGGCAGACCGCAGCCGCTGAGCGCGCGCAGCCGGGCGCGGGCCCAGTCGCTCAGCGACTGCACAGGCTCTGGCTCGGCGGTGGTTTTTCGTGCGGCGTGCAGCATAGCGGTCGGCCTGGTCATGCGGCACTGGCGAGCGTCCGATCGTCTACGCCGCGGCGAGTGTGGCGCCGTGCTCCAGGAGCCCCACGCGCGTGTTCAGCTCGATCCGCAGGCGCTGGATGTCGGCGAGCAGCGCCTCGACTGGCGCCAGGTTCGTGCCGGCCGCGGTGTGGTAGACCTGGACGCTCAGGGCGGCGGTCAGCGCCTCCAGCTCCAGGACCAGCCCGCGCGCCTCGCGAGCCAGCGCTGACCCCTCGGCTGCGCTGGCGATCTTGAGCTGGTCGAGTGGCGTGAGCGCGCGGCTTTGGCGCGCGCGAGCGACAATATCATCCGGCCGCAGGGAGATCGTCAGCTCGCGCTGCGAAGATGCGGGCGGGACGATCTGCATCTGGTTGACGTCGTCGAGCTTGGCCCAGAAGCGCTTGCGTTGTTTGGCGACCCACGGCGCGGCGGTGCTCACGATGCGAAAGCTGATCGACGCGAACTCGTCCAGGCCCTGTCTCAGGTACACGCGGTCGACCAGCAGCACCGTGCCGGCCGGGAGCGCGCAGTGCTTGACCTGGCTGAGGAAATAGGTGGGGTTATCGACGATCTGCGCAGGCGCCGGGCAATCGTCGAACGGCTGGCACCGGCGCTCATTGAACAGGCGAAAGATCCAGTCCGCGGCAAGGGTGATCCGCTCGCCGATATTTGGGATGTAGAGCTGCATTGGTAGCCTCTTCGTGAAGTGTAGTGCTCAACGAGTAACCATTGCCCGACGGGCTAGCTCGCGGCCGGAGCCGGCGCGAGCAGGAGACAATTGCTGGCGTAGTGGTGGCGCATCTTCTTTCCGTCGTCCGCCCCCCTCAAGACCAGCGTTCGCGTAAAATAGCCGTAGCCTCTGTGCTCGGGCATCAGAATCTCGACTACCGCCATCCGCCGCATATAGGCTGCGTTGCCCGCACCACCTTTTGAGAACGGAACCAGCAGCGTCGTCCCGACGCCGATCGGCTGGCCGTCCATATCGACGGTCGGCGCGCAGCCGCGCACCCAGCTTCCGATAGCGTCAGACAAGCTGTTTTCACTGAACATGTAGGTCTTCAGCCAGCGGCGAACGTTCTCCGCGATCCAGGCGATGTCAGCCTGCGTGAGTGGCACCGATAGCGAACGGGCAACGCTGGCGATGCGAGCCTCGATCTCAGTGTCGGAGAGAATCGGCGGTGTTGTCATGATTGCTCCTGGGCGCGGCTGCCGCGATAAGCACGGTTGAACGATCTTTATTTGACATAATGTACTTGACATAATATAACGAAGTTCGGTACTTGTCAAGCATGACTTTCCGACTTTCCGACTTTCCGACTTTTTGCGCGAAAGACTGCGCGGAAGCCGCATTCTGCGCGTTTTACAGAAAAACCGCCAGAGGGCTGTCGACTTTAGGCGGCAGGTGAATGGCGCCTGGCATCCCCCTGGTATGCGAACAAATGTTTGACACCCAGCCCCTAATCGGGCATAATTAGGGGCATGAGAACCTACGAATTTCGCCTGTACCCCAATCGCGAACAGCGCCGTCGCCTTGATGCGTGCCTGTACGAGTCGCGCCTGCTGTACAACGAAATGCTAGCGTGCGAAAAGCAGCACTATCAGGAAACGGAGAAGTTCCTGAGCAAGTACGACCTGACGGCACGGTTCAAGGGCCGCAGTGGTTCGTCGGTTCCTGCAACCACGGTACAATGTCTGGCTGACCGCCTGACGAAAGCCCTGCAGAACTTCCTGAAGCACAAGGACAAAGGATGGGGTTTTCCACGCTTCAGGAGCGGCAATCAGTGGCACAGTATCCATCTGCGCCAGTGGGCCAAAGACAAGGATGTGTGGCTCGATGGTCGTGTGTTGCGCGTCCCTGGCAAGCTCGGCACAGCAATCAAGATCAAGCGCCACCGCGATCTGGAAGGCACGCCCAAGACCTGTTATCTGGTCAAGCGTGCGGATGGTCACTGGTACGCGCTGATCGTATGTGAGTTGCCCGCTACGGGTGATTTGTCTCACCCGGTTGATGATCGACCGTCGATCGGTATCGATGTAGGCTTGAAGGTCTTTCTGGCCGATAGCGATGGGAACACGGTCGAGAACCCGCGCTTCTTTCGGACGAGTCAGGCGACCTTGCGCCGCAAGCAGCGCCGGTTGTGCGCCCGCAAGAAGGGCAGCCATCGCCGGCGCAAGATGGCGCGCAACACGGCACAAACGCACCTTAAGATCGAGCGCCAGCGCCGTGACTTTCACTTTAAGATCGCGAAACGGTACGCTGATTCGTACCAGACCATCGTCGTCGAAGATCTCAACATTCGCGGCCTGGCACGATCGAAACTGGCAAAGAGCATTCTGGACGCTGCGTGGGGCGCGTTTCTTTTCATCCTGACATACAAGGCTGGGAGTGCTGGTGGTCAGGTCGTCAGAATCAGCCCGCGCTACACGACGCAGAAATGCTCCAAATGCGGCGAGATGGTGCAAAAATCGTTGTCGGTCAGAACGCATATCTGCCCCTCCTGCGGATATGTAGCCGATCGCGACGTGAACGCCGCCCAGAACATCTTACGGGCCGGGGCACGGCCTTCGGGGACGTTGGCCGATGGGCCGGCGGACGAACCGAGAAGCCGCCTGCTTTAGCTGGCGGAGTTGTCACTGCTTGACAAAGGGACGGCGCGGGAGCATACTACCGGTAGGGCGCCTCCAACGCACACGCCGTCGTTACTGAGCTATTCCCACCATCCGGGCGTTCTGCTCACCGATCGCGCCCCCGGGAGAGTATCATGCCCCCGCGTCACCGTCTGACAGTGGACGCTCCTCGACGTCCGGCGGACGCGGCTCTGCTAGCCGCGCTGCGCGCGCCCGAGGCTGCCGCCTCGCTCCTCGATCAGCTTTACGGAACGTATCCGGGGATGGAACCGTGGCAGCTTACGATTGCCGCGGACGTAGCGGTGACTGGCCCGGGCGGCCGTGCCGCGGGCGTGCTGGATCTCGACATCGCCGGCGAGCGTGACTTTGCGTGCCGGCTCTGCGGCGAGGTGTTTGACGTGCCGGAGCGGGAGTATGACATCGCGAAGGACGTCTGCCGCGACCACTACGCGCTGCGGGTGTTGGAGGCGCGCTGGGACGCGTTCGACGTCGGGCTGCCGGACCCGACTGATTGGGGCTACGAGCCCGCTGTCCGCCAGCCAGACGAGCCGCGGCCGGAAAAGGCCGCCGCCGCCGCGCGCTACTGCGCGTGCATCGCCTGCCGCGCGATCCGCGCCGGGCGGTGTCCCTATCACGGCCCCCCATTCTGGGCGCTTGGCCGTAAGCGGCCGGAGTTTGATGTCCGTGTGGCGCTGCTGGTTTATGGGGAGCCGGAATCGAGCGATCGCATCGTCCGGCGCGCGAGGCAGCTCGCAGTGCTCGATCACCCGGCCGTGCGCCGACGGATGGATGCGCGACCGATTACCACCTGGGCGGTGCAGCTCTGGCCGGGCGTCCCGGACGCGGTGGCGGCCGCGCTGTGCGACGCCGGCATTGTCCCGCTTCGACTGACGTCCATCGAGCCGCTGCTTGTGGCGGACGGGAGCAGCGGCTGTGGTGTCAGCCGCTGAGGGAAAGGCTGTGCTGTGAATGGCGAGGTGCGGCGTGGAAACCTCGCCAGAGGATCATTTGGCGAGGTTTGTGTGGCACTGCTGGATATTGAGATGCCCGGCGGTGACGGCTTGAGCGCGGCGCTGGTGCTGCGCGAGCGCCTGCCGTCCTGCCAGGTGGTGATCCTGATCACCTTTGGGCGCAGCGGCTATCTCCGGCGGGCGATGGAGAGTGGCGCGGTTGGATTCCTGCTCAAGGAGGCGCCAGCCGCCGAATTGGCAGTCGCCATCCGCCGCGTGATGGCTGGCGAGCGAGTCGTCGATCCCGAGCTTGCCCTCGCGGCACTGAGCGAGGGCGACAATCCGCTGAGTGGCCGAGAGCGGGAGGTACTGGCGGCATCGCTGGACGGTGCCAGCATTGTCGCGATCGCCGCACGGCTACATCTGTCCGAGGGAACCGTCCGTAATCATCTTTCGACAGCGATTCAGAAGCTGAACGCGCACAATTGGATGGAAGCGGCGCGCTTGGCAGAGCAAAAGGGCTGGTTGTAGGGCACCATCTGGCGAAATGATGCCTTCGAGCGCCAACGACCCCATCCTTTGGCTCTGGTGATAGCGTCCGTGCCTCTACCCCCATCCGCACTATCATCGAGCCACAACAGGCGCTGGATTTCCCGCTCTTCGGGCCTCATCGTAGTATTGAGGAAAACCCTGCTTTATCGGCCGCCAGCCCGATCTCAGGTTGTATTGGCGTAGCAGATGCCGGATGCTCAAGCGAATGAGATGATGCGTGCTTCCGCTGTGGTGGATCTCCTCGAATTGACCCAGATGGTGCGGAGCAACGACGCGACATTGACCCACATCCGCTTGAGTACGCAGGTGGTAAAATGACTGTGCGGCACACCCGCACGATGGTGGCGAACGATGCACCCGGAATGAATCAGTCTGTGACGATACGCCTCAAATTGGCCTGGAGCGGGGTTGCGTTCCTCCTCCTTGCTCTGGCCGCCTGTGGCAGTGAACCGACCCCGCTCGCGAGCGACCCTCCCGGCGCATTGGTGCGACTCCAACGTAACGATGCGGCGATGGCGTTGCCGGGTGACTTCACCGTGTTTAGAAATGGCGGTCTCCAGCTCTACCTCGGCGATCGCGGCGCGCTGCGGAAGACCCTGGCGCCCGCAGATCTAGCCGGACTCCAGGCTGCGCTCGCTGACCCCGCACTGGACACTCTGGCTGATACTTACCCGGCCACGCTTCCCGTTAGCGCCGGGGATACGCTTACGATTTACGGCGCCGATCGCCGCATGGTCCGCTACGATCCAAGCTCACCTGACCTCCCTCCAGTGTTACAGCGTCTGATACGTGAGGTTATGGGTCTGCGGGGACGCTTTTAGGATCTGTCGTAGCCAGGATCATTCGCTCGTCTCTACGGCACAACGTCCTTAATCGCTTGCTCGACCCGCTCACGCGTCGGCACCCCAATGATGGTTGCTCGGACCGTGCCTGAGCGATCGATGACCACGATGGTGGGATGCCCGCGCACCTGATACCGTGCGGCCAGTTCCTGGCCTGCAGGGGAATTGAAATCCACCCGCATAAAGCGCAGGCGTGTTCCATAGGTCTGCTCAAGCCCATCCACGATGGGCGCGGTTTGCGCTCAGGGCACTCAGTTGTCAGTGTAGAAAAAGAGTAACCCTGGGCCGACAACTGGCGTCGTGGGCGCCGTGGGCTGGCTGCTTCCGCATCCGCTCAGCGCGACAGTCATAAGCCCGAACAGCGCTATCACACGGGCAACGAGGATTAATACGCGCATTTGCCCTCCTTGGAGATCTAGCTTATTTCACTTATCGTAAAGCCCCTCTTCAGCGTTGTAGGACACGCACCCACACTCATGAGCGTTTCACCCATCCTTCTCTGGGTGCCAAAGCCTGACGAGGGAGGGCGCGCAATTGATGTCGGCCCCTTCATGCGGCAGAGGATGCCGCCGCAACGAATCCCTTATTCAAGTATGGGTAGACCAGCCGGGTGAACGCAAAGCCTGCCACTATCCCGGAGATGAGCCGCGCCCACCAGTTGAACGAGCCAACGATATCGCCTGCGTAAAACGTGGGAGCAAAGGCGCGCCCCGTGATTACAGCTAACCACTCGTTCGTTTCACGCACGCCGAGGTGCAGCAGATCGTTGATGCCGTGGCTGCTGTCATCAAGCAAGAGCGGAAGGTAAGGCACGAGTAATCTCCAGCGCCACCGCTGCGGCTTCCAGCTTTTCCCGCCCAGGCCATAGAGCAGCCCGCCCACGAGGAGCGGAGTGAAAAGCGACACCATACGATCCGACCAGGCTACCTTCCACCCCAGCGTGGGTGTGCCGACAAAGGGCCGCAGGAGCAGCGGATCGCTTGTCGGATAGACCGCCAGTATATCGCGCAGCGGAACCATCGGACGGTCGCCGAAGAGAAAGTAGGATCGTTGGGGCAATTGGTGGCACTGTGGGCTATAGAAGAGATAGATCAGACTGGCTAGCTGAGGTTTGCCCAGATGCATCAAAACGGGAGCCAGCCAGGGCAGCAGAACCCACATACCGACCAGAAGGTTGAGCCAGGCCAGCCAATGCCGAGTGAGGAAGCGAAGTGCCGTATTAATCATGGCTTGCATACTGTGTGTGCGTCTGGTGAGCAACTCAGCCATCCATCTCGCTCCTTCCTACCCGTGAGCTGAACGAAAGATCCCTCGCTCTACACGCTTCTGCCTGATTGCATACGCTGGTATAACAGCTATCAGCAGCAGTGGCGTGTTCTTCGGGCCTCACCGGCACTTGAGTCGCCAGCGTGAACTGCTCCAGTCAGGTGTCAAGCCTAACCCCTCGCCTGTTGAGCGATGCCCCGATAGGTAAACGTGAGTGGCCTTGGCCCAGGTAAATATGTCGTTTGTAGCTCGCTCATCTCGAAGCCCGCCGAGGTGATCAGATCATCGATCTTACGATTTAAGTTGCAGCCGCCTGCAATCGGCTTCCAGATCGGATTGATCCGATTCTGCCAGGACTGCACGCTCGGATCCGGAGCAAGACCGTGTTCGACGAAGATGAGCTGGCCAGTCGGTTTGAGCACACGTTTGACTTGTAGCAGAGCTTTGGACACATCCGGGATCGAGCAGAGGGTCCAGGTAATGACGACCGTGTCGATACTCTGATCGTCCAGAGGTAGCGATTCTTCTGCGGACTGAGCAAGGAATTCAACCGCTACAGATGCGGCTCTGGCTCTTGTGCGCGCGATCTTTTGAAGCTCGAGCGAGGGATCGACGCCGTAGACGCGGGTAACTCAGTCCGAATAGAAAGGAAGATTGAGTCCAGACCCGATTCCCACCTCCAGAACCATACCGTGAGCACGAGGAATCACCTCGGCCCGAATGCGGCTCGTCTCCTTGTCCCGCATAGCGAAGTCGATCGCGTGAGGCAACACATGTTTGGCGTAAAAGCCCATCAATGCCTCCTTTCGTGGCCAGGCATGATCATCTGGAGTGACACGAGCGAGGCTATAATGCACATCTGCTCACCATCCCAGATGGAAGACGCTCGAAAGCCAGCTTTCAAGCGTCCAGGCGATTTTCCCGCCCACGCCGCCGGCCCACTGTCGCGTGAGCCAGGTGAGCTGCCCAGTTGCGAGCATCGCTCCAACGGCAATCAGCAGCACGCCGCTGATCAGGCTAGTCGTGTGCAGGTGTAGCGTCCATCCGCCGACCGCGACGCTGAAGCCGCGGCCGCGCAGGATGGTGCCGATGCGCGTACCCTGACCGACCCGGCCGAAGAACGTCGCCAGCAGCACCAGCGGCGTCGCAAGCCCCAACGCGTAGATGAAGGCCAGCGCAGCGCCCGCTAAGACCGACAGCCCGCTCGCCACCAGTGTTGTCAGGATCGCACCAAGAATCGGGCCGACGCAGGCCGTCCAGCCAAACGCGAAGGTCAGGCCGTACAGGTAGGTGCCGGCCAGGGTCGCGGCTGGCCGGTCGTGCAGCTGCATGCCGCTAAAGCCTCTGCCGAGCACACTCATGACGCCGAACCCGACGATCACGAGGCCGCCGACACGTGTGATCGTCTCGCGGTAGGGAAAGACGAGCGCACCCAAGGCGCTAAAGCTCGCGCCAAGCACGACCATCGTCGTCGCGAGGCCGAGAAAGAAGGCCAGCGACATCGCGATCACGCGGTGGCGCTGCGCGCCGAAGGTGAACGAGAAGTAGGCCGGCAGGATCGGCAGGCAGCAGGGCGAGAGCAGGCTGAGCGCGCCGGCAAGGTAGGCCGGCAGGGCCAGAATGACGAGCGTGTCGAAGCCGCCGCCGATGGTCGACTGCGGCGCCAGACCGGAACTCACCGGGACGATGAGACCCAGCACGAGCAGCGCAGCGAGTGCGCCAACCAGGGCGGCCAGCCAGCGCCGGGTGCTCCGGCCGCGAGTGGGTGCAGCGATGGTATCCATTGACCCTCAGCTTTCATTGCAGATAGCGTTTGGCCATGACCGTGGGCTAATCGAGCACCGCGGCCTGCTTGATCGCGTTGATGAACAAGATATCTTCGGCGTGGGTCCAAGCCAGCGCTGCCGGCGCCGTGAAGGACGTGTCGGTGCCGCTCCGCAGAATATCGACCTGGAAGGCATGCGTGACATCATCGAACCCGGCGCGGCGTAGCACCACCTCAATGTTCCAACGACCGCCCATCGACAGGAAGCTACCGCGGGTGCTGTAACGCTGCGTGCTCGAGGAACGCGCTTCGGTCTGGAGCGGGGCCATCGGATGTCCGAGCATACTGATGCGCAGCAGCACTTTCGATCGCGCCGCCTGCGCACCTGGTCGCCGGTCGGTGACATCCACCGCGATCTCATTGTCGCCGATCTGCGCTGGTGCGATTCGCAGCGTCAGGTCGACTGCCCCGACCGCCGCGGTCTGCGCGATTCCCTGGCGCTCGTGTTCCTCCCAGGCGGTGTTGCTCGGCGCCACGCTGGTCATCACTCCCACAGCCAGCAGCAGCAGCGCGCCAGCGACCAGTTCGCCCCGCACGCTCCGGCCAAACGCACGCGCCAGCCGGTTGCCGGACGTGCGCAGCCGCTGTGAGAGGACAAACAGATTCAGACCGCCCAACAGCAACAGCACGCCGAACAGCCCGAGCTTTATGAGCAGCGCCCGCCCATAGGTTGTTGCCGCGAGGAGATCCAGACCGTTGACGTGCAGCAGGTAGTTGTACACGCCGGTCAGCGTGAGGATGACGATGCAGCTCGCCGCCAGGCGCGAGAAGCGCGGGATGAGCATCGCAAGTGGGAATGCACCCGCAGTGTCGCGCTGTGCCGTGCGGAGCGCGATGGCCAGTGGGATCAATCCGCCCAGCCAGGCGACCATCGCCGCCAGGTGCAGCCAGTCGAGCGCCACGGCGAGCGCTGTACCTTCCGGCACTGCCGCGCCGTGCGAATTCAGGCTAATGGTCAACAACGCCGCGCCGCCGAGGAGGAGCGCTACCCACCAGGGCCAGGCCGTCCCCCGGCCAGCCGGCGGCAGGCGGAGCGCGATTGCGCCGATCAGCAGCGTCAGCGCAACGCGCGCCAGCCAGAGCATGCCCGAGCGTCCGCCCAGTAGTTGGAGCACTGGTGTGCCAACAGCCTGTGCGAACGGCACGCCGGCCGCCGTAGCCGCCTGCGCGACCAGGAACAGCAGGTTCGTGAACAAGAACAGCGCGCCGCCTGCAATCAGCAATCGCCGCAGCGTGTGCGTCATCGCCATGTCGGTCGCCTGGCAGTCCGCGCCAGCGCGCTGCGCAGCCCGCCACGCTGGGCGCCAGACTAACAGGGCGAACGGCAGCCCTCCCAGGGCAACGGCAGCCATCAGCGCATTCAGCCAGCGTGTCAGAGCGTCAAGTGGCGAGGGCGGTAATGTTGCCGGATCCGGTGCGCCAAGCGGTGGAATCAGCGCGGTAGTGGTGACTGCCACGCCGACGCCGAACGGCAGCGTGCCCTCCGTGACGTGCCCATCATCGGCCGAGCGCACCTTCCAGACCGCAGTGTAGCTGTCCTTCGGCAACGCTGTGAGCGCAAGGCGCAACACACGTGGCACCGCTGGATCGATCAGCCCCGGCCCGGCGTTGACGACCTGAGCTTTGCTGTCCAGCAGCCGGACGGCGCTGAAGCTGGGGTCCAGGCGCTCGCTGAATTCTATGACCAGTTCTTTCGGCGCGGTCGTCAGGAGCGCGCCGGCGGCTGGCTCGGAGCGGACCAGGGTCGCGTGCGCCTCGGCGGGCGCGATCAGCAGCAGCGCCAGCACGACCGCGAGCAGAAGTGATATTCCTCGTCGCACAACCACGATACATCTTTCCAGACGAAGCGGCAGCCAGATGACTGTCCATCTTCGCCATGCATATCAATCGTTTCGCTCGGCGCTGCGGTATCGAGCGATGTTGGGGCAGTGTATTCCTGGTATTGCCGTACGGTACCTTCATATCTGATCTACGCAGGCGGTTCGCCAGCTTGATCCGTCGCTCAAACGACATCAGGACACACCAGCATCATGTGCCCCTCTATGCAACCTTGACGAGCGTAGCCATGCCGCCATCCATGTGCATGGGCTTGTGGCAGTGGAACATCCAATCGCCCGGATTGAAGGCGACGATCTCCAGATCAACTGTTCCCATCATCGCCGGCACGTCCACGGTGTCTTTGATCAGCGGCGCTGGAAGCGTCTGGCCGCCGACACGCAGCACGCGGAACGATTGCCCGTGCAGATGGAACGGGTGCGTCTGCATGCTCATATTCGACAGCCGCACCGATATGAGCTGGTTGCGCTCGGCAACAAGCGGGTCGGTCTGGGGATAGACCTTGCCGTTGATTGTCCAGACATTCGGATCCCCACTCATCATCATGCCGCCGGATAGAGTGAGCTGGTACGTTGCGCCGTGGCCGCTCGGTTGCGGCAGCCGGTCGACCCCCTGCCCCAGGCCATAGGACCACACGCGCAACCCCGGCGCGAGAGAGGGCAACTCGGCCTCGGGTGCAGATTCCGATCCCTCGTACACGATGAGCGTCTTCAAGCCGCCCTGGGTGTGGGGCCGGTTGAGCGCATAGAGCGGCCAGCGGCCAGGATGGTCGGCCACGAAGATCACATCGTAGCGCTCCGCCGGGACGATTGGCAGCGCGTCGACCTCTACCGCTTGCTGGAGTGGATTACCGTCAGTATGGGTGACCTGCAAGCGATGTCCCGCCAGGCTCAGCACGAACGTCTGCATATTGCTGGCGTTGATCAGGCGCAGCCGGACGCGCTCCCCTTGCCGAACTATGAGCGGCGCGGTGGCCGGGAACGCCTTACCGTTGATGGTAAAGGTATCGTAGGCCGGCCCGGCGTCATCCATCATGCCGCCCATCATGTTGCCGCCCATCATGCCATTGTCGGCCGGCGGCGGAGTGGGTGCGAGGGATCCGGTGACCCAGTCATCCAGCAGGAGAGTATACTCGCGATCCGCACCAGGATCTCCGGCCTGGGGTTCGATAATGAGCGGTGCCGACAGGCCCAGATCGAGTTGCCGCGCCGAGTCGGCGTGGGTGTGATACCAGCGCGTGCCGGCCGGCCGGGCGTCGAATTCGTAGGTGAAGGTCGCTCCGGGCTGGACTGCCCTCTGGCTGAGATCGGGGACACCATCCATCGCCGCCGGCACATCCACGCCGTGCCAGTGGATCGTGCTCGGTTCAGACAGACGATTGGTGAACAGTACACGCACGTGGTCGCCCTCGCGTACTCGAATAGGATGGCCTGGCACGCTGCCGTTGTAGGTCCAAGCGGTGATGCGCTTGCCGGGCGCGAGTTCCCAACTCGCTTCCTGTGCAGTCAGCGCGATCTCGACGGCCCTCCCACGCGCACTCGGCGTCGCCGCCGGTGGAGCGGTCTTGCTGGCGCATCCCGCGGCGGTTGCGAGAAAGGCGGTACCGGCGAGTTTGAGAAAGGCGCGCCGGGTCAGCAGATTGTTGCTGGTGTGTTGTGGAGCGCGCCAATGCTGTTTCTGCATAGTAGACTGCTTCATCTGTTTTCCCTGTGTGCCGGAGCGACGTGGAAGCGTTAGGCTATCGCAGGCTTGCCCGGTCATTTCAGGATTTCGCCCACGAAGGTGTCGAGCTGTTTGCCGTTCATCGCACCGATCTGGCGGTGGACGATCACGCCCTTCCGATCGATGAAGAAACTCATCGGCAACACGGGCAGACGATACGCATCACGCGCGACCGCGCCGGTGTCGTCGAGAAGCACCGGGAAGGGCATGTGGAACTCCTTGACGAACGCCTGGGCCTCCGGCAGCGAATCCTCAAATGTCATGTTGATCGCCAGCACCACAAGGCCATCTGCTTTGTGGGCTTCATACGCTCGCACGATCTCAGGCATCTCGGCGCGGCAGGGCTCGCACCAGCTGGCCCAGAAGTTGATCAGCACCGGCTGGCCC
>WNFV01004862.1_pt1 | contig 16495 bp, 13 predicted proteins | sample 5400101 | NCBI WGS metagenome assembly WNFV01 (sample SAMN13153361, study PRJNA577476) | soil metagenome | isolation source: 115 cm soil or saprolite under grassland replicate 1 | place: USA:California | collected 2016-06-15
CAAATCTTTTACGCCAATCACGCTCAAGTCCGCTATGAATTCGAATGCCGCCGGGACGACAGCACATGGCCGCCCAGAAGCAACAACGCCGACAACCCTGTCAGCACTACGCCGAGGACCGCCGCATCGGCGGTCCTCCCATTCTGCCACATGCTCCAGATCATCGTCGAGACCACCACGGTGTCGGGGTTGTACAGCATCAACGCCATTGACAGCTCTTGCATCGCATGTACGGCCACCCAAAGAAAAACATTGATTATCGCTGGAGCCAGCAGCGGAATGGTGACCCGCCGCAGTGTGCGCGTCCAAGGCGCGCCGGCCATTTGCGAGGCTTCTTCCAACTCGCCGTGCACTTGCATGAGCGCCGAAGTCGTCGTCCGCGAGCTGAAGGCGAGGTAACGCGTCGTCATTGCCAGCGCGATAATCCAGAGCGTGCCGTAGATCGGAACGGGGAAACGCACGTAGACGAAAATACAGGCAAGGCCGATGACGATACTCGGCACACATTGGGGCAAAAATGACACGGTTGCGAGATAGTGCGCGAACCCATCGGTTTGTCTTCTGCGCCGCACCACGAACCAGCTTACGAGGACCGCCAGCAAAATCGTCGCGATCGATGTGACCAACGCCAGCACCATCGTGTTCCACAGCGCGCGGACGACGCTACTCTCATGCCAAATCTTGTAATAGCTGTCGAAGCTCATGCGTCCCAGCGATTCTGCCGACGGCGGCGCGTAAAAAGGCTGGACGCTCGTCCAAAGCAGCATCACGAACGGCAGAAGTACGACAATCAAAACATAAGATACGCACAGCACCATTGCAGGTACGCTCCAAACGCCTAACTTGAGCTGTCGTGGCCGATACCCTTTGCCGGTGATGGTGGCGAACCGTTCTTGGTGCGCGGTCAGCCGCTGGTAATTCCACATGAGCAGAAGCGCGGCTGCCAACACGATGGTTCCAAGGGCCGACGCCAGGCCATAGTCCGGCAAGCCGACCTCCGAGTGAGTCGCCCAATAAATCGCCGTGCTCAGCACGCGAATGCGCGCGGTGAAACCCAACAACCCGGGAATGTCGAACGATTCGATGACGACGACGATGAAATAGATAAGCGCCGCGAGCAGCGCCGGGCGCATGATCGGCAGCGTAACACGAAGCGTGGTCTGCGCCACGCCGCGGCCGGCCATCGCGCTCTGCTCTTCTAAGGAGGGGTCCATCGCTCGAAAGGAGGCCGCAATCATGAGATAGGCCGACGGCACCAAACGCAATCCCTGGACGAAACACATGCCGTAAAGCGAATAGATATCAAAAGGTCCGGTATCTCCTGTCATACCGAGAGCGCTGCGCAGGACAATATTGACGAGTCCGATGCGCGGATCGAGCAACTGAATCCAGGCAATCGCCGACAAGAGCGACGGAATCGTCATCGGCACGAGAATCAAGTTGGCAATCCAGGCGCGTGCCGGGATCGCCGTCCGTTCCAACAACCAAGCCAAAAGAATCGCCAACGGCAGTCCTATAAACAGCGAGCCGGCGGTAAAAAACAGGGTGTTTAGAAAAATCGGCAACGTCGACGAACTGGTAAAAACCGCCGTGTAATTGCTCAGCGTCGTGACCGTAGATTCAAACGGCAGCTTGTCTTCCGTGCTCTTGACGCTCGCGTAGAGCAACATGAGCAGCGGAACGAGGACCAAATAAGAGACGGTAATTAGGGTGAGACCGAAGACGAGTGAGCGAGCAGACATTTTGCGTGCCACGAACCAACGTCTAAGCGGCACGTGTTTGGCGATAGGGACAGGCGTTACGTTCATTGACGACGGAAATTACTAACAGAGACAGACTTTTTTAAGAGCAGTACACTGCTCCCCGGTGTCATTCTGAGCCGGAGGTGAAGAATCTCGGCCTCAAGTCGAGATCCTTCACGCAGTTCGGGATGACACTCCAATAGCTCGCACGGAAAGCTCGATGCTGAGCTAACTCAGATCATTCCTAGCGCAACGCGCCGAGCAGCTTTCCCAGCTCACGCTGAATTTCCAGAATAGACGCAAAGGTCTTATCGGTTTCCAGGATGATCGCCGGCTTATTGGTCTTGATTCGTTCAGCGACGGAGCCGATGGCGTTTCTGCCAATCTCCATCGCCTGGCCCCGTGTCGCGTATCTGATTTTCTGTCCCTCGGGCGTTCCCATCCAACCGGCGAAGAAGCGCGCCGCATTCGGATGAGGCGCGGTTTTGAGAACTCCTTCGGCCGAAGTCAGCACCGGCAATGGCGATACGGTGATCCAGTCAACTGCTGCTCCCTGTTTTTTCAAGCCCTCGATCGTAAAGGCGTAGGTGCCGACAGCGATCGAGACTTGGCCACCAGCAAGCGCATTGGCGACCGTGGTGCCGCCTTGAACGATAAGAGGCTGCTGGCCGAGAATTTTCTTGGTCAATTCGGTCGCCTTGCCCTTGCCCCACTCGGTGCCGAGCATGGCAAAAGGCACCAGTCGTGCCTCGATAATCAGCTTTCTTCCCTTCCATTTCGGATCGGCGAGATCTTCCCAACTCCTAGGGGCTTCCTGCGCGCTCACCATTTTGGTGTTGTAGGCAATCGGCAAGGTGAGATTATAGGCGCCGACAAATCGCTGGTTGGCATAGACCGCATCAAGGCCAAAATCCTTTTCCCATCCCGGAAAAGCGGCTAGCATGTCGCGATCGATCAAAGGCCGCAGCGCGCGCAGCGACCCTGATTGAATGATATCCACAGCGGCCGGCTTCCCGGCCTGACTCTCGGCGATGATTCTCTGCACCAGCGGCTCGGGAATGCTCTCGAAGTGTTCGATTTTGATGCCCGGATACTGTTTATCCAGCACCTCCTGCATCCGCTGATAAACAATCGCGTCCGTGGGTCCCCAGATGACGACCGTGCCTTCTTTCTTCGCCGCGGCATAGAGTTGCGAGATGGCTTCACTCGCGCCGCCCTTGCCTTTGTCCTGCGCGGGGCTATCAACTGAGACGATAATGGCCAACACGCATAGAATGAGCACTAGTAAGTTTGTTTCACGCTTCTGAAGAGTCATGCCCGTCGGTTCCCCATTTTTGCGTCGTTCGCGTTCAAGGTTCAAAGTTCAGTCGTTCAACAAAGCGTGGCGCCTTAAGTCCTGTTGATCGGATGGCGTTCCAGGAAACCTTGCAGCGCGGTTAACGCGCCATCACTATCCCAAAAGGTCATATGTCTTACGCCGGGAATCAGCGCCAGCTCGCAACCCGGCACGAGCTCCGCAAGCCGGCGCGCCGTGCCCACGGGCGTGCTGCCCCGTCGGTTGACGTCATCATCCTCGCCGCACAGTATTAGCGTCGGTACTTTGACCTCAGAGGCTTTTCCCAATGCATCCCAAGTCAAGCGCGCTTCTTCGTGGAGACGAAATTGTTCCACCGTGCTTTGTCCTGACCAGAGAGCATCGGACAAGGCTGACGACACGTCACGGTGGCCACGGTAAAAGTTCGGGTTAAAAGCCATGCCGTCATTGTCGATGTGTCCGCGGATATAGCGCTCAAACCCCAGCTCGCGAATTTCCCGTGCCGCTTCCGGCGACAAATCGCGCGGGCCGCCGTCGAGCCTTTTCGATCCCGGCCCCGCCGCCGCGATAGTCAGCGTCGCGACCAAATCGGGCCGTTCAAGGCCAAGTGCTTGAACGATTTGTCCGCCGAGCGCGAAACCCACTGCGTGACAGCAAGTAATATGCGTATGCTCCAAGAGAGCTGCGCAATCTCTCGCAAACTGGCTGACTGAGTAACCGCTCGTCGGTTTGTCGCTCCGGCCAGTGCCGCGGCAATCGAAGATGATCGTCCGGTAACGCTTCGACAACAACGGTACGACGCCAACGTTCCAGGTATCGCTCGGCCACCAGGAAGGCGGCACCAGCAGAACTGGCTCGCCTTGTCCTTTTTCTTCGTAGTAGAGATCTATCTCCCCGATCTTGGTTTTCGGCATTTCAATTCTCCATTCGTGTGCGCGCGGTCATGTTTTGGTTCGGCGATCCCTTTCGACAAGTCAGGTTGGCCGGCGGATTTCGTACTTTAGGTATCGAGTCCAAACTTTTCCGATACCAACAGAACTAAACGTAAATTCTTATTTGTCCGTTTATCCCTCAGTCCACGATTTTCCTCAAGAGCGGAATCGGCTTTTTTCAGCTCGACTATCACCCCGGGATAAACGACAGAGATTGTTTTTGAATCGATTCTACGAAGCTTAGCTGAGATACGCGTGGCAGCTTTGGGGAAAGAGAATTAGAAAATGGATTTTACACATTCAAAACTTCAGCCGGGTTAACGTAGACTGGCGGGCCGGTATCCAGAGACCAGTTACCGCCAGTCCAAAAAATTTTGCCGATTTCGATTCTTTACGCTGTTCAATTTTATTGCGAATCGATTATGGCAGTCTATTTTCTGCCTTTCTTCGCCAAAGCGAAGTTAACTGTTGCATTCGGCGCGTTGCTCGTGAGGTCAACCAATTTCGTCTGCGAAGAGTAGCTCCTCGCTGTTGCGACGAGGCTGTAGGTTCCCAGTGGCAGGTTGGAGAACAGGTAAGAACCCGTGCTTGATGTCGTCGCAGTAAAGGTCGTGGTCCCGACCTTAGCGGTTACCTTGGCTCCACTAATGACAGCACCATTCGTGTCGGTGACAATGCCTTGGATTTGGCCCGACGGGGGCGGAGGTGGTGGGGGTGGAGGCGGAGGCGTTCCCCCTCCTAAAGCCGCCGCTAGAGCTGCGCCAGCGTTGAGCAAACCCCAGCCATAACTTGCATCCCAACCAGGGGTTCCATAGTCCCGCGCCGTCGATTGCAGATACGTTCTTACTTGATCTGGCGTCGCGTCGGGCTTTTCGCTCAAGATGAGAGCCACCGTCCCCGTCACGTGGGGCGTCGCCATCGAGGTGCCGGAGTAAAAGGCCGAGCAGAATTCGGTATAAAGATTGACGCCTAAAATCTCATAGTAAAGCGCCATCGTCTCGGCATCGTAACAATAGGTTACCTGGAGTATGCCGTCATCATAACCGTCACCGTTCTGATCCACAAAATCGCCGCCGGGGGCCGCGATGTCGAGAGCGGCGCCCCCGGTGGAATAAGAAGCTCTTTGCCCATCGTATCGGGTAGCGCCCACAGCAATTACTGTGGGATAGGCTGCCGGACAATTGACAACGTTACCGCCATCGTTGCCGGCTGCGGCGACAACTACAACATTATGGTCGTACGCATATTGTAGTGCCGTGTTGAGACCGGTGATTTCCGTGCAAACCTGACCGGACCCATCGGGCGATCCGGTGCCGAGAAAACCGAGACTCATGTTGATCACCTTGGCACCGTTGGTGACCGCATAGTAAAGTGCTTCGTTCAAATCGTCACTCGACCCAGAACCGTCGTAGCCTAAAATTTTTAAAGGCATTATCTTGGCCTGATAAGCGATCCCCGCGGTTGCTAGATTGTTGTTGGTGTCTTGAGCGATCGTTCCAGAGACATGCGTGCCATGACCGTTATCGTCATTGGCGTGATCATCGTCCGTGAGAAAATTCCGGGGGAAGACGAAGGTTTTGTTAAGATCCGGCGCCTGAATGAATGGACCATAGTTTTCGAAGGCAACACCGGTATCAATAATGGCCACTGAAACATCTTGTCCTTTCTTCGCGGTAGCATCCCAGGCCTGCTCCGCCCATATTCCACCCGCGGTATTGTAAAAATTCCACTGGTAGGGCTGATAGTAAGTGTCATTGGGGACGCTGAAAGCGCGCAAGATGTAGTTGTACCCGGCTTCTTCGACAATTGAGCTATTCCGAAAGGCGGCGAGGATCTGTGCCAAATTCGCCGTGCTCGGGAAGCCGAGCCGGTGTAATCCAGATAAAGGGTGGAATTTGAGGATGCGCGCTCCCATAACAGCGTTTAATCCATCGAGGGCGTCGGCGGGCGTGCCGTGCCGAAATTTCACGATCAACTGACCTTCGGCGCGCGTTAAACCAGCCTGAGCTAAGTGATTGTTGGTTCCTTCGATGATCGGCAAAGGTTGCTGAACCTGCGCCAAAACTTGACCCAACAGGGCGGACAACAGAAAATTCAAGGCCAGGAAAAGAGAGGCAGTAATCCGCATAATCAAACCCTCCATGCACTTTTCGCAAGTTTCTAATTTCGCCAGGGCTTAGTGTACGAGCATTTCCCATACCATGTGAAAGCCCAGGCATGGATTGACAAACTTTGACAATTAGCCCGAGGAATCGGGAATCTGGTACTCAATTCGCTTTACACTACGACTTAGGTGACAACTTCGCCCAATCGCAAGAAAGCCCATCGGCACGAACCAACGTGGACCGCAAAAAGGCTTCGAGACAGGCGGCGCGCCAACAATCCGGCTTTGGCCGGTCTTTTTTCTTAGGAAATCTCAGCGTCGACTTCGTAAATCAATTCTTAGGAAACTACCTTTCGTTACGCGTATACCGGGACGGATATAGAGACCCGCGGCTGGTGTTTGCAAGAGCAAATATGCACTCGATATTCTCGCGGCGCCTTTTTTATCCCCTTGACTCTGTTTTACGCCTCTGAGTATGTTTCTCGTGCTTAGGCAATTACCGACGATATAAGGAAGACATTTATGGAAAACCAAGCTTTCATTGATTCACTAATGCGGGAAATCATCGACCCGGGCGTCGACCGATTGATGAGTAGCCGTTACTTCACCGAGTTGCGCGAAGGCGCGCTGTCAAAGAAGCGGCTCAGAGGCTTTGCGCTGCAACATTATCTGTCTAATCACGCCATCAACAAAGGGCTCGCCTTCTGCATGGTAAAGAACGCCAGTAATCCACCTGCCTACAATCAGTTTGTCGAGCTGTTCGTCGAAGAGTCGTCGCACCCCGGCCTAATGAAACGATTCGGCGAAGCCATTGGATTGAAGGACGAAGACTTTGAGAAGGAGATCATGATCTACGAGTGTGTCGCGCACACGGGGGCGATCATCCGCGGCATGTTTCTCGGAAGTCCGGCGGAGACTCGTGCCGGCGCGCTGGTCAACGAAACCATGGTTTGTCGCTATTCGGACGAGTTCGACGCCGCTCTGGAAAAGCATTACGGCCTGGATGGCAGGGCCCGAACGTTTTTCATCGTCCACGGCAAAGTCGACCAGGAACATACGGCGATGGCCGCCGAGACGATCGCACGGAATGCCAATACCGACCGGGATAAAGAATTGGTGCGAGTCGCGGCGCGCAACATGGTGCGCTTCAAGCTGGCCAAATTTGACGGCATCTACGACGCCTACGCGTAGCAGGCTGCTGAAAACAAGGTCCGAAATGCTTCGAGGTCTCAGCATGAACGGAAAATCCTCAATGATAACAAACCCGCACCGTTCGTCCTGAGCACCGTCGAAGTACTCCGACGGAATTTTTCAGCAGCGTGCTAAAAAGTTTCAGTCTTGGGTTTCGACTTTTAGTGTTTTTGGCGGCCGCTTCTAAAGCGATAGGCAGAAAGCATGAAATACAAAACCCTGTTGTTACTCTCGTTAGTCGCCCTAGCGCTAATTCCATCGCCTGAAGACGCTGGGGCCGCGGAAAAATCCGCCAAGCTGACCGCCGTGCGCATCGGCTATGTTTCACGCAGCATCCTGGATATGCCTTTTATTATCGCCCGCGACCGCGGTTATTTCCGCGAAGAGGGTTTGGAGCCCGAGCTTATTTTCATAAAAGCGGCTCAAACAATTCCCGCGATGCTAGCTGGTGGCATCGATTTCGGCACGGCGACAGGGACCGCTATCACCGCTGCGCTAAGCGGCATCGATGTGAGGGTCGTCTTCGCTATGAGCGACAAACCTTCCTTCGATCTGATCGCGCTGCCGAGCATCACGAACCTCCAACAAATGCGTGGCAAGAAACTCGGCATCACCGCGTTCGGCGCCCTGGCCGAAACTCTCGCCCGCGAGATTTTTCTCGCCAACAAGCTTCCGCAGGAGCAAGTTACTTTTATTCCCCTGGGCACGAGCGACGTGCTGTATGTGGCTTTGAAGGCTGGCACCATTGACGCCACTATGCTCCAGATCCCGCAGACCTTTCTCGCCGTGGATGAGGGATTTCGCAAGCTCGCCTCCGGCGCCGACGTTTACCGCGCCGTGCAAGGCGGCTTGACGACAACCAAGGCAACGATCAACGACCGGCCCGATCTCGTCACCAAAATGATTCGCGCGACTCAAAGATCGCTTCGGCTGATACGCAGCGATAGAAGATACGCCGTCGAATTCATCAAAGGGCCTTACCTCGATCTAGGCAAGGATCGCAACCGGTTCGCGGACCGTATTTATGACGCGGCGCTACAATACAACCTGCAAACGGGAACCGTCGACGAAAAGCTGCAGCGAGAGATGATCGCCGTAGCGGCCCAGCGCGTCAAACCGAAGGAACTGCCGCCGCCCGAACGCGTTTTCGATTTTAGCTTCGCGCAAAAAGTGGCTGACTCGATGAAATGATCGGCAAATTTTCGCCCTGAGAAAACATGAAATTTAGAATCCCCTTCGCACTAATTGGATTGGCCATCCTAGCATCGATCACATCTCGCTCTGAAGAACTTTCGGCGGCGGACAAATCCGCTAAACTGGTTCCCGTGCGCATCGGGTATGTTTCGCGCAGCATCCTCGACATGCCGTATATGATCGCCCGAGACAGAGGCTTGTTTCGCGAGGAAGGTTTGGAACCCGAGCTCGTTTTCGTGAGAGCCGGTCTGACACCGCAAGTACTGTTGGCCGGCGGCATCGATTTCGCGACGGCAACGGGGACGGGTATCAGCGCCGCGGTAAGCGGCGCCGACGTCCGGCTAATCCTGGCTTTGACCGACCGCCCGTCGTTTGATTTGATTACGGTTCCGAACATCACCGGCATCCAACAGTTACGGCGCAAGAAGATCGGCGTTTCGGGAGTCGGGTCGTTGGCGGAAATTCTCGCGCGCCAGATTTTGATAGCCAATCATGTCCCGCCGGAGCAGGCGACTTTTCTTCCGCTTGGAAGCAGCGATGTGACTTACATCGCCTTGAAGGCCGGCACCATTGACGCCACGATGCTTCAGATCCCGCAGAAATTTTTCGCGCTTGATGAGGGTTTCCATAAAATTGCCACCGGCGCGGATGTCTACCGTGCCGTCATGGGCGGACTCACGACGACCAAGGCTACCCTCACCGAACGCGCCGATCTGGTCAGCAAAACGATCCGAGCGACGACGCGTGCGGTTCGTCTCATTAGGAACGACAAGAAGTACGTAATCGACTTCATCAAGGGGCCGTATTTCGAATTGGGCAAGGAGAAGGAACGGTTCGCGGAGCGAATTTACGATGCGACCGTACAACTCTATCTACAATCCGCCACCGTAGATGAAAAGCTCCAGCGCGAGATGATTGCAATCGCGTCGCAGCGAATCAAACCGAAGGAACCGGTACCGCCGGAGCGAGTCTTTGATTTTAGTATCGTTCAAAAGGTCGGGGAGTCACTTAAATAACGACAGCAGAATTTGGACCATGAACAACTTGAACGTAGCGAAGCGATTGAACGGCTGGAACGATTGGAATGACTGGCCTGTTCAAAACGTTCCAATAGTTCCAGACGTTCCAGCCGTTGAGGAAAGGAATACATGAAGTATAGCACTGATCGAATATTAACCACCCACGCCGGCGCGCTGCCGCAACCGCCGGATTTGAAGGAAATGCACAACGCCCAGGTCGCCGGCAAAACCGTCGACAAAGATGCCTTTACCCAACGGGTGTGCGACGCTGTCGCGGAAGTCGTCAAAAAACAACTAGCCTGCGGCCTCGACGTCATCAACGACGGCGAAGTGGGCAAGTCCAATTTCTCGCGTTACGCGCGCGAGCGATTAAGTGGCTTTATCGAGCGTGAAGTGAAACCCGAAGACCGCCCATCGACGATCTACGCCCGCGATCTGGTGGAGTTTGCCGACTATTTTGAAAATCGATCTTACCATCGCGGCGACAACCTCAGACGAGTCTTCTGCAACGCGCCGCTAAAGTATGTTGGGCACCAATCGCTCAAAGCTGAGATCGACGATTTCAAGAAAGGGCTGCAGGGACAGAAGTACGAAGAAGCGTTTCTCCCCGCGATTGCGCCGGGCACCATCGAGCACTGGATGAAGAACGATTACTACCCGGATGACGAGGCCTATCTCGTTGCCATCGCCGACGCCATGCACGAGGAATACAAAGCAATCGTCGACGCGGGCTTTCTCCTGCAAATCGATGATCCGGATTTACCCGATGGCTGGCAATTCATGTCTAAGATGAACGTCGCCGAATATCGCAAGTACGCGGAGCTGCGCGTTGACGCGCTCAATCACGGCCTGCGCGATATTCCGGCTGACCGCGTGCGCTTTCATACCTGCTGGGGCAGCTACCATGGCCCGCATAAGTACGACATTCCGCTGCGCGACATCATCGATTTGATTTTAAAAGTGAAGGCCGACACTATCTCCATCGAAGCGGCCAACCCGCGCCACGAACATGAATGGCGCATCTGGGAAGAGAGAAAACTTCCCGCCGGCAAAGTTCTCGTGCCCGGTGTCGTCGGCCACGCCACCGACATCGTCGAACATCCGCAAGCGATCGCTGATCGTCTGGTGCGCTACGCCAAGGTGGTCGGACGAGAAAACGTCATGGCCGGTACTGATTGCGGCCTCGGTCCGCGCGTCGGGTCACCACAGATCGCCTGGGCAAAGTTCGAAGCGATGGCCGAAGGCGCGCGTCTCGCGAGTAAAGAATTGTGGGGGCGATAGGCAGGGCTGAAGAAGAATAGAGGATCGAGAATTGAGTATTGTGAAATTGCGATCTTCGATCCTCCATTTTCGATCCTCAACTTCTCTGCTGCTCTTGAAAGGAAATGGTAGCATCCATCGCGCTCGCTTCACGAGTGCTTCAAACTAGCAGACCGTCCCATGGCTAACGGCTCCAAGATTGTGGTCGATCACGCGAGCAAGCTTTTCCTCGAAGGATCTGTTGTCGCCTTCCGCAATATTGATCTGCAAATCAGCAACCGCGAGGTTCTCTGCGTAGTCGGTCCGTCTGGCTGCGGCAAGACAACTTTGCTGCGCTGTATCGGTGGTCTTCTCCCGCCGAGCTCCGGACAAGTGCTGATCGACGGGCAAAAGGTTGATTCGGCCCCCCGCGGCGTCGCTATCGTTTTCCAACATTTTGGCTTGTTACCTTGGAAATCCGTCGTCGACAATGTCGCTTTCGGGCTCAAGATCGCTGGCGCGTCTCGGGATTTGATCGCCGAGCGCCTCGATCATTACATCCGGCTGGTCGGCTTGACCGGTTTTGAAAATCATTATCCCTACCAGCTCAGCGGCGGCATGCAGCAGCGCGTGGGTTTAGCGCGCGCTCTCGCCATCGACCCAGAGATTCTATTGATGGACGAGCCTTTCGCGTCGGTCGATGCTCAAACGCGGGAACTGCTTCAAGAGGAATTACTTCAGCTTCACGAGCGCGAACGCAAGACGATGATTTTCATAACCCACTCGATCGACGAGGCGATTATCTTGGGCGACCGCGTGGCGGTCATGGGGTCTCGGCCCGGTCGCGTCAAAGAAATTTTATCGGTGAATTTTCCTCGACCGCGCGATCCGGCGGCGGTGCGAGCGGAGTCGCGCTACACCGAGCTGCGAAACCATATCTGGGAAGAACTGCGTCCATCTGTGGTGATGCAATGAGCCTTAGCAGAACCGAAGAGCAATCAGCTAATGCAACTGCGCCTTTCGCATACCAAGAGCTTGCCGCCGAGCAGCAAGCGGCGCGGGAAAAGGCGCGGGCTGTCCAGCGTCGCTGGACGACAGCTCAGATAGCGATTCGGATCATTTCCCTACTTGTCGTGCTGAGCGCTTGGGAATATTTGGGCCGGCATATCAACCCCGTTTTGTTTACCTATCCCACCGCCGTGGGTAGCGCGGCTGTGAAAATGATCGCCAGCGGCGAGTTGTGGAAATATCTTTCGCAAAGTCTCATCGTGCTGTTCGCCGGTCTTGGTTTGGCAACGATCTTCGGTATCGCCTTAGGACTGATCATGGCGCGCTTCTGGGTGGTCGATGTGGCCTTGGATACCTACATTACCGCTCTCTATTCGATCCCGTCAGTGGCGCTCGTGCCGGTGTTGGTCCTGTGGTTCGGCTTCGAGATCACGGCAAAAATTGCCGTGGTTTTCCTTTTCACCTTCTTCCCGATCGTCATCAACACTCATCAAGGCGTGAAGAACGTCGACGCCCGCCTCACCGAGGTCGGCCGCGCTTTCCGCTGCAGCGAGAGACAGCTTTGGATTCATATCGTCTTGCCCGCGGCAGTGCCGTACATCGTGACCGGTCTAAGGCTCGCGATCGGCCGCGGCTTGATCGGCATGGTGCTCGCGGATCTCTACACAGCGATTACCGGCATCGGCTATTTGATTTCGCGCTACGCAAGCATCTATCGCACTGACGCGATGTTCGTACCGATCGCGACATTGGGTCTTCTCGGTATTACTTTGACCGGCTTGCTGCGTTTCGTTGAGAAGCGGGTAGCGCCCTGGATGCACCAACCGGACCAAGAATGAGCAAACTAAGGAGGCAACACATGACCGGTGAAAATGATCGCAAACGTCTTATTTTGGCGGTACGTGCCGCGCTGATACTGATCGCCGCTATGACCGGGATCATTGCCAAAGTCGGCACCGTCGCAGCTCAAGCCAAGGCTCCTTGCAAAGAGATGCGCAAAATAAAAATCGGCGTGTCGGTCGCGCCACCCAACGTCGTGCACACACCGGTCTATGTGGCGCGCGATTTGGGAATCTTTAAAAGCCGGTGTATCGACGCCGAAATCGTCGAGTTCGAAGGTGGCTCCTCGGCAGCCAATCTAGCGGCGGTAACCCAAGGCCAAGCGGTGGCCTCGATCAACGCCACCGCCATATCCCAGGGCCTTAAGGCAAAGCAGTTTTGGGGCATGGCGCCAAGATTGCCGCATGGATACATGGTGAGTGAGGAAATCAAGACCGCTGCGGACCTTAAAGGCAAGCGGCTTAGCGCCACCGGTGGCGGTGTGGGCGGCTTTAACTGGGTAATGGGCCGCGAGGTGCTCAAGACCGCCGGTCTTAAAGTGGAAGATGTCCAATTCATTTCTCAGGCCACTGCCGGAAGACTGCCGGGTCTTCTCGCCGGTCAACTCAACGGCGTGGCGCTCCATCCGGAAGATGTCCACCTGGCACAGAAGGAAAAGCCGGGCCTGCACGTGCTCGTCGATCTCTCCAAGCTGATGCCGAAATATTTCTTTAACGCTTACGGCGCGGCCGACAGCATGCTCGCCAAGGACCGCGCCATGGTACGCGACGTGGCGACTTCCCTCATTGAAGCCAACCGCGTCATCTACAACCAGAAAGAAAAAGTCATCCCGATTATGGTGGAAGCGACGAAGAAGCCTCAGGAGGCTGTCAGCTTCTCCTACGATTACCTGGTGAAAAATTGCGTCTGGAGCGTCAACACGGGCTTTTCCAGGGAACGCACCGAGTGGTCCATCGACAACGGCATCGAGAATGGCGACATTCAGGCAGACAAAAAACCTACCTACGATCAGGTCGTCGACGTCAAGCTCGGCGAAGAAGCGTTAAAAGCCGCAGGCGGACCGACGAAAATTCGCGGCTGCGGCGATTAGAGATTGGAGTACTGGAATGATGGAGTAATGGAGTGATGAATTTAAACCCAATACTCCAGTACTCCAACACTCCATTGCTCGATAGAGCGCAACAAAGCAGACAAACCCTTTTATTTGTCGGAGGAGAGCGTTGATGCCTCAATATGCGTTTTCTGAAATTCGCGATCGCCTCGACGACTGGCGCCTTTTCAACAACATGGTGGACTCGCCGTACTACCGCGATGCCATTTATGAAAAATTTTCCGACGCCGAGTATCAGCGGCGCTATGAGGCGCTCCGGTCGAAGATGCGCGGGCGTGGTCTGGACTGCGTGATTGTGCCCGGCGGACCGAATCACTGGAGCTTCGGCGGTGGCATGCTTTGGCTCTCCGGCCATTGGGAGTGGCACGCGATCGCCAACTATGTTGTCTTCCCGCTCCAGGGGGATCCAACCCTTATTTATTCGATGGGCGGCACACACATCGAGGCAACTCGCAGAGAGAGCGCCATCAAAGACGTGCGCCAGTCGCGCGGCGGACGCTTCGCCGAAGTGATGATCGAGCGCATCAAGGAGTTGAATCTGGAGCGCGGAAGGATCGGCCTGTTGGAGATCGATCCGCGCTTCCATGATTATTTGCCGGTCAACCAGTACAACGCACTAAGAGAAGCTCTTCCGAATGCGACGTTCAGCTTCCAGTCGGGCTTCATGCACGAGCTGGTTTACAAGAAGAGCGAAGAGGAGCTTCAGTGTATCCGCAAAGCGGGCAAACTCTGTGAATCGGCGATGCAGGCTTTGGCGGTGCGCTGCCGTCCCGGCGTAACCGAATATCAACTCAAAGCCGCTGCGGCGAGCGCTATCCTCGAAGGCGGAGGCGATGTGGACTTCGCGATCATCGGATCGACGCCGATGAAAAATCCCGCGTTGATTTTCGGCAATCCTCGTCCATCGGGGCGCGTACTCAGCGATAGCGACATCGTCATCATGGAGCTTGCTGCCGGTTATCGCGGTTACAGCGCGCAGATCGGCTCGCCGGTCTGCATAGGCGAGCCGCCGAAAGAGGTACGCCGCTTCTTCGATGACATCGTTCTTCCGGGATTCGAGAAGATGGTCGCCGTATCGCGGGCTGGCCATCATCTAAACGAACTGGTCGAATCCGCGCATTTTTATCGCGCGAAAGGCGTGCAATCCCGTCCCATCCATATTCACGGCATCGATTTCGTCAGCTCCGAACCGCACATCTTCACCGATCACATCCAAGCCGAAGAGTACGAGCAGGTGCTCCAACCCGGTATGGTGCTCGTGATCGAGCCCAACGCCGTCACCGCCGACGGCATGTTCGGCATCTTCTTCGGCCATACTTTTATCATTACGGAAGGCGCGCCGGAGTGTGTCGACGATTATCCCTGGGAGCTTACGGTTGTGCGCTAGTAGCCAGATCGAAGACTTGGTTGGATGATTTCTGCGGTTGTTGGGGGTTTGTAAAGCTCACGTGCCAGTCCTCGATGATATAGCCGAAGGCGTTTTAAAACTTCTTTTTCATTTTGTCATTGAGATCGTCTCTTTTACACCGGAGAGTGCGTATTGTATGTGGTAACCCTTGGAAGGAAAAAACCTCGGTGGGATTACTACGAAAATGAGAGGCCTCTAAGGTTCGTTGTTCGTACCGAAATCAGTTGGTGGATCGGATTTTGTTTTGGGTTTTCCTAATCGGCTGGACAGTGAGGACGCTGTTAGACTAACGTACTGGATACGCTGACTCAGAAAGGGGAACATTCTTCTTTGGCAGCTATTCATTCAAGCTGCTCCCCTAGCTAAACTACAGCGGCTAAGCTTGCTGGTCACATGAACTAGTATTTTATGACAGAGATGCCAAAGCGCCTGAAGAGGCTTCTTAGGACGTGGGCGGGAGAGGCTCATGAAGAGGAACTGCGACGCGCGCTTGTGCCGCTGGCTGAAGCGTTCGATCGTTGGAAGCGCGGCGACATCGCCAGCTCGGAGCTTAGCGATCTCATTCATAAGTTCCACCAAGGTCCGCCGCGCGAGCTCTTTGTAAAGTATAACACGAATCACCTCGAAGCGCCGGTCGCGCACGCGATCGTCACCGGTGTCTTGGACAAAGACAAAATTTCGCCCGAGTCGCTCGAACATCTTGCTGCATGGATTAGATTTTACGAAGATCGCGAAGCGGCTGGGGACATGCAGGAGGATGACATGCCAGAAGATGATGAGGACTCTGGCAGCCGACGGAAATAAAGTTGCAGTCCGTGATGCAGAGCCCATGGGGCGGCTGTCATATCGCGGCGGCTTGGGGGGAGTGGATGCGGAAATGTTATGCGGAGCCGATGCTGGAGGACATCAATGGCTGGGGGGATTGTGGTGCAAGGAATAATAGTAACCTTACTATCTATGTACGTGCCGTAGATGTCATGACTTCGCAAAAGACTCACACTTCAGTTCGGCCGCCGGCAGCCCTTCAAGATATTGTGGAGCGCGCGGTGGCTGGGAATGCTGATTCAGTACTGCTGGAACCAGTACCGAAGGGCTTAGAGGTATGTTGGATGGCGGGCAACACTGGAGTCGGCACGGTAGCGAGTCGGGAAATGGGGTCACCCATTAGCACCCATTAGCAGGCAGGTCAAGAAGCACAGACATTTCCTGTGAAAAGAATTTTCTTCTTTTCCCTTTTTCTCTTCTCGCACAGGCGGTGATCTTTCGGTAACGCGCCCCTGTTTTCTTTTCATGCGGTGTCGGACGCTGGTCCGCACCAGTCACCCATCAGGATCAAGGCACATTGGAAGATTTCTAAAGGAGAATTCTTCCCGCCCCTGGCAAGTCTGCTTG
>WNFV01004863.1_pt1 | contig 16495 bp, 18 predicted proteins | sample 5400101 | NCBI WGS metagenome assembly WNFV01 (sample SAMN13153361, study PRJNA577476) | soil metagenome | isolation source: 115 cm soil or saprolite under grassland replicate 1 | place: USA:California | collected 2016-06-15
ACTTCAACCGCATCGGCGACGCCAACTGGAGAGCGGAGAACGGTGCGATTGTGGCCGACAAGGGCAAGGGCGGCTATCTCGTCTCGAAGCACTCGTACAGGGACTTCCAGATCAGGGCGGAGTTCTGGGCGGACCACACTACGAACAGCGGCGTTTTCATTCGCTGTACCGATCCGGCGAAGATCGGCGCTGTGACGTGCTACGAGGTGAATATCTACGACCAGCGCCCCGAGCCCGACTACGGCACGGGAGCGATCGTCAACGTGGCCAAAGTCAACCCCATGCCGAAGGCGGGTGGCAAATGGAACACGTATGAGATCACTGCCAAGGGCTCGCAGCTGACCGTCGTGCTGAACGACGTCCAGACCGTGAGCGTTCAGGACAGCAAGAACCCGCAGGGCCCGATCGCGCTGCAATTCGGCAACGGCCCCAAAGACGCGCCCGGTGGCGCGATCAGGTGGCGCAAGGTGCAGATCAGGTCGCTGTAGTTCGCGCCCGATCGTCCGCTTCCGAAGCGGACAAGGCTTCCTCCGCCGGGGGAGGGAGCCCGTACTTGCAGGCTCTCGATCAGTTCGATATCATGATATCGAACTTGCTCCCCTTTAGGAGTCTGCAATGGCCCAGTTCATCGTTCGCCATCTGGAAGACGACGTCAAATCGCGCTTGAAACGCCGCGCCGAGCGCCACGGGCGCAGCATGGAAGAGGAAGTCCGCCACATCCTGCGCAACGCGCTGAGGGAAGAGAACCGGCCGGCACCCAAGCTTGGCTCGCGTATCGCCGCGCGCTTCGCGAAGTCGGGGCTGGCAGCAGACCTGCCGGAATTACATGGCCAGTCTCCGCGGTCGGCTGACTTCGGTAAATGATCATTCTCGACACGAACGTGCTTTCGGCGTTGATGCGCAAAGCGCCCGAAGCTCCCGTGGTGGCGTGGCTGGATCGCCAGCCGGCCGAGTCCGTTTGGATCACGAGCATTACACTGTTCGAGGCACGCCTCGGCCTTGCGCTGCTGCCCGCGGGTCGACGGCGGCAGGCGCTGGAAACGGCCTTCGTGCAGCTGCTGGAAGAAGACCTGCAAAACCGCGTGCTGGATTTCGACAGCGCTGCCGCGAGTGAGGCTGCATCATTGGCCGCCGAGCGGCAGAAGGCCGGCCGGCCGGTGGATGTGCGCGATACGCAGATCGCCGGCATCGCCCTCGCGCGGCACGCAACGCTCGCTACCCGAAATCTCCGTCACTTCCGTGATCTGAAAGTGGCCGTGGTCGATCCTTGGGAAACAGGGTAATCGCCACATCCGCGAAGCGCTTGTGCGTGCTGATCCGGTATCGAGCCCCACGAGTTCCAGACCAGGAGCCTGCTCCACGCCGGGCCTCACACGCGCGAGCGCCGGGAGGACACCTACAACTGGACGGTCACGTGGAACATGACGGTGCCCGGCGCGACCTACGAGAACACCGTCGGCAACCGCGCCCAGCAAGTCCACGACGATCTTCCCCGCCCTAGGGCCGGATGACCTCCAGGGGTTCGCGGCCGCGCTTGCGGTAGACGGCGAAATCGGCGTCCAGGGTAAACACGGCGTGGTCGTCGAACAGCTCGGCCATGCGCACTATGCACGCATCGGCGAGCGAAATGGGCCGGTCGCGATACTTGCGATGCAGGGCACGCAGGGCCGACAAGTGCTCCTCGACGTGAAAAGCGATGCGCAGGGCGCTTTTTTCCAGAAGCTCGTAGAGCGCCTCCTGCGCCTTGGGCAGATCGGAGAGGAGGTACATCGCCTCGGCGAGCACCGGCTCGCACACCAGTAGTGGCGGCGCAAGCTCGCGCACGCGCTCCACCGTCCAGACGTGATGGCGCTCCGAGCGGTCTAGGAACGCGACCAGGGGCCCTGTATCAACGACGGCGGCGCGCGCCACGGCCGAAGCCTCGGAGGTGCTTCGGGTCGGATGCGAGGTTCTGCACGCCTGACTCGACCACGCCGCGCGCCGGCTTCATAAGCTCCTCAAGGGTCGGCTGCGCGCGCTCGCCCCGCGGCGTCGCGAGCACGAAGCGCAAGCCTTCTTCCACGAGGTCCTTGAACTTGCGACCGCGCAGGGCGGCCTCGGCCTTGGCGCGGCGGAACAATTCCTCGGAGAGTTCGACGGTGGTTTTCATGATCGAAGCGACAAGGAGCCATTTTTATGGTTTTATGGATTCCTGTCAAGGCGGCGCTTCGAGGACACCTACAAAGCATCGTCAACCAGCGGGACCTCGACTGCCGGCGGCGGTCGTCTTATCCAGGAACTCCAGCACCCGCGCCGGAGCCGTTTCCTCCGTCTGTCCATCGGGAAGAACGTCCCAGTACTCCGCTTTGGGCAAACATTCTTCCAGGTATCTCGCCGCCGAGGTCGCGTGCGAGGCGTCGCGTCCAGGAATGACGAGCGCCAGGATCTCCGAGCGCAGCATGTCCTCGGGTTCCGCACCCGGCGAGGTATCGCGGTCGAAGAGCGTGTGGCACATGTCGGTGACGAGCTGCTTGTACTTGCCGACGTCCAGCTTCGCGTAGACATCGGCGAAGGTGCGGTCGTTCCTGATCACCGAGGCCCACGGCCCGCCTCTGGGCTCGGCGTTGAAAGCCTTTCCTTCCTGCATCACCAGCGAAACCACGCCGGCGAGGCCGTGCTGATCGACGTACGCGAGATGATCGGCGAAGCGTTTGTGGGTGCTGATTCGGTATTTCGCGCCGCCGACCGGCCAGTAGAGGACCATGCTCATCACCATCTCGGGATGGGCGACGCCGAAAGCGACGACCGGGCAGCAGCCCATGCAGCCGCCCATGAGATGCGCGCGCTTGAACTTCAAGTGCTCGAGCAGGCCTTTGCCTTGCGCGACGTAGTGCGCCCAGGTGATGCGCTCGACGCGGCCGCCCGATTGCCCGGTCTCGCGCCGGTCGAAGACGATGCAGGTATATTTTTGGGGAAGATGATCGAGCAGCTTGATGCGGGCATACACGCCCTGCGTCTTCCATTTGTCCAGCGTCGCATCGAAGCCTGCGGGCGCGTACATGAGCAAAGGCGGGCCCTTGCCGATGACTTCGTAGTTCGTCTTGATGCCGTCGATCGTGACCGTGGGCATGTCAGCCGCCTTTGATCTGCCGGCCCGAGCGCACGTCATCGATCAGGGCGCGAAAGGCAGCTAGGGAGAGCTTCGCGGCGTTGCCGTAGGTCCCGGTTTTGGCGTCGATCCACTTCGCCGCGTAGCCGATGGCGGTATGCGCCAAGCGCACGCGTCCGTCGAGCCACGGCCCTCCGCCCAAGCCCCCGATCACCGGAATGGAAACCGCGCGTACGACGGCAGGACCGGCTACGGGACCCGAGTGCCTGAAGTCCAGAACCGAGGCGCCGGCCTCTTCCAACCGCTTTGCTTCCTCCATCAGCTTGTCGGCAGGAAGTTTCTCGCCATGGAACTCGGCAAAGACCGGGACGCCCGCGCGAACGATTGCTTTCACTACGCCGGGATCGCCCAAGACCTTCACCATGTCCGCCCCTCCCTCCTTTGCGAGGCGGACGGCGGCACTGACTGCGGCCCCGGTTCCTTCTTGCGTCGTGCCATTGGGAATATCGCAACTGACGAGCGCGCGCTTCGCGCCGCGGCGCACTGCCTTGCAGCAGATCAGCATTTCGTCGACGGTCACTTCCGTGTCCGTCGCGTGCCCCCAGAGATTCACGCCGACGGAGTCGCCCACCGATATGAGATCCACCCCGGCGCGGTCCGCGATCTGCGCGATCTGGTAGTCCCAGGCGACCACCCCGACGATCTTGCGCCCTTCGCGCTTCATTTTCCGGAGCGCGGGGATCGTTACCTTGGTTTCCATTTATTTCCGCGAAGCGCCGGCGAGCCGCCTGATCGCCGAGATAAGCGCACCCGGATCGGCGCGGTTCTTCCCGGCGATGTCGAGCGCGCTGCCGTGCGCGACCGAGGAGAATAGCACCGGTGTGCCGATGGTGAGGGCCGCGGTGTCGGAAAAGGCCTGGGTTTTCGCCAAGATGTGCCCCTGGTCGTGGATCATGACGACGAAGGCGTCGTAGCCCTTCTTCAGGAACATGGTATCGGCGCCGAACGGGCCTTCGGCCGCGACGTCGTTCTTGTTCGCGTCGGCGATCGCCGGGCCGATGATCTCCTGCTCCTCGTCGCCGAAAAGACCGCCCTCGCCGGCGTGGGGGTTGAGTCCCGACACGGCGATGCGCGGGCGGGCGATGCCCATGCGGCGCAGCACCGAATCCGCCGAGCGGATCGCGTGCAGGACGCGGTCGCGCGTGACGAGCTTGATCGCGCGGCGCAGGCTCGCGTGCAGCGTCGCGTGCGCGATGCGCATTTCGGTCCCGCCCGAGTCGAAGCAGAGCATGAGGAACGCGTCCTCGGGCGAAACGCCGGCGCAGCGCGCGACGAACGTGGGATAGCCATCGAACTCGATTCCGGCGAGCTTGATCGAGCTTTCCGTATGCGGCGCGGCGACGACCGCGTCCACTTCGCCGGCGAGCGCCGCGTCGATCGCGGTCTTCGCAGAATCGAGCGCGGCTTCGCCGTGCGGCGCGGCGATCGCGCCGATGTGCAATTCGCCGGGCTTGAACTGCCTGCGCTCGACCAGGGTCAGCGCCCCGTCGTTCCAGGCCGCATCGGCGGCGCGCGTGAGGCAGCGGAGATCCGGTTTGAGACCGCAGGCATCGGCATGCGCCTCGAGCGCGCTGCGGTCGCCGACGAGCAGCGGCCGGCAGATTTTTTTTACCTGCGGGGCCAGCGCCGCCTTGAGCGCGATCTCGGGGCCGATGCCGGCGGGATCGCCGGTAGCGATGGCGATGCGCGGCAGGCTCATCTAATCTGCCTTGACTCCGGCGGAGCGGATCACCCCTTTCCAGCGCTCGGCGTCCTTCTTCATGAACGCCGCCATCTGCGCCGGCGTGTTGCCGATCGGCTCGGCGGAGAGATCGGCGAGGCGCTTGCGCACCTCGGGCAGCTTGAGCACCTCGGCGACGGCGGCGGAGATCTTCTCGGCTATCGGCATCGGCGTCTTCGGCGGCGCGACGATGCCGAACCATGCGACCGCCTCGAATCCCGGGAGGATCTCGGCAAGCGCCGGCACGTCTGGAAGCGATGCGACGCGCCTTTCGCTGCACACCGCGAGCAGCTTCAGCTTGCCGCTCACCACGTGCTGTCGCGACACGCCGAGATTGTCGAACATCATCTCCACCTGCCCGGCGAGCAGGTCGGTGAGCGCAGGCGCGCTGCCTTTATAAGGAATGTGCGTAAGGCGCACGCCCGCCATCGATTTGAACATCTCACCAGTGAGGTGCGATGTCGTGCCGCTGCCCTGCGAGGCGTAGTTGAGCTTGTCCGGGTTCGCCTTGGCGTAGGCGATCAGCTCTCGGATGCTGTTCACCGGCGCCTTGGGATTCACGAGCACCACGTTGGGGATCGCGACCATGATGCCTACCGGCACGAACTGAGTCGGGTCGAAGGGAAGATTCCGATACAGGTTCGGATTGATGATGAGAGGCGGCGGCGGCGAGGAGAGCAGCGTGTAGCCGTCGGGTTCGGCCTTGAAGACGTACTCCGCGCCGATGTTGCCCGCCGCGCCCACGCGGTTCTCCACGATTACGGGCTGGCCCCATTTCGCCGAGAGCTTCTCGCCGACGATGCGCGGGATGAGGTCGGCGCTGCCCCCCGCAGGGAAGGGCGCGACGATCCGGATCGGCTTGTTCGGGTAGTCCTGCGCATGCGCATACGCGAGCGGAAATCCGCACAAGGATGCGGCGGCAAGCAGCCGGGCGATCACGGGCCTCATCGGTGTCCTTCTCGGTCTCGCGCCATTTTACCGGTGCTAGAATTGCCCCGGACGAATTTCCCGATAAAGATACTCCCTTGTCCGTGGTCCCTGAATCCCGCGCCTGGCCGGCCGAAGGCCTGACCCGCGTTCCCTACTGGATATACCAGGACGAGGACGTCTACGCCCGGGAGCAGGAGCGCATCTACCGTGGCGATACCTGGAATTTCCTCGGACTCGAGGCCGAGCTGCCGGAGAAGGGCGACTTCAAGACCACTTTCGCCGGCGAGATGCCGGTAGTGGTGACGCGCGACGAGACCGGCGCGATCCGCTGCTTCGAGAACCGCTGCGCGCACCGCGGCGCGCTCCTTTGCCTTGCGGACCGCGGCAACGCGAAGGAGATCGCCTGCGTCTATCACAACTGGACTTACGACCTGCGCGGCGACCTCACCGCGGTGGCGTTTCGCCGCGGCGTGCAGGGCAAGGGCGGCATGCCCGCCGACGCCGAACCGGAGAGCCAGGCGCCGCGGAAATTCCGCGTCGAGATTTTCTGCGGACTGATGTTTGCGACGCTCTCCGAAAAGACGCCGCCGATCGAGCGCTACATCGGCTCCGAGGTCGCGGCGAGGATTCGCCGCGTGATGAAGGAACCGGTAAAGATCCTCGGCGGCTACACCCAGGTGTTGCAGAGCAACTGGAAGCTCTACTTCGAGAACGTGAAGGACACCTACCACGCGAGCCTGCTGCATCTCTTTTTCTCGACCTTCCGTCTGAACCGCCTCGAGCAGAAGGGTGGGGTCGTCGTCGGCGGCGAGGGTGGCAGTCACGCCAGCTTCACCATGATGAAGTCGGACCTGTCCGGCGATGAGTACGAGCGCGCCGGCATGCGCTCGGCGAGCGGCGGCTACGCGCTGCAGGCGCCGCAGATGCTGGACTCCGTGGACGAGATCGGCGACGGCGTCACACTGCAGATCCTCACCGTGTTCCCCGGGTTCGTACTACAGCAGATCATGAACAGCCTCGCTGTGCGCCAGGTGCTGCCGAAGGGCGTGGGCCGCACCGAGCTCGTGTGGACCTGCTTCGGCTATGCATCGGACGACGCGAAGATGAGCGAGCTGCGCTTGAAGCAGGCTAATCTCGTCGGCCCGGCGGGCTACATCTCGCTTGAGGACGGCGCGGCGACCGGGTTCGTGCAGCGCGGCGTGGCGGGGGCGTCGGCGCGCGCGTCGGTGGTGGAAATGGGTGGGCGCGGCGTCGAGTCGAATGAATCCCGCGTCACCGAGACCTCGGTGCGCGGGCTGTGGCGACAGTACCGCAGGCATATGGGCTTGTAAGGCCGTGGACCTTGAGCTTCAATTCACCGTCGAGAACCTTCTCACGCGCTACGTTCACGCTCTCGACGACGACCGTCTGGAAGACTGGCCGGGATTCTTCGTGGAGCAGGGCTGCTACCGCATTACGACCGCGGAGAACTACGAGCGCGGCCTGCCGCTGTGCATCATCTACGCCGACTCGCGCGCGATGCTCGCCGACCGCGTCTCGGCGCTGCGCCATGCCAATATCTACGAGGCGCAGCGCTACCGCCATATCGTGTCTTCCACGCTCATCGAGCGTGTGGATGCGAACACCGCGCGCGCGACCTCGAACTTTCAGGTCGTGCGCATCATGCACACCGGCGAGTCGATACTCTTTGCAGGCGGCCGCTACCTGGACAGGATCCGTCTTGACGGCAAGGATCCGCGGTTCGAGGAAAAGACCGTCGTCATCGACAGCCGCAGCGTGGATACGCTGCTTGCAATCCCGCTTTAGCGGGCTGCGACTTCAGGACCTGGAGCCGATCGACGAGAGGCCTTGGTTCCACTCCATCCGGCGCCTGAGCGAGAGATCGATGACCTTTCCGTCCCCGGACGCCGCTGAATCCCGCTGCTTGCCCACCCATTCGACGATCGGCATGAATTCCGCGCATTCCGCGACCGAGGGGATCATTTCGAAAATTCCGATTCCCGCCTCTGCAGCTTTGACGTACGCGTCCGAATCGCTGATCCGCGTCAGGAACGGCAAACCGAGCGAATTGAGAAACCGCTCGAGCGGCTGATACACCGGCATCGAGCTGCGGACCCGGTTCGCCACCACCGCCAGCTGGATGTTGCGTGTGCGGATCCTGCCCACGAGGAGGAGGTCCCTGACGAAATTTGCCGTCGCGTGGATGTCGATCGACGATGGCGCAACCGGGATAATGATGCAGTCGGCCTTGCCCAGCATTTCCTGCAGGAGCAGACCCGAGGTGCCGGCCGGTGCATCGATTATGAGCTGCTGCGTGTCCGCCGGCACGTGCATCTCGACGCTGCGTATGCGGCCGCCCTTCTGAGGTGCGGCGTTGGCGCCGTAAATTCTACCCCCGGGCCGGGTGCGGGCCCGCAGCCAGTGCAGGCTCGACCCCTGCGGGTCGTAATCCATGACGGTAGTCGGGATGTGCTGGTTCGCGAAGTAACTGGCGAGGTTGGTCGTAATGGTGGTCTTTCCGGATCCGCCCTTCGAATTGATTACCAGCGTGGTGTTCATTCTCATGACCTTCTCCCCTTTTCGCGCGCCCACGGACTGCACGCTAAAGACTATGCCAAAATCATACTCCTGCTTATTAACTAATTCACAGGAGAGGAACGAAAGAGGCGCAAACTCCCTCGCCCGTCGGGTTCGCGGGCTTGCGACCTTGACATGGAGGTGCACTCTGACGACCATTCGCGCGTTAACCGGGCTGGCGGCGACCTTTTGAGGCAATCCGCTTCGGCCGGTCGGCCCCGAGGACGTGTTCTTGAGACTTTTTTACGCGGATCTTCCTTCCCGCCTCAGCTGGGCGGTGTCGCGCCGGTGGTACGGCATGCGCGTGTCTTGGCACGCCTGGGACAAGGAGCCCTGGGTGTTCGCCTTGATCCTCGGCCTGATCGCCACGATCTTCGTGTTTGCGCTGCAGGCGGCCTACGGGCATCGGGACGACAGGCGCAATCTGGCGTGCCTTGCGCGCAACGTGTACTTCGAAGCGCGCGGCGAACCCGCGGCCGGTCAATACGCGGTGGCGGAAGTCACGATGAACCGCAAGGCCTCGGGCCGCTACTCCGGTACGGTCTGCGGCGTCGTCTATCAGAAAAACTGGGATCCGCTCCGCAAGCGCTATGTGGGCGCCTTTTCTTGGACGGAGTTCGATTCAGTGCCGACACCGACGGGCGAGGAATGGATGCTCGCCTGGGGAGTGGCCGAAGCGGTTTACTATGGGCGGGAGGAGCCGGTGCTGGAAGGCGCCATGTTCTTTCATGCCACGCACATCATGCCCGACTGGGCTAAAGGCAAGAAGCCGCTTGCCCGCATCGGCGGGCATGTCTTCTATAAGTAGCGGAGCTTTGCCCAGGGACACGGGGTTGCTCTTCTCCTGCCGAGCCCCCATTTGTTAGGGATCAAGCCGCGGGGATTGTCTCCGGGCAAACTGGGTCCAAGGACTTTGCATGACGTATCGCGATCCACGGTCATGGGTGTGGGCCGAAGCGCTGGAGCTGCTCCGGGGAACGGAGAAGCTGCAGCGCCGGGTTTTTCAGCTCGGTGCGGCTGAAGCGCCGGGCTGGGAACCGCCCGTCGACCTCTACGAAACCGGCGACGGGCTCACGCTCTGCGTCGTGCTTCCCGGCGTCGCGGCGGATGAACTCGAGGTCTTCCTCGAATCCGGGACCGTCGTCGTTCGCGGCGCTCGCGCGTTTCCCGTGGCGTATCAGCGCGCCATCATTTATCGACTGGAGATTCCCTATGGCCGCTTCGAGCGCCGCATCGCGCTGCCCGCCGGCCAGTACCAGCTCGTCGACCGGCGCCTGGAGAACGGCTGCTTGACTCTCGGCTTGCGCAGGCTGGGGTAACGACATGAACCTGGAACTCGACAGCAATCGGACGCCGGCGGGCGAAAAAGCGAGCGCCGCCGCGCCACGGTCGTCACCCGAAGGGACGTACGCGCTTCCCGACGACGCGCTCATCATCCTGCCCGTGCGCAGGATGGTGCTCTTCCCCAGCATGATCCTGCCGGTCGCGCTCGGGCGCGAAGCCTCGATCGCCGCCGCTCAAGCAGCCGTGAGGGCGAAGCGCCCGATCGGTGTTCTCCTGCAGCGAAACGGGGAGACGGAAAAGCCGGGGCCCGAGGAGCTGTGTTTCGTCGGCACGGTCGCCAACATCGTGCGCTATGTCACCACGCCCGACGGCACGCACCACGTCGTCTGCCAGGGGCAGCAGCGCTTCAGAGTGGTCGAGTATCTCGAGGGCTACCCCTTTCTGGTCGCCCGGGTGGGACGGATCGAAGAACCCGAAGCCGCAGGCAATGAAATCGAGGCGCGCTTCGTGCAGCTGAAGGAGCGCGCGCTTCAAGTCCTCGAGCTCCTGCCCCAGGCGCCGCAGGAGTTGATCGCCGCGATCCAGGGCATGTCGTCCGCCGGGTCGCTCGCCGACCTCGTTGCCGGCGTCATGGACATCGAGGTCGCCGAGAAGCAGGCGCTGCTCGAAACGGTCGACCTGCAAAAGCGCCTGGACGGCGTGCTCGATCTGCTCGCGCACCGGCTGCAGGTGCTCAGGCTCTCGCGCGAGATCGACGAGCGCACCAAGACGAGCCTGGACGAGACCCAGCGCAAGTACTTCCTGCGCGAGCAGATGAAATCGATCCAGAAGGAATTGGGCGAAGGCGAGGGGGGCCAGGCCGCGGAGATCGACGAGTTGCAGAAAGCCATCGCCGAAGCCGGTATGCCCGAGGAAGTCGAGAAGCAGGCGATGAAGGAGCTGAAGCGCCTGGAGCGCATGTCCGACGCCTCGGGCGAGTACTCGATGGTGCGCACCTATCTCGACTGGCTGATCGAGCTCCCATGGAAGAGCCCGGAGCCCGACGCGATCGACATGGCGGAGGCGCGACGCATTCTCGACGCGGACCACTTCGGCCTCGATCAGGTGAAAAAGCGCATCGTCGAATTCCTTGCGGTGCGCAAGCTCAACCCGGAAGGCCATGGGCCGATCCTGTGCTTCGTCGGCCCGCCCGGGGTCGGCAAGACTTCGCTCGGCCAGAGCGTCGCCAAGGCGCTCGGGCGCAAGTTCGTGCGTGTGTCGCTCGGCGGCGTGCACGACGAGGCCGAGATACGCGGACACCGGCGCACCTACATCGGGGCGCTGCCCGGAAACATCATCCAGGCGCTCAAGAAAGCCGGAACACGCGGCTGCGTGATGATGCTCGACGAGATCGACAAGCTCGGCGCTGGCTTCCACGGGGATCCGTCCTCGGCGCTGCTCGAGGTGCTCGATCCGGCGCAGAACAACACCTTCCGCGACAACTATCTCAGCGTGCCCTACGACCTTTCGCGCGTGCTCTTCATCACCACGGCGAACGTGCTCGACACCATCCCGGGGCCTCTGCGCGACCGCATGGAGATCATCCAGCTGCCGGGCTACACGCAGGAGGAAAAGCTCGAAATCGCGCGCCGCTACCTCGTCGCGCGGCAGCTCGAGGAAAACGGACTCAAGCCCGAGCAGTTCGAGGTCGCCGACGCGGCGCTGACCGCGATCATCCGCGACTACACGCGCGAGGCGGGCGTGCGCTCGCTCGAGCGCCTGATCGGCGCGGTGTGCCGGCGCGCTGCGGTGCGGATCGCCGAGGGCGTGGTCCAGACCGTGAAGATCGACGAGGGCGACCTCGCGGAGATTCTCGGACCGACGAAGTTCGAGAACGAGGTGGCGCTGCGCACGGGGATGCCGGGCGTCGCCACGGGCCTCGCGTGGACGCCGGTCGGCGGGGACATCCTCTTCATCGAGGCGAGCCGCACGCCGGGGGGCGGGAAACTGATTCTCACCGGACAGTTGGGCGACGTGATGAAGGAATCCGCGCAGGCGGCGTTGACTCTCGTGAAATCGCGTGCGGCGTCGCTCGGCATCGACGCGGCCGCGTTGGAGAAGACCGACGTGCACGTCCACGTGCCGGCGGGCGCGATTCCGAAGGATGGCCCGAGCGCAGGAGTCGCGATGTTCACCGCGCTCGCGTCGCTCTTCACCGAGCGCGCCGTTCGCGCCGACACGGCGATGACCGGAGAAATCAGCCTGCGCGGCCTGGTGCTTCCCGTGGGGGGCATCAAGGAAAAGGTGCTCGGCGCCATGCGCGCCGGGATTCGACGCGTGATGCTGCCTGCGCGCAACCGCAAGGACCTCGAGGAAGTGCCGGCCGAAGCGAAGGAAAAGATGGAGTTCGTGTTCCTGCAGGACGTCGACGAGGGGGTGCGCGCCGTCCTCGATCCGCGTCCGGAAACAAGAGCGGCGAGCGCCGGCAAATCGCCCCGATCGCCATGATAGGATGCTTTCCGCGAAGATCTCACAGGAGGAGGTGCACGATGTCCGCTTCAGAAAACAACAGCGTCCCCGGCCTGCCCTGCGCCTGCTGCCCGCCGCGGCGCGGATTCTTGAGCAGGCTCGCGGCGTTGGGTGCCGCCGCCGTTCTTCCCGGCGAGCTCCTGGCGCAGGGCGCGAAGAAAACGCCTGCGGCCGCGCGCGGCAAGCCGTACCGCATCGACGTTCACCACCATCTCGTTTATCCCGGCTATCTCGAGGAAATCGCCGGCAGCCGCGCGGGCTCGCCGGTGAAGTGGTCGCCGGCCATGTCGATCGAGGAGATGGACAAGAGCGGCATCGCCCTGTCGATGATGTCGCTCGTGCAGCCGGGGGCCTCCACCGGTGACCTGGAAAAGCGCCGCAAGATCGCGCGCCAGAGCAACGACTACACGGCGCAGCTCGTGCGCGACCACCCGGGCCGATTCGGCAACTTCGCCACGCTGCCCCTGCCCGATGCCGAGGGGAGCCTGAAGGAAATCGAGTACGCGCTCGATACGCTCAAGGCCGAGGGCTTGGGCCTCATGACGAGCTACCAGGACAAATACCTCGGCGACGCCGCCTTCGCGCCGGTGTGGGAAGAGCTCAATCGCCGCAAGGCGGTGGTCTACACCCATCCGCTCTCGCCCGATTGCTGCAGGAACATCAAGAGCGAGGTACCGCCCTCGGCGATCGAGTACGCGACCGATACGACCCGGACCATCGCGAGCCTCGCGTTCAGCGGCGCTGCGGCGCGCTATCCGGACATCCGCTGGATCTTTTCCCACAGCGGCGGCACCGCGCCGTTCCTCATCAGCCGCTTCACGCGCCTGGAAGCCGAAATGAAGGAAAAGGCCGCGCAGCGCATGCCCAAGGGTGTCATGTACGAGCTGAAGAAGTTCTACTACGACACGGCCCAGGGCAACCATGCGGGCGCGCTTGCGGCGCTGATGAAGATCGTCAGACCTTCGCAAGTGCTCTTCGGCACCGACTTTCCGTTCCGCGACGGGGCCGAGGAGATCGGAGGTCTCGCGGCCTATCGCTTCGCGCCGAAGGATCTGCGCGCCATCGAGCGCGACAACGCCCTGAAACTGCTGCCGACGCTGAAGGCGTAGAGGTTCCGTGGCGGGTCCGGGGCCCCGATCGTCATGGAACTCTTGGCGAAACCCTGCGGCCCTCGCTCACGCCGCGCGGCGGTATTCGTGCGAGCCTTCCAGTGCGCGGGTGAGATCGATCAGGCTCGCCACGTTGTGCACGGGCAGAAACTCGTCCACGTGCGGCAGCATCGCGCGCACGCCCGCCGGCCGCGCCTCGAATCCCGGGTAACGCAGGAGCGGATTCAGCCAGATGAGCTTCCTGCACGACTTGTGCAGGCGCTCCATCTCCTTCGCGAGTCCTTCGCCGATGTCGCCGTCCAGGCCGTCGGAGATCATCAGCACGACCGCATTTTGGCCGAGCACCCTGCGCGACCAGCGCAGGTTGAATTCCCGCAGGCAATTGCCGATGCGCGTGCCACCCGACCAGTCGGCGATCGCATCCGACACCCCGCCCATCGCGACGTCCACGTCGCGATGTCGCAGGTACCGGCTGATGTTGGTGAGCCGGGTGCCGAAGACGAAGCTCGTCACGCGGTCGCGGTCGTTGGTGATCGCGTGAAGGAAGTGGAGAAACATCCTCGAGTAGCGGTTCATCGAGCCCGACACGTCGCACAGGACCACGAGCGGCGGATGGCGCCGCTGAGGCGAGCGCCGCCTGAGCGGGATGATCTTCGCGCCGTTCCTCAAGCTTGCGCGCAAACTCGCGCGCAGGTCGACCCTCGCGCCGCGGGGGTCGGACTCGAACCGCCGGGTGCGGATTTCCGGGATCGGCAGGCGCAGGTTCGCGAGCATTTTTTTCGCCTGCGCGATCTCTTCGCTCGTCATGGTCTCGAAGTCGGCGTGCTGCAGCACTTCTCGCGATGAAAAGCTCAGGGTCGCGTCGATCTCCGTTTCCTGCGGGAGCTCGCCGGGATCCTCCCTGGATTTTTTCGGCTTCGGATTAAGCGCATCGGCGACGCGGCTCGAAGCCGGGCGCTGCTCGTCGCGAGCCTGCCGCCCGTAGACCTGCGGCAGGAACATCGCCATGACGCGCTCGAGGAGCTGCGGGTCGCGCCAGAAGATATGGAACGCCTGGTCGTAGATCTCGAACTGCTCGCGCCGGTCGAGAAACACGCTGGCGAGCGTCCAATAGAAATCGTCGCGCCGCTCGACCCCCGCGACTTCCACCGCGCGCACCGCGTCGAGCACGCGGTCCGGCCCGATCGGCAGACCCGCAGCGCGCAGCACGCGGGCGAAGTGCATGACGTTTTCCGCGAGGCGGCCGTCCGCAGTCGATTCACCGAGGTTCAACGGTTTTCCGCGTGCCACGGCGACATCATCCTGGTGATCATCTTCCGCGTCATTTTCCTGCAGGCTCGCGCAGCTCGGTGTCGATCACGACGCTCACGCTCTTGGTGCCCACCTCCACGGGCGCGCTCAAGCCTTGCAGGTCGCCGGGCTGCGGGCTCGCGTTGGCGGATTTCGAGACGCGCGCGCCGATGACCACGCGCGGGAAGGCGGAGAGCTTCATCTGCGGCGCCATCGCCATCGAATCGTCGAGCGTGAACTCGGCGGGAAGATCGTTTCCGCGCTTGCGCAGGATCGCGAGCGGCATGCGCGGGCCTTCGGCCGCCCGGGCGAAGATGAAAACGGTGTCGCCGGGGGCGACTTTCCCGGCGAGCTCCGGGGCGAGCCTGACCACGCCGCTCACCCGGCTGCCGCCCTGGGCTTGCGCGGGTTTCGCGACCCGCGTCTTTCCGCCCGGAGAGCCGGCCAGGGAGCGCGCCTCCGCGATGCTCACCCGCAGCCTTTGAACCATGTCGGACTCGGCTGGGAGCAGCCCCAGCGCGCGTTCCCAATGGCGTATCGCAGCGCGGGGGTCGTTCCGGCTAAAGGCGGCGGTGCCTGCGAGGAGCAGCGCCTTCACGTTGTCGGGGTCGATGGTGAGCGCGCGCAGCAGGATTTTTTCCGGCTCCCCTTGCAGCGTCCTGCCTTGCGCCATGGCGAGCGCGTCGGCGTGATCCGCGAGGAGCTGCGCATCGCGCGGCATGCGCGCGGCGGCCTTGGCGTAGGCTTCGCTCGATTCGCCGAAGCGCCCCAGCACCGCGTACGAGCGCCCCAGCATCATCCAGCCCTCGGCATCCTCGGGGTTGTCTTTCAGGCGCGCCGCCAGCCGCGAGACCAGCGCTTCGAATTGCTGCGCGCTCAATCCGTGCTGATTTGCGCCTTCGGCGGTCTGCGGCAAGAGGGCCCGGGGATTGCCGACCGCCACGTAGACGGCGAGAGCGCAGATCGGCACGGCCAGACCCAGAGCGAGCGCGGCGGCGCGTGTGCGTCGCGGAGCTTGCGCTGGGGCCTCGGGCCCGCCCACGTCGGCGAGCAGCCGGGCTTCGATCTCGCTGCGCGCTTTTTCATGCTGGTCCGCGGCCAGCGTTCCGGCGCGCAGGTCGGCTTCGAGCTCGCGCAGCTGGTCGCGGTATACCGCGACATTGACCGTATCGCGCGTTGCGCCCGAGCGCAAGCCGCGGCGCAGCAGCGGCGGCACGACGAACAGCAGCGCGCCGGCGATGAGCACAACGCCGAGTACGATGAACGCCATCACCGGCGCTCCGACTCGTTTCCAGCGAGGAGCTCTTCCGCGCGCTTGTGCTCAGAGGCCGTTATTTCAAGGTCCCGCGCCGGTCGCCGGCGAAGGACTCGGCGAAGGAGAACAAGGAATCCGGCGGCAAGCAGGAGTAGGGGCCCGATCCACAGCAGCAGCGTGGTTGTCTTGAACGGCGGGCGATACCGGACGAAGTCACCGTAACGGGCGACCATGTAGTCGACGATTTCCGAGTCGCTCGCGCCCGCCCGCATCTTCTCCCGAACCTGATTCCTCAGGTCCTCGGCGAGCGGTGCGTTCGAGTCGGCGATGGTCTGGTTCTGGCACACGAGGCAGCGCAGTTCAGCAGCGAGCGTCATAACCCTCTGCTCGAGCGCCGGATCCGCCGCGGCAGGGGCAGCTTCCTTCGCGCACACCCACGGAACCGTCGCGGCGAGAAGCAGGAACGCAAGGACCCTAAGCACGGCCGAGCTCTTGCACCAGCGGCAGCAGCTTTTCCCTGACGATCTCCGGCGTGAGCGGGCCGATGCGTTTGTAGCGGATGACGCCGAGCTTGTCGATCACGTAGGTCTCGGGAACGCCGTAGACGCCGTAGTCGATGCCGACCTTGCCTTCGAGGTCGTGGATCGAAAGCTGATAGGGATCGCCCATGCTCT
>WNFV01004864.1_pt1 | contig 16495 bp, 18 predicted proteins | sample 5400101 | NCBI WGS metagenome assembly WNFV01 (sample SAMN13153361, study PRJNA577476) | soil metagenome | isolation source: 115 cm soil or saprolite under grassland replicate 1 | place: USA:California | collected 2016-06-15
GATCCTGCCGACTCCCTTGCGAATGCTGGCGAGCGCCGACCGCACGGAGAGGTAGAAGCCAACGAACAGGTAGATCCCGAGGAGCGCCGCGAGGATCGACCAGAAAATGACCGTGCGCTTCTGCGCGGACATCTTGTCGATGCGGGCCTTGATCAACTGATCGAGCCGCAGCAACGTCGCCTGGCTGAGCTCGAGCGTCGCCTTGGCAGCTTTCGCGCCGGCCTCCGTCGCCGTCGTCGGGTCCGAGCCGCCGTGGCGGGCGGCGTCGAGATTCTCGAGGACCCCCTTGGTCGAGACGAGCGTCGAGTCGACGAGGCTCTTCAGCGCCGGCTCGAGGCCGCCGTCGTGCGTGTTGTCGAACGCCGTGTCGTAGCCGGCCTTCTGGAGGTCGAGGTTCGACTTGATCGTCCCGCCGAGGACCGCGAAGTCCGTCTGCGTTCCCAGCTCGCTCGCCCGCACGGCGTTCGCGACCTGGAAGTCGCCGCCCTGGCCGGCCGAGTCGGCGAGCTGAGGCAGCTTGTTGATGACGTTGTCCATCAGGTAGTACGAGTCGAGGTCCGGGTTGAGGATCAGGTTCGAGTAGTTGCCGGCGGTGACGATTAGATTGCGGACGCCCTCGGTGAGCTTGCTGTAGGCCTCGTACGCCTCCACGGACGTGGGGTAGTCGGTCGACGTCGTCTTCTCGATCGCGCTCTTCAGCTTCGCCCACTCGTCGCGTGTCCTCAGTGTGCCTCCGAGCCGCGCGTCGACGGCGTCGAGCCCGCGGATGCTGCTCGCGAGCGCGTCCTTCCCGGGCTTGACCGCTGCTTTCGCAGCCTCGTCACCGCTCGCGGCCGGCACGCCCGCGGCGCGCAGACGGATCAGGTCGCCCAGCACCGTCGCCGCCGGGCCGACGTACTCGACCCCGACACGCTCCTTCGCGTTGAACGCGATCGCGGCGCCCTTGTCGCCGAGATAGGCCTGGCCGACGTAGACGAGCGGCGCCAGCAGGACGAGCCCGATCAGGCCGAACTTCTTCGCGTACCGCAGCCGGCCCATCAGCTTCGACGCGGGGCCAAAGACTTTTACTAGGACGTTTCCGCTCACCGTCGCTCCTCACCGCAAGAGAGAGTCATCGTCGACACCGAACGGGGTAATCGTCAGCGGGACGGGAGAATGAACGGCTCGGCGCGCGTGCCGCGCGGGGAGGTCGGCTCAGTTCAGCGCCGGATCGGGCGGCATCGTCGCGAGCAGCGTGAACGCGCCGCCCTTGCGCTGCAGCACGGCGCGCCAGAGCGCGTCCGGGTCAGACGCGAAGGCGTCCTCGGGCTCGGCCTCCTCGACGATCCACGAGCCCTCCTCGAGCTCGGCCTCGAGCTGGCCCGCGCCCCAGCCGGCGTAGCCCGCGAACACGCGCGCGCGCCGCGTCCCGATCTCGCCGGGCTCCGCGTCGGCGGGCACGAAGCCGACGTCCGCGACAACCGGACTTGCCGACTCGGCCGGGTCGTCGAACTCGGCGAGCACCATCAGCGACTCGGGCGAGACCGGGCCGCCGACGTGGACCGGCTCGTCGCCGTCGACGAGGGAGACGAGCTGCGGCGCAGCGACGTCGACCGGCAGCTCCGCGGGCCGGTTGAGCACGAGCCCCATCGCCCCGTCCTCGTCGTGATGCGCGATCAGGACGATCGTCCGCCGGAAGTTGGGGTCGAAGAGCGCCGGCGACGAGATCAGGAGCTTGCCCTTCAGCGACTCCATGGCGCACATTCTGTCCGATCGCGGGCCGTTCAACGACCCCGGAGATGTCATTCGTCGCGAAGCCGGTTAGCATCGCTCCGATGCGGCTCGGCTTCTACATGGGCTATGCGCCGCCGGGGACGAATCCGCACGAGCTGATCGCGCTCGCCCAGGAGGCCGAGCGCTTGGGCTTCGACTCGGCGTGGGCGGCGGAGGCCTGGGGGACCGACGCCGTCAGCGTGCTCGCCTGGCTCGGCGCGACGACGAGCCGGCTCAAGCTCGGCTCCGCGATCATGCAGATCCCGGGCCGCACGCCCGCCAACACGGCGATGACCGCGGCCACGCTCGACCTCCTCTCCGGCGGGAGGTTCCTGCTCGGGCTCGGGACGTCGGGGCCGCAGGTGGTCGAGGGCTGGCACGGGCAGCCGTGGGGCAAGCCGGTCGCGAGGACGCGCGAGTACGTGGAGATCGTTCGGGCTGCCCTTCGCCGTGAGGTGCTCGAGCACCATGGCGCGCACTACGACATCCCGTACTCCGGCGACGGGGCTACCGGCCTCGGCAAGCCGTTGAAGCTGATGGCCCGCCCGCTCCGGAGCGAGATCCCGATCTACCTCGCCGCGATGGGGCCGAAGAACGTCGCCCTCGCCACCGAGATCGCCGACGGCTGGCTGCCGATCTTCTGGTCTCCGGAGCGCGCGCGGGAGGTCTTCGCGCCGGCGTTCGCCGCGGCGCGGCCCGATTTCGACATTGCGGCCTCGGTGCCGATCGTGCTCACCGCCGACGTCGAGGCGGGGCGCGAATCGCTCAAGGGCTACTACGCGCTGTACGTCGGCGGGATGGGCGCCCGCGGCAGCAACTTCTACAACGCGCTGTTCACGCGCTACGGCTACGAGCAGGAGGCACGCGTCGTCCAGGACCTCTTCCTGGCGGGCAAGCAGCGCGAGGCGGCCGCCGCGATCCCGGACGCGTTCGTCGACGAGGTGGCTCTCGTTGGCCCGAAGGAGCGCCTGGCGGAGCGCCTCCCGGCGTGGCGCGAGTCGGGCGTGACGACGCTGCTGTGCTCGACGCGCCAGCCGGAAGCGCTGCGCGCAATGGCCGAGCTCGTCCTGTGATGACGAACGCGGGGCCGGCAGCTGCCGGCCCCGCGCGAGCCAGTCGACGTCAGTAAGCGATCACGTGCCGCGGCCGTCGATCAACGTGCCGAAGGTCGTCCACGTGCCGTTGTTGAACCGCGTCAGCTGCATCTGCGAGATCGGGAAGCTGTCGGTCGGCGTCGTCTTCAGCACTACGCCGGGCAGCAGGAATTGGTCGTTCTTGACGTTCAGGTGGTTGAGCGCGTTCATGACCGACTCACGCGTCGGGTTCTTGCCGGCCATCTCGAGCGCCTTGACGAAGTGCGCGGCTTTCGCGACGCCGTAGATGTAGAGCCCATCGTTCGCGTTCGCGCTCGGCGCGTACTTCGCCATGATCTGGCGGTACAACTTCATTCCCGCGTCGTTCGCCCACCTCGAGCTCGCGGGATCCTTGAGAAAGGCGATCGAGATCGAGCCGTTGACGATGTCCGCGCCCGCGTTCTGGACGGAAAGGGTCATGAACGCGTCGGTGGCGGAGACGTGGTTGACGTACACGTTAGGCGGCTTCCAGCCGAGCTTCGCGGCCGTCGCGTACGTCTGGACGGTCTTCGTCGGCGTCGCGAAGATCATCAACGTGTCGGCGCCAGTCGCCTTCAGCGTCGCCACCTGCGAGGCCACGCTCGGTGCGGTCACCTCGAACGACTGGCTCATCACGATCTGCGACTGCTTCGAGCCGAGGCCGTTCTTGAGACCGTTCAGGTAGTCGCGGCCGTAGTCGTCGTTCTGGTAGATCACGGCGATCTTCGCGTTCTGCTGGTTCGCGAGGATGTACTTGCCGTAGAGCGTCCCCTCGGCCTGATAGTCGGGCTCCCAGCCGATCGTCCACGGGTACTTCGAGTGCTCGTTGCCCCACGTCGTCGCCCCGGTGGAGACGAGCGCCTGCGGCACCTTCGCCTGGTTGAGGTAGTCCCGAACCGCAAGCTGCGGCTCGGTGCCGAGGCCGCCGACCAGCGCGAAGACCTTGTCCTGCTCGACGAGCCTCCGGGTCAGTTGAACCGTGTTCGCGGGGTTGTACCCGTCGTCGTAGAACTTCCAGATGATCTGCCGCCCGAACACGCCGCGCTTGTGGTCGGCGCCGCGGCGGGCGTTGACGTAGCTGAAGTACGCCCGCATCCCGACGGGGATCGGGGCGTAGCTCGACGCAGGTCCGCTGAGCGGGAACGTGCCGCCGAGCGTGATCGTCTTGCTCGTCACGCCCGTCGAGTCCGCGCTCGGTGCCGCAAACGCGCCGATGCTTGCCGCCGCCGCCGTGAGGCCCAGGGCTGCGACGACGAGGTACTTCCGAGTCATGACTCGCTCCTTGGAGAGGTGACCTGACCGGAGGATCGTGCGATCAACCGACTATAGAGCTGTCGATACCTAGTTCGGAAGAGCACATGGAAGAGTCCCGCCGCCCCCGACGGAAGGACGAAGAGGACGAGCAGGAGACTAACGCCGTAGACGACCGAGGGCACGCCTGCGGTGCCCCTGTCGACGTGGATCCCGAGCGGCCCGGTGACCGCGTCGAGGATGTCGCTCGCGTAGAGGGGGACGTACGCGATGAAGAGCGCGCCGACGACAGTCCCCGACAGGGAGCTGAGCCCGCCCACGACGACGCCGACGAGGAGCAGGATCGAGAGGCTGAGCGGAAACGTGTCCGGATTCACGAACGCCGACGAGATCGCGAGCAGCGAGCCGGCCACGCCCGCGTAGAACGCGGAGATCCCGAACGCGAGCGTCTTCCAGACGGCGAGATCGATCCCCGAGGAGACAGCGGCGATCTCCGAGTCGCGAACCGCCCGAAAGGCCCGGCCCGAGCGGCCGCTCAGGAGCAGGAACGCGCAGAGCAACAGGATCCCGGCAACGCCCCAGCTGAGGTAGTAGAGCCAGTGGTTCGTCGTCAGGTCGAAGCCGAGCTCGGAGCGCGGGAGCTGCATGACGAGGCCGCCCCCGCCTCCCGTCAACCCTTCGAACTTCTTCGCGAGCGAGACCACGGCGACAGGGATCGCGAAGGTGGCGAGCGCGAGGTAGACGCCGGCGAAGCGCAGCGCGGGAAACCCGAAGAGAAAGCCCGCCAGGCCCGCGACGAGCCCGGCCACCGGGATCGTGAGCAAGTCGTTCCAGTCGTGCTTCACGGTCAGGATCGCGGTCGTGTAGGCGCCGATCGCCATGAACGCGCCGTGGCCGAGCGAGATCTGGCCGGTGGCGCCGGTGAGGATGTTGAGCCCGACGACGGCGATGAAGTAGATCCCGACCTTCGCGAGCTCGAACGACCGGAAGTTCGAGACGAGGAGCGGGAGCACCGCCACGACGGCGGCGCCGAGCACGAATCCCGCCAGGCGAAGGCGAGTCATACGCGTCTGACCACGACCCGGCCGAACAGCCCTGCGGGCCGCAGGATGAGGACGCCGAGGAGGATCGCGAGCGCGACCGGCAGCCGCAGCTCCTCGGTGACGAAGTCGACGTAGGTTCCGAGGAGGTTGATCGCGACCCCGAGCGTGAGGCCGCCGACGACGGCGCCGACCGGGCTCTCGATCCCACCGAGGACCGCCGCCGCGAACGAGTAGATGAGGATCACCTGCATGAAGCTCGGCGTGATCACGAACAGGCTCGGCGCGGCCATCATCCCTGCGACAGCGCCGAGCACCGCCGCGAGCCCCCACCCGAGAGCGAGCATCCAGCTGACGCGGACCCCCAGCAGCCGGCTCGCCTCCGGCGCGGTTGCGGCGGCACGCATCGCCAGGCCGGCGCGGGTGTAGGAGAAGAAGAGCCAGAGCAGGACGACCATGCCGAGGATCACGCCGATCACGCAAAGGTCCTGGACGCTGATCGCGACGCCGCCGACGTCGATCGTCTTGTTCGGGAACGGGCTCGGGAACGCCTTCTCCTCCGGGCCCCAGATCCAGCCCGCGAGCCCGTTCAGGATCACGAGCAGGGCGATCGTCGCCATCACGATCGTCAGAGGCCCGGCGTGTTCGATCGGCCGGATAACGGCGCGCTGGATCCCGACGCCGCCGGCGAACGCGATCACCAGGGTGAGGAAGAACGCCGGCCAGTACGAGAACCCATGGTGCTCGATCAGTGACCAGGCGATGTAGGTCGTGAACATCGCCATCTCGCCCTGCGCGAAGTTGACGATCTCGGTCGCGCGGTAGATCAGAACGAGCGCGAGCGCAAGGCCCGCGTAGATCGACCCATCCGCAAGTCCCGTCACGACCTGTTGGAAGAACTCGGTCACGCTCAATACCCCAGGTAGGAAGCGCGCACGCCCTCGTGCTCGCGCAACTCGGCGCTCTCCCCCTCGAGCGCGACGCGGCCCACCTCGAGCACGTACGCGCGGTGGGAGGATTCGAGGGCGATGTTCGCGTTCTGCTCGACGACGAGCACCGACAGCCCTTCACCCTCGTTGAGCGCCTTCACGATGCGGAACAGCTCGGCCACGACGAGCGGGGCAAGCCCGAGCGACGGCTCGTCGAGCAGCAGCAGCCGCGGCCCCGAGACGAGCGCGCGGGCGAGCACCAGCATCTGCTGCTCGCCGCCCGAGAGGGTGCCGGCCTGCTGGTTGCGCCGCCCCTCGAGCCACGGGAACAGGTCGATGACGCGATCGACGTCTGCTTTGAGCGCCGCCCGGTCGCGGCGCATGTAGGCGCCCATGCGGATGTTCTCCCAGACGGTCAGCTCGGTGAGCACGCCTCGGCCCTCCGGAACGTGGGCGATCCCGCGGCGCGCGACCGTCTCGGGCGAGCGCCGGCCGAGCGGGCGCCCCGCGAAGCGAATCTCGCCCGAGCGGCGGACGGTGTTGGAGACGGCCCGGAGCGTCGTCGTCTTGCCGGCGCCGTTCGCGCCGAGAACCGCCACGACCTCGCCCTCGTCGACGCGGAGCGAGACGCCGTGGAGCGCCTTCACGTCGCCGTAGCGCGCTTGGACCTCCTCGAGCTCCAGCAACGCAGTCATCCCGTGCCCAGATAGGCGTCGACGACGGCGGGGTCGGCGCGCACCTCCGCCGGCGTGCCCTCGGCGATCTTGCGGCCGAAGCTGAGGACGTGGACGCGGTCCGAGATCGACATGACGAGGTTCATGTGGTGCTCGACGAGCAGGACCGTGAGCTCGAACTCGTCGCGGATCCGCCGGATCAGCGACCCGAGCTCGCCAACCTCCTCGTGGTTGAGCCCGCCGGCTGGCTCGTCGAGCAGCAGCAGCCGCGGGCGGGAGACGAGCGCGCGTGCGAGCTCGATCCGCTTCCGCGTTCCGAATGGGAGCCCGGTGACGGGCCGGCCGGCGACTTCTGCGAGCCCGAGCGACTCGAGCAGCTCCAGCGCATACGACCGTGCCGCCGCCTCCGTCCGGAAGCTCGTCGTGTGCGCGCCGACGAGGACGTTCTCGAGGGTCGTCATCGTCTTGAACAGCTCGACGTTCTGGAAGGTGCGCGCGATCCCGCGGCGGACGATCGCGTGTGCCGGCACGCGGAGCAGATCGTCGCCGTCGAATCGCAGCCTCCCGGAGTCGGGCGAATACAGACGCGTGATCACGTTGAAGGCCGTGGTCTTGCCGGCGCCGTTCGGTCCGATCAGCCCGACGATCTGGCCCTTGTCGAGCTCCAGCGAGAGCCCGTCCAGGGCCAGGATGCCGCCGAACCGACGCGAGACCTGCTCCAGAGCGAGGAGGGCCACGGGCCTGCCTACTCTACGACCCGCCAAGCGTCGGTCAAAGCGCGGCAGGCCGCGGCGGTTGAAAGATCGTCACGAAGTTGTGACAGACGCGCGCGCGTTTGCTCGATAGGCTCGAAGTAGGGCGGGGGCACGGGGTCCCCTGTCGTAACGATTAGTGGGTCCAACATGGCCGGTTTCGGGCGCGTGCCGCGCACGTTTGGCCTTCGCGAGCAGCGCTCGGCGACGAGTCGCGGCGTCCTGAACGACAATGCTGCGATGGTGGAGCTCGTCGACGGCATCCGGCGCGTCACATTCGGGCTACCGCTCGGCATCGACCACGTCCACTGCTATCTCGTCCGGGGCGAGGAGGGCTGGACGATCGTGGACACCGGGCTCGGGTTGCCGGCGATCGTCGAGGGCTGGCGAGCGCTCCTCGCCGAGCTCGACGGCCCGGTCGAGCGGATCGTGATCACGCACCTGCATCCGGATCACGTGGGTGCGGCCGCGGACGTAGCGGAGCTGACCGGCGCCCCGGTGCTCCAGGGGCGGCTCGACCATGAGGAGTGCGTGCGGGCGTGGGGGCCAGAGCGCCCGATGCGCAGGTGGGGCGATCACATGCGCGCCCACGGCATGCCGGAGCCGGTCGTGGAGCGTCTCGCCGCCGAGTCGGATTCCCTGCGCCGCTACGTCCACGTCGTGTCGGAGGTCGTGGCGCTCGACGACGGCGACCTGGTCGGCGACTGGCAGGTGCTCCATTTGCCCGGCCACGCGGACGGCCACGTCGCCCTGCTCAGGGAGGATGGCGTGCTGCTCGCGGGCGACGCGATCCTGGGCGGGATCACGCCGACGATTGGCCTGTGGCCGGGCGGACGCCCCGATCCGCTCGCCGACTATCAGGATTCGCTCCGCCGGCTGATCGAGCACGCGCCTCGGCTGGCGCTGGCGGGGCACGAGGATCCGATCGAGGACCCGGTCGCCCGCGCTCGCGAGCTCCTGCTCCACCATGAGGAGCGCCTCGAGCGAACCGGGGCGACGCTGACCGCGGGGCCGCGAAGCGCGTACGACGTCTCGCTCGAGCTCTTCCCGGGGACGCCGATCAGCCAGCACCGGTTCGCCCTGGCCGAAGCGCTGTCCCACCTCGAGCGCCTGGTCTTCGCCGGAGCCGCCGTGCGAGCCGACGGCCTCTATGCGGCCGCCTGAGAGCCGGCCTACCCGCCCGGCCCGCTCGAGACGTTGATCTGCACGGTCGAGCCCCGCGGCAACGAGGTCCCCGGCGGCTTCGCCTGAGCGACGACCGTCCCTTCCGGCTCCTGGGACGCGACGCGGACGACGCTCGCGCGCAGGCCGGCGCTGCGGAGCTGCTCTCTCGCCTCGTCCTCCGGGAGACCGACGACGTCCGGCACGATGGCTCGCCCAGGCGTCGTGGTCGTGGTGGGAGCTGTCGTCGACGGGGCCGTTGTGGTCGGCGTCGTCGTGGTGGTCGTCGTCGTCGAGCCGGCGGAGACGTTCAGCCGTACGGGTGTCCGCCGCGCCGTATCGGCGCCCGCCGTGGGATCCTGGGAGGTCACGGTCCCGCGCGGCTCGTTCGACGGCACGACGAAGACCGACGACTCCAGCCCGGCCGCCCGGAGCCGCTCCTGCGCCTCGGACACCCGCTGCCCGGTCACCGAGGGAACCTCGACCGTTGCGCTCTTCGGCGCCCCGCGGTCCACAACGAGGACGACAGTCGAGCGCTTCGGCACCTTGCCGCCGGCCGCCGGCTCCTGCGAGAGGACGTTCCCGGTGGGCTTGGACGACGGCTTGAAGCGCTCCTGCGACTGGAGCCCTGCATCGGCAAGACGCACGACGGCCTCGTCCTGGCTGAGCCCGACGACGTCGGGGACCTGTACCTCGCCGGTCGCGGCCTGCCCTGTCGTCGCCGCGATCGTCTGCGTGACCGTCGTGGCTTCCTCGTTGCCCTGCGCGATCACCCAGCCGGCGAGGCCGCCCACGCCCGCGATCAGGAGCATCAGGAGCCCGAGCGCGAGGCCCCACCCGAACCGGCGCTCGGCCGGCGGCTCGACGGGAGGCAGCGGGTCGGTCGGATGCGGATCCACGGCGCCGTTGTCCCCTCCGTAACAATCGCTAATCGTGAATCGCCTGCTCGTGACCGGTGGCGCCGGCTTTCTCGGCTCGGAGCTCGTTCGCCGGGCGGCGGCCTCGGGCTGGGACGTCCGCGCCACCCGGTTCGAGCGTGAGCGCGAGGGCCTTCCGGGCGAGTGGCTGCGCCTGGACGTCCGCGACGAGGACGCCGTTCGCCGAGCTGTCGCGGGGGTCGAGTGCGTCGTCCACACGGCGTACCGGCAGCACGGCCCCGACCTGTGGTCGGTGACCGCCGAAGGGGCGGAGGTCGTTGCGAGAGCGGCGCGCCGCACTCGGCTGGTCCATCTGTCGAGCGACATCGTCTTCGACGGCAGGCGCGGCGGGTACCGGGAGGAGGACAAGCCGAACCCCGTGCACGCTTATGGCCGTGCGAAGGCCGAGGCGGAGCGACGCGTCGCCGCGGCGCATCCCGAGGCGGCGATCGTCCGAACGTCGCTGCTCTACGGTGGCGTCTCAGGACCGCAGGAGCGGCTCGTTCGCTCGGGGCACTCCGATTTCTTCGTGGACGAGATCCGCTCGCCGGCCGAGGTCGGCGACGTCGCGGAGGCGCTGCTCGAGCTGGCGCAGCTCGAGCACGAGGGCCCGCTGCACCTCGGCGGCGCCGACGACGTGAGCCGCTACGACTTCGCGCTCCTGCTCGGCGCCGACCCGACGCGAATCCGGGGCCTTCGCTCCCCGACCGACCGACCGGCGAACTGCTCGCTCGACAGCTCCAGGGCGCGAGCGCTCCTGCGCACACGCCTGCGCGGCGCGCGCGAGGTGCTCACGCCTCACCAGACGTTCTCGTAGATCCCGAGCCGGAGCTCGTGCACGTGGTAGACGGCGGCGTCCTCGACGCGGCGGAGGTATTCGGCCTGGTGCTCGGCCGCGAACTGCTCGAACGCCTCGCGGCTCTCCCAGCGGTCGATCAGGAGGTACCGGCCCGGGTTCTCCAGCTCGCGCAGCAGCTCGGTGCCGACGAAGCCGCGGCCCCGCCCGAAGAACTCGGCCCACTCGCCGTCGGGCCCGTATGCCCGCTCGAAGTCCTCCGGGTCGCGGGCTTCGTACGTGTAGGCGACCGCGAACATCGGGATCGGCGGAGCCTATAACCTGCGGCGTCCATGGCCGCGACGCTGATGCTCGGAAGACCGCTCGCGGAGCGCATTCGCGCCGAGGTCGCGGAAGCGGTCGGACAGCTCGGGCACGTCGGTCTGGCAACGGTGCTCGTCGGCGACGATCCGGCGTCGCAGGTCTATATCCGAAACAAGCACGAGGCCGCGATAGCGGCTGGCATCGACGCGCGCGACGTGCGCCTCCCGGCGGAGACGTCGGAGGAGGACGTCCTCGCCGAGGTCGAGGCGCTCGTCGCCGACGACCAGATCGACGCCGTGCTCGTCCAGCTGCCGCTACCCGATCAGATGGACGAAGAGCGTGTCCTCGCCGCGGTCGATCCGATCAAGGACGTCGACGGCTTCCATCCCTTCAACGCCGGCCAGCTCTACCTTGGGCGGCCGACGCTCGTGCCGGCGACCCCGCTCGGGATCATGGAGCTGCTCGATGAGCACGGCGTGCCGCTGGAAGGCGCGCGGGCGGTCGTCGTGGGCCGGAGCGAGATCGTCGGCAAGCCCGCGGCGCACCTGCTGCTCCAGGCGAACGCGAGCGTCTCGATCTGCCACTCCCGCACCGACGACCTCGCGCACTACACGCGTGACGCCGACGTGCTCGTCGTCGCCGTCGGGCGAGCGCGCGTCGTCGGCGCCGAGATGGTCAAGCCCGGCGCGACTGTCGTCGACGTTGGCATCAACCGCACCGAGTCCGGACTCGTCGGCGACGTCGACCCAGCGGCCGTCGACGTAGCCGGCCGTCTGACGCCCGTTCCAGGCGGGGTCGGGCCCATGACGATCGCGCTGCTGCTCCGCAATGCCGTTCGTTGCGCGAAATATCGGCGCGGCGATATGGTTTTCCCAGCGCGGTGAGCGTGCTATCGTGCCCGATTGTTCGCCCGTCGGTCAGACGGACTTTGTAGTTGAAGGAGGAAAATCGTTGGCTGAAGGCACCGTCAAGTGGTTCTCGAACGAGAAGGGTTACGGCTTCATCGAGCGGGAGGGTGGTGACGACGTCTTCGTCCACTTCTCCGCGATCACGATGGAGGGCTACAAGTCCCTGACCGAGGGGCAGCGCGTCACGTTCGACGTCGTCGAGGGGGCCAAGGGTCTCCAGGCGGCGAACGTCCAGGCTGCCTGAACGGGTTTCGGAACCGGATTCGAGAGGGCGCCTGACAGGCGCCCTCTCTCTATTTGAAGGACTAGATTCTCCGCCGATGACGATCTCTCGCGACGAAGTGCTGCACGTCGCCCGCCTCGCCCGGCTCGAGCTGAGCGAGGAGGAGGTCGCACGCTTCCAGGAGCAGCTCGGCGAGATCCTGGACGCGGTCGGCAAGGTGCGCGAGCTCGACCTGGACGACGTGCCGCCGACGTCGCATCCGCTCGCGGTCGTGAACGTCATGGCGGAGGACGAGCCGCACACCCCGCTGTCCGTCGACGAGGCGCTCGCGAACGCGCCGGACCGCGACGACAACATGTTCCGCGTCCCACCCGCGTGACGATGAATTGGCACACAATTGGCACGAAGTCGTGCGCAATCGAGACGTACAGTGCCCTTCCCCGTGGGCGGGCGGGGGGTGGCGGGCGGGTACGCCGCGAGGGCCGTCCCGAAGCCGAGCGGTTCGGAGTCGCACGTCCCGGAGCCGACTTTGCCGGAGCCGACCATGCCGGAGCCGAGCATCCCGGAGCCGCATCGTGATCGACACGCTCCGTCTCACCGCCGAGGAAGCGCTCGGGCTCGTCGAGCGAGGCGAGGTCTCCGCCGCCGAGCTCCATGGCGCCTACCGCGAAGCGATCGCCGCGCGCGATCCCGAGCTGCACGCGTACCTCACGCTCGTCGAGGAGCCCGCCGGCGGCGGCATCCCGATCGCCCTCAAGGACGTGATCGGCACCAAGGGCGTCCGCACGACGGCCGGCTCCAAGATCCTCGAGAGCTACGTCCCGGTGTACGACTCCACGGTCGCGGCGCGCTGCAAGGACGCCGGGCTGACGCTGCTCGGCAAGACGAACACCGACGAGTTCGCGATGGGCTCGTCCACCGAGAACTCGGCGTACGGGCCGACTCGGAATCCCTGGGACCCCGAGCGCGTGCCGGGCGGTTCGGGCGGAGGCTCGGCCGCGGCGGTCTCAGCGGGGCTCGCGCCGTGGGCGCTCGGCTCGGACACGGGCGGCTCGATCAAGCAGCCCGCCGCGCTCTGCGGGATCGTGGGCCTTCGCCCGACCTACGGCACGGTCTCTCGCTACGGCATCGTCGCGTTCGCGTCCAGCCTCGACCAGATCGGCCCGACGACGAAGACGGTCCGCGACTGCGCGCTCCTCTACCGGCTCATCGCCGGCCGCGACCCTGCAGACTCGACCACCGTCGAGCTCCCCGAGCCGGTCTCGATTCCCGAGGGCGAGGACCTGACGGGAGTCCGCCTCGGCGTCCCCCGGCAGCTCAACGAAGCGGAGGGGATCGAGCCCGGCGTCCGCGCCGCCGTCGAGCGCGCTATCGAGCTCTGCCGCGAGCTCGGCGCCGAGGTGGCGGAGTGCGAGCTGCCGCGCTCGGTCGAGTATGGCCTGGCCTGCTACTACCTGATCGCTCCCGCCGAGGCCTCGTCGAACCTCGCCCGCTACGACGGCGTTCGCTTCGGCCACCGCTCCTCGGGCGCCGACTTCCGCGAGATGGCGATGCGATCCCGCCACATCGGCTTCGGCGACGAGCCGAAGCGCCGCATCATGATCGGCACCTACGCCCTCTCGAGCGGCTACTACGAGGCGTACTACGGCACCGCTCAGAAGGTGCGTACCGTGATCAAGCAAGAGCACGACGCCCTGTTCGAGCGCTTCGACGTGCTCGTCAGCCCGACCTCGCCGACCGTCGCGTTCAAGCTCGGCGAGAAGACGCAGAACCCGCTCGCCATGTATCTCTCGGACGTCCTCACGATCCCGTCCTGCATGGCGGGCCTGCCGGGCCTGTCGGTTCCCGTCGGCCTTTCGGAGGGCTTGCCGGTCGGTCTGCAGCTCGTCGGGCCGCAGTTCGGCGAGAACAGGCTCTTCCGCGTCGGCCATGCTCTGGAGCGGGCAATTGGCTTCGACACTGTTCCGGAGCGCCTGAGATGAGCTGGGAGCCGGTGATCGGCTGCGAGATCCACGTCCAGCTGAAGACGAGGACCAAGATGTTCTGCCGCTGCCCGAACGGCTTCGGCGGCGAGCCCAACACGCAGACCTGCCCGGTCTGCCTCGGCTTCCCCGGCGCACTGCCCGTGCCGAACAAACGTGCTGTCGAGCTGACGATCCTGCTCGGCCATGCACTGGACTGCCGGATCGCCGAGCGCGCCGTCTTCCACCGGAAGAACTACTTCTATCCCGACCTCCCGAAGGGCTACCAGATCAGCCAGTACGACCTGCCGCTGTGCGTCGACGGCCACTTCGTCGTGCCGGGCGCAGACAGCGACCTCCAGGTCGGGATCGTGCGTGCGCACCTCGAGGAGGACGCCGCGAAGAACATTCACGTCGGCGGAGCGGCCGGCCGCATCTCCGGGGCGTCGGCGACGCTCGTCGACTTCAACCGGGGCGGGACGCCTCTCGTCGAGATCGTCACCGGCCCCGACCTGCACTCCGCCGAGCAGGCGAAGAGCTTCCTCCAGCTGCTTCGGCAGACGGTGGTCGAGCTCGGTTTGTCCGACGCGGAGCTCGAGAAGGGCTCGATGCGCTTCGACCTCAACGTCTCGGTGCGACCCGCCGGCTCGGACGAGCTGCGCACCCGCACCGAGCTGAAGAACATGAACTCGTTCAACTTCGCGGCGAAAGGGATCGAGCGCGAGATCGCGCGGCAGATCGGGATCTACGAGGCCGGCGGGCAGGTCGAGCAGGAGACCCTTCACTTCGACCCGGGGAACGAGAGCTCGCCGCCGCTTCGCTCCAAGGAGGAGGCACACGACTACCGCTACTTCGCCGACCCCGACCTCGTGCCGCTCGAGCCGTCGCGCGAGCTCGTCGAGCGGCTGCGGCGCGAGCTGCCGGAGCCTCCCGGACGTCGGCTCAGGAAGATCGAGCAGGCGGTCGGCTTCTACAACGCGACAGTGCTCGTCACCGGCGGGCTCGACGGGCTGTGGCAGGCGGCGACCGCTGCCGGCGCCGACCCGACCGAGGCCGCGAACGTGCTGGCCAACCAGTTCGTCGCCAGCGGGATCGACCCGGCGGCCGTCGACGCGGCTGAGCTCGCGAAGCTGATCTCGGCACGAGGCGACATTCCGCGCGCCGCGTTCGACGAGGCGCTCGCCCGCTCCGGCGACGCCGACTTTCGAGCCGAGACCTACCTGGTGGAGACGGCGATCTCCGACACGGGCGAGCTCGACCCGATCATCGACCGGATCCTCGCCGCCAACGAGGGGCAGGTAAAGGCCTACCGCAGCGGCAAGGAGGGCCTGCTCGGCTTCTTCGTCGGCCAGGTGATGCGAGAGACGCAGGGCAAGGCGAACGCGAAGATCGTCAACGAGCGGCTGCGCGAGAAGCTGAAGGCGTGAGCTTCGCGGCGCTCGCGGCCGCGCTCGCAGCGCGCCTCGGGCCCGTCTCGCTGCCGGGGCGCATCACCGAGGAGTGGGTCGCGGACGTAATCGCACCGTTCGGCGACGACGTCGAGCTCGCCGCGCGGGAGGCCCTGATCGCTGTGCAGGAGGAGATGGTCGAGGCGACCGATCTGCCCTGGCCGGAGCCGTTTCCCGACTGGGGAGCAGGCCCGCCCCGGCCGGGCGTCCGAGCCGACGGGGGCACGCTCCTGCTCTGGTACGGCGCTGAAGCGCGGCCGGCACTCGAGCTCGAGCCGGTCCGACTCGATGAGCTCGAATAGCGCGACGCCCGTCGTTTCGGGCCAGGTCCCGGGGTCTGACCCCCCGTCAGCGGTTTTGGCCGCAGCGACGTGCCCTGCGGCGGCACGATCCCGCATGAACAAACGAAGCCGCGAGCACGGGACATGGCTGTTCCGGCCATGTCCGGGGGTCTGACCCCAGCATTGGCCAGGCGCCAAACGGCGGCCTTGGCTATTCCGGCCATGGCGGGGGTCCGGCCCCAGGCGGCAGGAGCCCCCACGGGAAGCTCGCTCGCCGTTCGCGTGTCCTAGCTTCGAGCAGACCAGATCGCGATGCCGTCCTCGTCGCGGGCGGCCGCGGCTCGGCGCTCGCCGAGTGCTTCCAACACCGAGGCCGCGGCCTTTAGGCGCCAGCCGAGCGCCGCAGCGACGTCCGCCGCCGAAGCCTCGCCGGCGGCTCGCAGCACGCATTCCGCTAGGAGTGCGCGCGCCCGGTCGGGCGCCGGCAAGCTGCGCAAGCGCGAGCGCCAGCGGCGGGCCAGGAGATCGAGCTTGATCGCGGGCCAGCCCTGTTGCTGCTCGACGACGCCGGCGCCGGTGAGCACGAGCTCCCGCTGCAGCGCCTCGACGGCGCGGTCGACGGCGCGCTTGTCGCTCGTCCCGATCAGCCGCCGGAGCTCCGGCCCACTGGACGGCCCGACCTCGAGCACGGCCTCGGCAAGCTCGCGCTGCAACGGCGTCAGCTCCGCCTCCCGGAAGTCGTCTGGGCGGCCGGGCCGTCCGTTGAGCACGTAGACGGCTCCGACGAGCGCAGGGGAGAGGACGACGACCGAACGGCCGAGGTGCTTTCCGACACAAGCGAGGCGCCGCTCCGGCAGCTCGTCCTTCCACCGCCAGACCTTGTCGAACTCGGGCGTGAACGAGAGGAACTTGCCGCCGTCGTCACGGACCGACCACTCGAGCGGCCTCGCCCCGGCGACGGCCTCCCAGAGCGACGGCAGCACGAGA
>WNFV01012670.1_pt1 | contig 16492 bp, 16 predicted proteins | sample 5400101 | NCBI WGS metagenome assembly WNFV01 (sample SAMN13153361, study PRJNA577476) | soil metagenome | isolation source: 115 cm soil or saprolite under grassland replicate 1 | place: USA:California | collected 2016-06-15
CTCGAGCACCGAAAGCTCGTGAGCTCCCGGCTTGAGCGCGAGCGGGAGGCCGACGACGGCATGCCAGGCATCGCCCACGCGCGCGACCCGCACGCGCTGGCCGTCGAAGACGACCCGCGGAGCCGGGTCGGGCGCACGGCCCACGCAGACGACCGCGACCCCGCCCGGCACCGGCGCCGCGAGCGGCAAACCGTTCTCCTCGGCCCGCGCCGCTGCGGCAAGCGCGAAGCCCGATGCGATCGAGGCGAGAATGTACAGGTAAGGCATGCGCTCCGATTCTAACCGGCGGTGACGCCCTCTTGCACCGGAATTCGTTATTATGCCTGCGCGCCGCGCGTCCAGGCGCGAGTCCGCGCCAAGCCTGCGCGTGCGGAAAAGGTCCGGTTATTCTTGCCCGAGTGTGGAAAATGAACGCTCCCGGAGCGCGGCGGCGAACCGGCTCGTTATGCCGGGAGCAGAATTGCGGCTCCCGGCCCCGCCTGTCCGCCCCGGCGTGGGGCCCGCAAATCTACGGGCGGTCCGCCGTCCCGAGGAGGAATCCATGACCGGCCAGGGCAGTCCCGCGAGCAGCTCCTACAACGCGGCGGTCGCGCTGGAGTTCTTCCGCTCCGCGGGCAAGCCGAAGACCTTCGCCAAGGGCAGGAAAATCTTCGCCGAGAACCAGAGAGGCTTTCCGTTCCTGCTCATGCCGAACCGGATGTACCTGCTCCTGGACGGCGAAGTCGCCGTTTTCGCCAAGAACACGCCCATCGGCACGGTGCGGCCCGGCCAGATCTTCGGCGAGATGGCCTCGATCGACCAGGGACCGCGCAGCGCGACGGCAGTCGCGAAATCGGCGTGCCGCGTCATCGCCCTCGACCGCCGCCAGCTCCAGACCGCGCTCGGGAAAAGGCCCGAGTTCGCGCTCATGCTGATGAGCGTCATGATCGGGCGCCTGCGCGAATCCATCGGCCGGCTCGGCGCTTCCGAAACGCCCCTGCGCGGCACGAGGCGGAGGGAATCCGCGCCGCTGCGCAAGGACCTGGTCGGTGACCTCGCCCGCCTGGTGGGGCCCGGTGCGCGCTTCAGCTACGAGGCGGGAAAAACGATCCTGACCGAAGGCCGCGCCGGGGTGCTGATGTACGTGGTCCTCCGGGGCCGCGTCGCGATCCGCGTCGGCGGCAGCCTCGTGGAGGCCGTGGGCCCGGGCAGCGTGTTCGGCGAGATGGCGCTGGTCGACCGCAGCCCGCGCCTCGCGAGCGCGGTCGCGGAAAGCGACTGCGAGCTGCTCGCGATCAACCGCAACGTGTTCCTCGAGCTGGTGAAGCACAGCCGGCGCTTCGCCGCGTCGCTCCTCGGCGCCGTGAGCGAGCGGGCGCGGTTCATGGCTTCCCGCTGAGCCGGCGATTCTAGCCGCTTCGGTATTTTTCCTTCGCCCCGCGGGCGAGCGCCATGCCGTGCCCGGGGCGATCGGGGATCCGGAAATGGCCGTCCTTGCACGCCGGCATCTCCTCGAACAGATCGGGCGGGGTCCAGTCGATGAACTCCACCAGGAACCCGTTCGAGAGCGCGCCGACCGCGTGCAGCGAGAGCTCGTGCACGACGTGCGGCGCGACCGCGACCTGGTGCGCGCCGGCGAGACGGCCGATGCGCAGCGTCTCCGAAAAGCCGTTGGCGCGGCACACGTCGGGCATGAGATACCGGGCCGCGCGGCGCTCGATCAGCTCGCGGAACTCGAACCGGGTGTAGTTGTTCTCGCCCGTGGCGACGGGTATCCCGATCGCGCGCGCGACTTCGGCGCAGGCGGCGATGTCGTCGGCGAGCACCGGCTCCTCGTACCAGACGAGATCGAAGTCTTCGAGCGAGCGCGCCTGCCGGATGTTCGCGAGGACATCCAGGCGCTGGTTCACGTCCACCATCATGCGCACGCCTTCGCCCAGCGCGCGGCGCACGGCCTCGACGCGCTTCCTGTTCTCGCGCGGGTCGGGGTGATGGATCTTCATCTTGTAGTGCTTGCAGCCCTGCGCCGCGTACTTTTCCGCCTCGGCAATCAGCTCGCGCTCGCTGTATTTCGACCAGCCGCCGCTGCCGTACGCGGGGATGCGGTCGGTCACCGCGCCCCAGAGCTTGTATAGGGGCAGCCCCGCCGCTTTGCCCGCGATGTCCCACAGGCCGATGTCGAGCGCGGAAAGGGCATAAGCGGCGACGCCCTGTTTCTTGATGCCCATGTCGGCGCGGAACATGCGCTCCCAGAGGCGCTCGACGAAAAGCGGGTCCTCGCCGATGAGGACGGGCGCGAGGCGCGATTCGAGATAGGCGTGGACGCTCTCAGCCCCGCCGCCGCCGAAAACGAGGCTGTAGCCCAGGCCTTTCACCCCCTCGTCGGTGGAAATTTCCGCCACGACGAGCTTTTGCTGCGCGTAGTTGAGCGCCATCGGCTTCGGCGTCGGGACGGTGAGGACGAAGCTGTCGATCCCGGTGATCTTCATTGCGATGCGATCCTAGCAGACCGCCGGCAACGCGGTGCGCCCGCGCGTATGATGGCGCGAGCCGCACCCGCAAGGCCGTTAACCCCAAGGAGGAATCGCCATGAAGACCAAGAAATCGTTCCGCATTTCCGCCGCCTTTGCCGCGCTCGCGTTGGGCGCGCTCGCCCTCGCCGCCGCGCCCGCTCGCGCGCAAAGCGGCAATCACCTGGAGACGATCCACCATCCCGACTACGACAAGAGCGTGTTCATGCCGTTTGCGCCCGCGATCAAGATCAAGAGCGGCAAGATCCTCTGGCTCGCGGGCGGAACGGCTCTTCCCGTGTATCACGACCATCCGCACAAGCGCGAGCAGATCTTGAAATACCTCACCAACGACCTCGAGGCGCAGACGCGCCAGGCGATGGACGGCATCATGCAGACGCTGAAGGCGGCGGGCGCATCGCCCAAGGACGTGGTGCACGTGTTCATCTTCCGCGCGCGCCCCCGCATGGGCGACATCGGCAAGGCGAGCGCGGTGGTGAACTCCTACTTTGCGCCCCACAACCACAAGCCGACCACGACCAACCTCGCGGTGCTGGAGCTCGGCGAGCCCGAGCAGCTCATCGAGATCCAGGTCGTCGCCGTGGTAGATTGAGAGACGGAAACAAGAACGGCCGAGGACGGTCCTCGGCTGTTTTTTTTTTGCTTAACGTTTCCCATGCCCGATTCGCCGCGCCGCATCATCCACATCGACATGGACGCGTTCTACACGTCGGTGGAGCAGCGCGACGATCCGAAGCTCCGCGGCAAGCCGGTCGCGGTCGGCGGCCCGGCCGCCTCGCGCGGCGTGGTGGCCGCGGCGAGCTACGAGGCGCGCGTCTTCGGCGTGCGCTCGGCGATGCCGATGGCCCGCGCGGTGCGCCGGTGCCCCGATCTCGTCGTCGTGCCGCCCGATTTTGCGCGCTATCGCGCGGTCTCGCAGCAGGTGATGGCGATCCTGCGCTCCTCGACGCCGCTCGTCGAGCCGCTCTCGCTCGACGAGGCCTACCTCGATGTCACCGACAATCTCTGGGGCGAGCCGCTCGCGACCAAGGTGGCGAAGACGCTCAAAGCGCGCATCCGCGCGGAGCTCGAGCTCACCGCCTCCGCCGGCGTCGCGCCCAACAAGTTCCTCGCCAAGATCGCCTCCGGCTGGAAGAAGCCCGACGGCCTCACCGTGATCGCACCCGAGAGAGTCGAGGAGTTCCTGCGCGGGCTGCCGGTCGAGGCGCTGTGGGGCGTGGGGCCGGTCACCGCGAAAAAACTCCGCGCGATCGGCATCGAACGGCTGCTCGACGTGCGCGCGGCGGACGAGGAGCGGCTGCGCCGCGCGGTGGGAAGCCTGGCCGGGTGGCTCAAGGGCCTCTCGCGCGGCGAGGACCCGCGGCCGGTGGAGCCCGACCGGCCGTGGAAATCGCTCTCGGGCGAAACCACCTACGAGAAAGATCTCGATGATCCTGAGCAAATCCGCGCCGAGATCGAGCGGCTCGCGCGCCGCACCGCGGCGTCGCTCGAGCGCAGGAGCCTGCGCGCGCGCACCGTGACCATCAAGGTGCGCTTCGCGGACTTCTCCACCGTCACGCGCAGCCACACCGCCGGTGCGCCCACGCGCGACCCCGCCGAGATCGCCGCGCGCGCCCTGGCGCTGCTCAAGCGCACCGACGCCGCGCGCCGGCCGGTGCGCCTGCTCGGCGTGGGGGCGCACGGGCTGATCGATGAGAGCGAGATCGTTCCTACCCCGGATTCGCTGCCGCTTTGACGCGGAGCGCGCGCTATCTCGCTGCTGACTCCCCGCCCTACTTGGGCATCGGCGCCTTCACCGCGGCATAGAGATCGGCGAGCGGCACGACGCGTCCGTGCAGCGGCAGGATCTTGTCGGCCGAAAGCTTCAGGCGCCCGAGGTTCGCGACCAGGCTCAGATGGTTCGGGTTCGCCTGCGCGGGCGGCGGCGAGTTCGGCGGGCCGGGCGTGAACGCGTCCGCTTCGATCAAGAGCTTCTCTTTCGGCAGGTACGCCATGAGGAAGCCGGCGTTGTGGTCGCTCGCGGCGATGCGGTGGATCTCGATCGAGCGCGAGCCGTCGTTCAGCACGAGCTTGTTATTCACCGTCTGGAACCTCGGCTTCTTGCCCGACTTGGCGAGCCGGTCCGGGTTGAGCTTGTTCGGCACTTTGAAGGCGCGCTCGTAGTACGCCCTGTTTCCCGCCTGCGTGATGATGGTGTAGCCCTCGGCCGCGGCGGTGCGCAGGCCGCCCGCGTGATCGAAGTGAGCGTGCGTATTGATCACGACGCGGATCGGCTTGCCCGGAGCGAGCTTCTTCACCTCCTCGAACACCGCGCCCGAGCGTCCGTCGTTCAGCGGCGCCTCTACCAGCACGATGTGGTCCTTCATCTCGATCGCGACGCTGTTGTGCGAGCCGCCGGCCACATGCCAGACTCCCTCGACCACTTTCTCCGTGGTCACGCGCTCGGCGGCGTTGCGCACGGCGTCGGGCAACTGGATATCGGCCGGAGCGTTCGGCTGGACCTCCTTGACCGCGAGGTCGAGAACCGGAAAGCCGCCCTGCGACTGCCGGATCCGCGAAGGGAATTTCACTCCGCCGTAGTCGCGGTAATCCGAGTAGCGGGTGACGGCCTTCGTTTCGCCCAGCACCGGATCGGGGGTCCGCGATTCGACCCGCTCGACCAGGTTGTTCTTGTCGACGAACACCGTCGCGGCGAACCTGCCCGGCTCGGTGAAGGAAACGGCGGTCAATCCCTTGCCGCCCTTCTTCAGGGTGGCCTTGTTCTTCATCGCGGCCTTGATCGCACCGTGCGGCGTGATCCACAGCTGGTGCACGCGGTCGGTCACGAACCTCGGGCCCGGCACCGGCCCGGCTGCAGCCTGGTTCCAAGCATAGTCTGCGCTCACGAACTGGTCGTTGCGCTGCTGGGCCACGGGAGGGTATCCGCCGCCGCCTTTGGGCTCGGCGCGGCTCAACGTGATCTCGTCGCGCATCGAGGAGGTTTCGTAATTGATCGTCCGGATCTCGCTGTGCACGTTGATCTTCGGCCAGCGCATGCCCGGCTTGAAGGCCTGGCCGTAGGTGAAGCCGGTGCCCTCGCCCGCGTAGCGGATCGACTTCAGCTCGCCCGCGCCCATGGCGTCGGAGGCGCGCTTGAGCGCGGCCGAGGCGTCCTGGGCGAACGCCGCGCCGGGAGCGAACGCCAAGGCGGCGGCGGACATCAACAAGAAATTGCGAAACATGGTCTCCTCCTGTCTCTCGGAACTTCCGGTAAACAGCGCGAACCCGATTCTATTCCTTTGTCGGGCCGGGCGGCCCCGGCTCCGAACATTCGCGGGTCGATAGCGGTCGGCGGAAGAAGGAAAACCCGCGTTGATCTGCAACAACGCGGGATTCCGTGTCGCCCCTCGGCTACAACGAACGCAGAAAGTTGAGAACGTCCTGCTTCTGGTCATCCTGGAGCTTATTGAAGTTCCTGATTACAGCGTTCGCTTCAGATGCGTTGAAGGTAAAGAAACTCCCGCTGCGATGCGCCCGGATCGCCTCCCGCAAGTCCGACGTTCGTCCGTCGTGCAGGAAGAACAGCCGCTGTCCCAGACCCCACAGCGGGGCGGTGCGAAACTCCCTCGGGCCCGCCTGTCCCTGAGTGACCCCGTCGGCCAGCCCCGGGCCCATGTCATGGACCAACAGGTCGGAGAAGAGATTCACCGGCTGATTGCGCAACGCGGCGACGGCGGCATTGCCCGTATTGAGCGCGGGCGTGTGGCAGAGCGCGCACCCGGTATCGATGAACAGCTTTCGGCCCTTTGCAATCGAATCGGCCCCTCCCGGCGTATCGGGTGAAGGCGCCGGCGCCGCCAGGAAGCGCGCGAAGAAGGCGAACTTTTCGATCGCGCCGATCCCCTCGACGAGCGTCTTGCCGTCGGTCTTGGTGACGTCGTTGGGAAGCTCCGCAAACTGGCAGGCCGGGGTTTCATCGCGCTCGGTCTGAAACAGCTCGTTGGTGATGCCCATTTCCACGTTGTACGCCTCGCCGGAGAACAGCAGGAGGGATTTGTTTTGGGCCTTCCAGCCGAACCGCGCGACCGTGCCGTCGTTGCCGTTGTTGTTCGCCTGGCCGGAGATCGCGTGGCCGGCCAGCACGATGTTGGGCCGGCCGTAGATCTTGAGCTCTCTCTTCCTGGGCGCGTCGTTGACCTGGTTCGCAAGGATCGCCTTGTCCGGGATCTGCTCGATCAGGCCCGCGCCGAACACCGGGGTGGGAATGCGGAAGATCACGTTGCGGCGCGCGAGCTCGCGCTCGAAGTCCGGCTGCGCGAGCACGCATCCCGGCGCGTCCGCCCGGCCGGCAATCGTGAACAAATCGTGCACGCCCCCGTCCGGCGTTCCATCGGCGTTCTTCACGAACCTCGCCTCGCGCACCGGCCCTCTCGGCGTGATGAATGATGGGACGGTGTTGGTCGCGCCGTTCAAGGTGGCGAATGCAACCTGGGGATTCACCGCGGGACTGGTTCCACCGACTGCCGGATGCAAGTGGCAACCGCCGCAGCCATCGAGGTTCATCGTCGGTCCCAGGCCGTCGGCGACTTCCTCTTCTTGTGCGAACTCATCCTTGCCCGCGTTGAAAAACGCGAGCTCGGTCTTGGTCAGCCCCGCGATGGGCGTGCCTGCGCCCGCGGCTCCGCCGCGCGGCCCGGGATCCCGGGCCGCGGAGGACGAATCGTCCGAGGACGGGATTTCATCGCGGAAAAGGAAGAAACCGACGACCGCAAGTATCAGCAGCGCAATGACAAGCTTTTTCATAGCCGTTCTCCTTCGCCAACAAAGCACTCCCCTGAACTCGGTGCCCAGCGGTCGCTAGGAAAATTATCGTTAAGGCGAAAACTCGGGAAACCGCGCCTGTCCTCTCCTGCCGGTGTTTCCAGCCGCTTATGGCGCGGTCGGTGTGAATTCTTCGCCGGGGAGAGCCGGCGTGTCAACCGGTAATTGATGACGATGTCATTGTTTTCTCTTCCAGTGCAAAAACCCCGCTAAGTGCCGCCCGTACGCTCTCCGTATGGTAATGCAGATCCCTGACCGATCAAGGCCTTGCGGGTGAAGCCGGGGGACCGATGAAAGAATCCATGAGGGGTCGGTCGCTTTGCCGTAACATACGGCTCCGTTTCGCGGTGCAAACGCTTCCCTGATATCGAAAACAAGGAGTATCCGACTTGCAGGAAATCCTGAAATACCTCAAAGACCGCGGTGAACAGCTCGACTCGGAAATCGCGTCAGCCACGGGAATCTCGCTTGAAAACGTCCGGCGCCACGTGTCCGCGCTCTCGGCCAGGGGCGAGGTCATGCTGTGCCAGTCGGTTCGATTCAACAACGGCAAGAAGAGCGAGGGCCTGCTCTGCCGGATCGCGGGCTATATTCCGCCTGCCGCTCCCGGCAGGAAATCGAAGGCGCAGCTGAAAGCGCAGACGCAAGCCTAGGCAGGGCCCCCGGACCGGCCGGGGCCGCCTGCAGTTGCAGCGCTCGAGCCCGCGCGAGAGGCGATCGTCGGCTTCGATCGACCCGAAGCGTCAATTGAAAAAGACGCCGTTCCTGTTGATGACCGTGATATCGACGTACTTCGAGCCGTTGTGATTGGTCGGCGAGTAGCTGACAAGATAATCGCCCAGGTCGAGATTGCGGATTCCCTCCATCGCCTTGATGAACCCGGCGCGGGTCAGGTCCTTGCCGCTTCGCTTGAGCCCTTCGACCAGCACCTTGGCCGAGATATAGCCCTCCAGGCCGGAAAACGAATACTCGGGCTTGGCGCCCACAGCCGCCAGAGCTTTCTGGTACTCGCTCACGATGGGGATCCCCTTCTTGGTCGGCAGCGGCACGACCTGCGCCATGATCACCCCGGCCGCCTCGCTCTTCAGCTCCTTCACGATCGCGCTGCCGACGAACGAGACGCTCAGGAACTGCGAAGCGGCGCCCGATGCTCTCATCTGCCTCACGAATTCGCCCAAGGGCTTCACCGCCGCGTTGCAGATCACCGCCTCGGGATTGAGCTTGCTCATGACGCCGACGGCTTCCTTCACGTCGGGCGAGTTGCGGTCGACCGAGGCGCTGCCCAACAGCGCAAAGCCGTGCTGCGCGGCGGCGTCCTCGGTCATCTTGAGGTTCGACTTCGTAGTATCGTCCTTGTGGTAGATCATCCCGATCTTCTTCTGGCCGGTGGTCACCAGATGGTTGACCAGGGCCTGCGTCTCCAGCTTGTAGCTGGCGCGCACGTTGAACACGTTCTTGTTGAACACGCCGTGGATGGTTTCGCCTCCGGTGGCGGCCCCGAAAAACGGTATGTTCGCCTTTGTGATGATCGGCAGGGCGGCCTCGCTGGTGTTGCGCCCGGTATACCCGAACAGCAGGAAGACCTTGTCCTGCGCGATCAGTCGAGGGTGATCAGCGTGATTTTCCTGCCGTTGATTCCGCCCTTGCGGTTGACCAGCTCGAAATAGGCGAGCGCGCCGTCGCGCGTCTGCTGCCCCGACTCGGCCGCAGTGCCGGTCAGGGAGGCCGACTGGCCGATCAGTATCTGGCTCGCGCTGACGCCGTTTTCCGCCATCGCGCGCGCCCCATACGCCAAACTCGCCGCGAAAATAAACGCCGCTGAAACTCTGGATGTACGCATGACCGGCTCCTTCGTTGAAAATACATCATCAATGGTAAATTGTCGTCGGTTTGACGTCTACCATACCGAGGAATCCTGCTCTGAAGGGTCTCCCCCGGCCGGCATTACGCAAAAGGGATGCCACCCCCCTGACTGCTCGGGCCGCATCTCAGGTTACAATCGCCAGGAGTTTTCCTGACCCGACGACCCCATGCCCGACACGAGCGAAGCAGGCCAAGCCGTCTCGGCGGCGGTCCCCGATGCACGGGCCTCCGGCGCCGAGTGGCACGCCGACCGCGCGCTGCCGCGCGCCCTCGCGCGCATCCTCGCGCTCGAGGACTTCGAGGAGCCGGCGCGCCGATACCTGCCGCGGCCGATGTTCGGCTACGTCTCGGGCGGCGCCGAGACCAACGCATCGCTGCGCGCGAACCGCGCCGCGTTCGACGAGGTCGAGCTCCTGCCGCGCGTGCTGGTCGACGTCTCCGGGCGCACGGCGAAGACGACGCTCTTCGGCCGCGGCTACGGCGCGCCCTTCGGGATCGCCCCCATGGGCGGCACTTCCATGGCGGCGTATCGGGGCGACATCGTGCTCGCGCGCGCGGCGGCGCAAGCCGACATCCCGATGATCATGAGCGGCGCCTCGCTCGCGCGCCTGGAAGACGTGCACGCGGCCGGAAGCACCGCCTGGTTCCAGGCCTACCTGCCGGGCGAAACCGGGCCGATCACGCAGCTCCTCGAGCGCGTCGCGCGCGCCGGGTTCGATACGCTCGTCCTCACCGTCGATGTCCCGGTGAGCGCGAACCGCGAGAACAACGTGAGGAGCGGCTTCAGCCGGCCGCTGCGGCCGACGCTGCGCCTCGCCTGGGAGTGCTCGCTTCGCCCGCGCTGGCTCTTCGGAATGTTCCTGCGCACGCTCCTCGTGGACGGCATGCCGCGCTTCGAGAACATGGGCGCGCGCATCCCGCTCATCACCCGCGCCTCCCGCGGGGACGGGGAGCGCGACCGGCTCGCGTGGACGCATCTCGAGCTGATGCGCAGGCTGTGGAAGGGGCGCCTCGTGCTCAAAGGGGTGCTCGACCCGGAGGACGCGCGCATCGCCCGCGAGAGCGGCGTCGACGGGGTCATCGTGTCGAACCACGGCGGGCGGCAGCTGGACGGCGCTGCGGCGCCGCTTCGCGCGCTCCCCGCGGTGGCGGCGCAGGCGGGCGGGATGACCGTCATGATGGACGGGGGCATCCGCCGCGGCACCGACGTCCTGAAGGCGCTCGCGCTCGGCGCGCAGTTCGTCTTCGTCGGCCGGCCCTTCCTCTATGCGGCCGCGATCGCCGGGGAAGCCGGCGTGCGCCACGGGATCGGGCTTCTCTCCGAGGAGATCGAGCGCGACATGGCGCTCCTCGGGATCACCGCGCTCGCGCAGATGACGCGCGAGCGGATCAGGCCGCGATGCACTTCAGCCGCTTGAGCGCTCACGAGGAGCGCCAGGCGGCGAGCGCGTGCGGCGCACCGTGCGGCGGGCGGCACTAGTTCACAGTCCGGTCACGTTTGGATGCGCGGTCAAAAACGGCCGCCTATAATGGCGTACCCGCGGAAAATCGCGGCATCGCCTGAAACCAACCACAGGGGGAAAACCATGGGTCTCCGGCTGAAGTTCAACTTGGCGCTGCTGTTCGTATTCGCAATGGGGTTCGCCGTCTCCGGTTATCTTTCCTACAGTCTGCTGCACAAGAATGCGCGCGAGGAAGTCCTGCGCAACGCCGGCGTGATGATGGAGGCGGCCTTGTCGATGCGCCAGTACACGGTGAGCCAGGTGCGCGACAAGCTGGTGCAAAAGGAAGACGAGTTCCTGCCCCAGACGGTGCCCGCTTTTGCCGCCACCGAGATGATGAACCAGCTGCGCAAGAAGTATCCCGACTACGCCTACAAGGAGGCGGCGCTCAATCCGACCAACCCGCGCGACCGCGCCGTGGACTGGGAAGCGGACGTCGTCAACCAGTTCCGCAAAGAGATCGGCCGCCCCGAGATCTCGGGAACGCGGGCCACGCCCGAGGGCCTTTCGCTGTATCTCGCGCGGCCGTTCCAGATCAAGGATCAGGCCTGCCTCTCCTGCCACACCACGCCGGAGATGGCGCCCGCGGCAATGGTCAAGCGCTACGGCCCGGACAACGGCTTCGGGTGGCAGCTGAACGAAGTCATCGGCGCACAGATGGTCTCGGTGCCGATGTCCCTGCCGATCCAGAACGCGAACCGCGCCTTCTACACGTTCATGGCTTCGCTCGGCGGCGTTTTTCTCGCGCTGTTCGTCATCCTGAACCTGATGCTGTACGTGCTGATCGTGCGGCCGGTGAGGGGAGTGGCCGCGGCGGCCGACCGGCTGAGCGCCGGCAGGACCAGCAGCGCCGACCGGGAACTCCCGGAGCTGCCCGAGTCGGGCAAGGATGAATTGGCGGTGCTGGCGCGGTCCTTCAACCGCATGCGCCGCAACCTGGAAGATGCGATCAGGATGATCGATAAGAGATAGCTTGCCCCGGACCGCCGGGAGCGCGGGTCCCGGCGGCGAAAGTGCTCATGCCGACGGCGGTGAGCCCGGACCGGCTCTTCTCCACGCCGCGTCCCGGGTTCCTCGCCGTTCCTCAGAAAATGATGCTGAGCCCGCCGATGGCGCCCTTGCCGCCCACCTTCACCTTCTCGCCGCTCGCGTCTTGGATCGTCGAGGAGAAGGACTTGTACTGGACGTTGAGGCCGACGTGCCCGAAGCGGAGCTCGATGCCCGCCACGCCCTGGTAGGCCGGGCCGGCCGCCTTTCCCGTGATGTCGCCGGTCAGCCTCCCGGCGGCGTAGCCGGCGCCGACGCCCAAGTAGGGATACAACCAGCTCGCCGCGCGCAAGTAATACTTCGCGTTCACCAGGAACGCGCCCACTTCCTGCTGGCCGGTCAGGGGCGTTCCGTCCAGGGACAGCTTGTTCCGGTAGTAGAAGAGCTCGCCGCCGGCGGCAAAACCGGAGCTGCCGCGCCACTCGATCTCGAAGCCGTACACCGGCTTGGAAGCGGCCTCGAAGGTGCTGGGAAAACCCCCGAGCACCTGTTGGGGCTCGGCCAGCTTGAACCGGCCTCCTTTTACGATGAGCGCGATTTCCGACTCGCGGTCCGGTTCGGCGGGAGCCGGCACCTGAGGCGCGGCTGCGGCCGGCTGCACTACAATCGGCTGCGTTGCAATCGGCTGCGAGGCGCGCGGTGCGGCGGCCGTCGCCGCCTGCACGGCCCCGGCCCAGCGGCTTTGTGCGAGCACGTTGCGGCCCTCGGCCTCGCTCACCAGGCGCATCTCGGCCTGCACGACGGTGATGCCGTGGACTGCTTCGAGGTGCACGAAATAGCTCTGGCCGGCTGCGGCCTCGAACCTGAGCGAGGTCAATACGCGGTCGCCGGCGCGCAGGAAAGTGCGCCCGGGGTCGACGGCCGCAGCGAGGAAGGTGCCGTCGGCCAGGTCGCCGGCGGGCTGCGCGTTCACGACCACCGGCACCAGCGCGGCTCTGGGCTCCCGGTCGCTGCGAAAAACGATTACCAAGGCCTTGCCGGGCGGAAGGATGGCGCGCCGCGGGTCCTCCTGGGCGTGCGCGGGCGGGGTGCAAAACGGGCCGCAAAGCGCGACGAGCAGTAGGACGCCGCTCGCCGGCACTCCTGCGCGCAGCCGATTCATGGGTGGACCTCCATCTTTTCTTCGCTCGCATGCGCGAGGGCGCGACGCGAACTATAGCGCCGGCCGGCTTTTCCCGCCTACGGATTGAGCAGCGGAATGCTCTTGTAGTCCGGCGACTTCGGTATCGATTGCAGAAAAGCGTGGATGTCGGCGAGATCCCCGTCCGACAGGATCGCCTTCTGATAAGGCGGCATGGCGCCGCTGGTGTTGCGCACGAATGCCGAGAGCGCCTCGGGCGGCATCGGATTCGGCGCGAGCTTCGGGCCGGTCACGCCGCCCTGCCCCATGAAGCCGTGACACTGCCAGCAACCGTGCTTCACGTAAGCGAGCTTGCCCTTCTCCGCGGACCCGGCGGCTGCGGCAAGCGGAGCGACGAGGAGGCCGGCGACGATGGCCGCGAGCGCGCGCAGACGACGCATGTGTCGATCTCCCTTCTTAACGCGGCTGCGTCCAGACGTTGAGCAGGGCCGGCTGGCCCGCCTGCACCACCTTGACGGCTTCGCGCAGCGCCGGCCCGAGCTGCGCCGGATCCTTGATCGGCCCCTTCGCCCACCAGCCCATCGCTTCGGCGAGCTTGTGATACTCGATGTCCGGGTTCTGGATGCTCGTTCCGACCGGCCCCATGTCGCTGCCCAGGTTCGCGACGCGGTTGCGGAAGTTGGACAGGCGCTGCACGTGCATCACCTCCTGGTGATAGGCGCGGTTGTTGTGCATCACCGCGAGCAGCGGGATCTTGTGCTTGGCCGCGGTCCACAGCACGCCGGGCGCGTACATCAGGTCGCCGTCGGACTGGATGCTCACCGAGAACCGCCCGAGGTCGCGGTTGGCGAGCGCCGCGCCGACCGACGCGGGCGCCCCGTAGCCCACGCCGTAGCCGCCCGAGCGGCCGAGCCAGTGATGGTGTTTCTCCATCGGCCAGAGACGGTTCGGCCAGTTGCTGACGTTGCCTTCGGAGGCGACCAGCGACCAGTCGAGATCCTTGACCGCTCCGTACACTTCCATGCACAGGCGCGCGGTGCTGACCGGGCTCGCGTCCCAGCCGACCGCCGCCGCCGCCCGGGTACGCTCCATGCCCTCGGCGTACGCCTTCCTCGCGGCCTCGCCGCGCTTCGCGATCGCCGCTTTTCTATCGTTGGGAATCGCGGACTTCACCGCTTCGATCAGCGCCGGCAGCGTCGCTTCCGCGTCGCCCGCCATCGGCACGTCGATCACCTGGAAGCGCTGGAAGTCCTGGTAGTTCGCCTTGGTGTTGAGATCGACCGAGCTGATGCTGATCAGCTTGGTGTCGCGCTTGATGCGCGCCGAATTGGTGCCGATGCCCTCGTTCGCGCCGTTGTCGGTGTAGGAGTTCACCGTGGCCCAGAAGTCCGAGAGCTCCATGCCGATGATGACGTCGGCGTTGTTGACGGCCGTCGGCGGAGCGTTCAGGTAGTGGGTCCTCGGGAAGTTCATCCGGCCGCCCTGGTCGATCACCCGCGCCTGCAGGAGCTCGGCGAGCTGCACCAGCAGCTTCATGCCGTTCGGCGTGCGCGCCGCGCGGTCGGCGACGATCACCGGGTTCTGCGCGCCGGCGAGGAGGCGCGCCGCCTCCCGCACCGCGCCCGAATCGCCCTGCGGCGGCGCGGTCGGCACGTAGCGCGGGATGTAGGGCTTCTCGCCGCCGTGCTCCTTCATCGGCTCCTGCTGCAGGCCGGCGTCGAGCGAGACCATCACCGGCCCGTAGGGCGGCGTCATCGCGATCTTGTAGGCGCGCACGAACGACTGCGAGAAATGCTGCAGCGACACCGGCGTGTCGTCCCACTTGGTGAAGTCGCGCACCAGCGCGTTGATGTCCTGCGCGGCGTGGAAGGTCGGCACGCCCGGCGGCCGGTGCGCGGCGTCCAGGTCGTTGCCGCCGACGACGATCACCGGCACGCGGTCGCACCACGCGTTGTAGATGCCCATGGCGGCGTGCTGCAGGCCGACCGTCCCGTGGCAAAGCGTCATCAGCGGCTTGCCGGCGGCCTTGTAGTAGCCGTGCGCCATTCCGACCGCCGATTCCTCGTGCATGCAGGTGAGGAACTCCGGCATCTTGTTGCCGCCGTAGTTGATCAGCGACTCGTGGATGGCGCGGTAGCTCGAGGCGCAGTTGGCCGGCAGGTATTTGATGGCTAGCGTCTTGATGACGTCGACCATGAAGTCGGACCCGGGGATGCCCTTCACGCGCGCCAGCTCCCGCGGCGCTCCGGTCTCGGCCTGGGCGACCTGCATCGAAGGCGGCAGCGCGGACGGCACGCGCGGCGCAGGCGCCGTTTCGGCGGCGCGCGCGATCGGCGGCGTCATCGCGGTCGCGGCCCCAGTGGCGACGAAACCGGCGAGAAACCTGCGGCGATCGGCTTTCGGACCCGGATCTTTGCTTGCCATCGTCTTCTCCTTCTGAGGCTCAAGTCCCGGCGAGGATTCTAAACCAGGCCGGACAGCTTTTTAAGGTATTACAGCTTGACGCCTTCGTCCGCGACGACGCGCTGCACCGCCGGGCGCTTCGCCATGCGGTCCCTGGCTGCGGTGTAGTTCTTCAGCTCCGCCACCGGCAGCTCGCGCTTTTTGCCCCAGGCGTAGAACACCAGGGCATAGGGGTCGAGCACCGAATACTTGTCGGACAGCCACTCGCGCCCCGCGTACATCGCGTCGATCTGCCTGAGGTATTCGTGGAAGGTCTTCTTGCCCATCGCCTGGAGGCCGGGGAAGGCCGACTTGTCCTCGGTATAGCGCTCGGGCCGGCCGACGTGAGCGTGCGCGGGATGCACGCTCGAGGCGAAAAAGCCGACGATGGAAAGAGCCTTCGCTTCCTTGAGCGGATCGGTGGGCCACAGCCCGAAGCGCTTGCCGAGGTACGGCAGGATCGCCGTGTTCTCCGTGAGCGGCGAGCCGTCGTCGAGCTTGAGCGCCGGCACGCGGCCGAGCGGATGGATCTTCATGTACTCGGCGGTCTTCTGCTCGCCCTTGGCGAGATCCATGCGCCGGGGTTGGTATTTCTCGCCGCTCTCCTCGAGCACGATGTGCGAGGCCATGGAACAGGCGCCGGGGGCGTAGAAAAGCGTCAGCATTGAAATGCTCCTTGCGGTTATGGGTTCGCCCGCGAGATTTTAATCCAGGCCTGCTATGCTTGCGTTCCATGGCGCGCCTCCTCCTCGTCTGGCTGATCAACGCGCTCGCGCTGCTCGCGCTCCCCTACGTCGTGCCCTCGGTGCAGGTGGACAGCTTCTACACCGCGCTCATCGCGGCACTGCTGCTTGGGCTCGTGAACACGCTGATCCGGCCGCTCGTCGTGCTGCTCACGCTGCCCGTCACCGTCCTCACGCTCGGCCTCTTCGTTTTCGTGATCAACGGGCTCCTGTTCTGGTTCGTCGCGTCCTTCGTGAAGGGATTCAGCGTCGCCGGGTTCTGGTCGGCGTTTTTCGGCGCGATCGTCTACGCGCTCATCTCCTGGGCGGCGAGCGCGCTCGTGTTCGGCCCCCCGCGCGTCGTCGTGGTGCGGCGCGACGAGCACCGCTAGCGGAACTCCGCGAGCGCCGGGCGGGCTAGAGCTTGACGCTCTCGTCGAGCAGGCGCGAGAGCTGCACGTGCGCGACCAGCGCGTCGGGCACGGCTTCGACGATCTCCCGGTAGGGACCGGTGAACCCGCTGTT
>WNFV01004868.1_pt1 | contig 16486 bp, 11 predicted proteins | sample 5400101 | NCBI WGS metagenome assembly WNFV01 (sample SAMN13153361, study PRJNA577476) | soil metagenome | isolation source: 115 cm soil or saprolite under grassland replicate 1 | place: USA:California | collected 2016-06-15
GGAACGTGATTGGCAATTGCCGGGGTGAAGATCTCCACTCTGAGCGCTTCGACGTCTGCCAGACTATCAGCCAGCAATTTTATCCGCCGCTCCCATTCCTTTGTTTCGGCTTCTGAGTCGCGTTTGAGGTACATCTCCACTGCGACCACCATCCCGAGGATCGCCTCTTTGCTGACTTTAAAGCCGCGCCCAATCGCATCACCGTTGGGAGCGGAATTCAATCTAGCGGCCTTGATCAAATCTTTACGGCCGAGTAGCAGTCCGGCATTTTGCGGCCCACGCATCCCCTTGCCTCCGGAGAAGGTCACGAGATCAAAGCCCATCCTCAGGTATTTCGAAAGATTTTCTGTGGGTGGCACGTCGGCGGCAGCGTCGCTGAAGGTGGGGATACCATACTTTTTGCCAAGGGCAACGAATTCCGGAGCCTTGATTTTGCCCTTTGGCTCGTTGTCGTTGAAGAACAGCATCATTGCAGTGTTACGGCTGATGGCATTCTCCAGGTCGGCGCCCGTTTCAATCTCTACGAACTTGACTCCGCAATTCCGAATTGCATGATCATAGAGAAAGCGATGCGATTTTTGAATAATTACTTCACTCTTGAGGCCGGTCAGGTCGGGTATCTGACGAACGTAGACTGGATCCTCACCGGTGAGGCAGGCTGCCGTTCCAATGGTAAGCGCTGCCGCTGCGCCTGAGGTCACCATTGCCGCTTCGCATCCGAGCAGTTCTGCAATGCGTTCGCCCGCAGCTGCTTGCAACTCATCGATATCCACGAAGTGCTTTGCCGCATAACTCATTGCTGCGACAACTTCTGGAAGCATCAGCGAAGCGCTTAAGAGGGTGTATGTGCCGGCCGCGTTAATAAAAGTTCGCACACCCAGCTCTCGAAAGAAATCACGCTCGCTGCTGGGTGACAAATCTTCTGCGGGTTGACTCTGGAACGGGTCATCGGGAGAAGTCATCTCCCGCATAATATACGAATAGCTCGCTCGTCGGAACACTAGCGAAGCGCCGGTGCTGGTTCCGTTTAGGCGATCGGTTACAGATGCGAAGAAAGCGGTTCACCGAAAGCGGAAGCGCAGAGTGGCCCGTTGGTACTACGACTTCACTTCGAGGGTCGAAGATACAAAGGCCCGGTCCCGGAAGCACGTATTCGGAAAGAGGCGGAGAAGGTTTGAACTTCAAGAACGTTTGGCAGTCTACGAAGGTAGATACGACAAGGCGTTACACTCATGCGGTCATTGAGACGATGGGTTGAAAAGCTTGCAAAGCGAAAGCAGCAGTCTGTCCCATCTTTGCGCCGCAAAGCGCTGAACAGGACAAATCGACCGTCGCTGCATACCTCTAAGTCTTCGAAATTGTTGGAGAGGAATTGACAGCGGGGCGGTAACGAACCGCCGACCTTGGGGTTATGAATCCGATAACATGGGATTCATCAACGCAAACAAATTCAATTGGTTGCAGCCACAGCGGATTTTCGGGGATTTTATATGCTTCTATATGGGGCAGCACTCAAAACGAATGTCTTTATCTAAATTGCCGTCACGATGCCGTCACAAGTAACGAAGCCGGAAGTGTGGGCCATGCAGGAAGAATTAGGTTGGACGCGGCAGACCTTATGCTAAAAGCCAGTGCCCTCAAAGGCACCGGCTAATGTTGACCTGTCTGGAAAAAACCTGGGGGCTGTTTACCATCTCGTCATTTGAGGGTCTTAACCTCGTCGGGAATGGCATTTTCCAAAACTTTATGAACAACCGGGGGATGCCTTGACGGCTCTTATCGGTTCCTGACGCTGATCATGCGTGGCGTTCGCAAAAAAGCTAATTGCAAATCCCTCATGCGCTTCGACGGGACCAATTCGTAGCAACAATCCAGGTCGGTAAACGAACGAGATAGAACTTAAAATGGACCAGTACGTGAGGGCGTTGTTGGTTTCGATGGTTCTTCAGACCTCCGACGGAACCGCAACCAGTCTGAATCAGCTTTGTCAGACGTTACTCTCTCTCCCCAAACTGCGGCTGCCGAGCCACAACATCAACGCGGCTATGACGCAGGCAGCTGGACAAATGAGGAGCGAGTAGCGCATTTGCATAGGGTTCGTGGAGACGCCGAGCCAGTCGTTAAGCTTGCCGATGACATTCGAGCCCACCGCGTAGGCGGCAATATTCACGCTGAAGAAGTAAATGCCAATCCCGAGTCCACGCAAGTGCGGCCCGGCGATATCGTGCACGTCGGCTGCCGCCGGTCCCAGCCACATCAGTGACAACCCAAGGAGGACAAAGTTCGCAAGTAAGATGAACGGGATGCCATCCGAAAAGATCAACATCAGCCAAAATGGGATTGCGATCAGCGCGGCCACTGAGCTGAAGAGCATTCGTCCCCCGCGACCAAAACGGCGAAACCGATCGGCGGCCAAGCCTCCGAGGATAGTGCCAGGCACTCCAGCAATCAGCGACAGTATGCCTCCCCACAAACCGATCGTGGCAATGTCAAACTTGTGCACGCGCGTGAAAAATGTCGCGCCCCAAATCGATAAATTGTTTGCGGCCAGGCCGAACAGCGCGTATCCGAGGTAGTGATACCGTAGCGGCACAGACCGAAAGAGAATCTTCCAATCCTTGCCGGTATACCGAACTGCGGTCGTTTCAGTTTGGCCTCGCGGCTTTTCCTTGAGCAGGAAAACCAGCACCGCGAAGAACAGTCCGGGAAAGCCCAGCAGGTAAAACGCCCAGCGCCATCCGAAGTGCTGGCCAACCCATCCGCCAAGAAAAAAGGCCAAACCTGCGCCCACTGCGATGCCCGACGAATAGATTGCTTGCACAGTAGCGCGCCGGCGGGGAGGAAAATAATCACTCAAGAGGGACAATGCTGCGGGGCCCAGCGTGGCTTCACCGACACCGACCATCACCCGACAAAAAAATAGCGACCAGAAACTGTCCGCGAATCCTGTGAGGCCAGAGAAGATGCTCCATACCGCCAGGCCACCCGCGATCATGTTCTTGCGGACGACGCGATCGGAGAGGCGGCCGAACGGAATGCCCAGGGCCGTGTAAAAAATTACGAATGACGTTGTACCCAGCAACGCAAGCTGCAAGTCACTGAACGCCATTTCCTTTTTGATGGGAGTGAAGAGAATGTAGATCAGCGTGCGGTCGAGGAAGTTGAGAACATAGACAAACGTCAACAAGCCAAGCGCATACCAGGCGTAGGCGCCCGGCCGCTGTTCTAACGCTTCGAGTGTACTTTGTTGTTTGGTGATCGCCGGCATTCGTGATCTTTAGCCAATGAGAACTGTGGCTTCGCCCCTTATCACCACTTCATTGCGCTGATTTGTGCAGACAGTTTCGAGTTTTAAGATTGGCTTGTCTTCCCGAATTGCCGAGACCGTGACGCGGGCCGTCACCGTATCGCCCAGGAAGACCGGCACCACGAACTGGAGAGTCTGGCCCAGATAAATGCTTCCCTGCCCCGGCAATTCGTTGGCAATCACTGCCGAAATCAAAGATGCGCTCAACATGCCGTGAGCGATACGCCGTCCGAAGCGCGTCTGCCTGGCGAATTCTTCATCGAGGTGAAGAGGGTTGCGATCCCCTGTAACGTCTGCAAAGGCACGGATGTCATCGTCGCTAATTGTTTTTGAAAGCGAAGCAGAGTCCCCCTGTTTGAATTTCATAATTGATAATCCACGGATTTCGCAGATTTCACAGCGCGGCTTCCAGCCGCAACCAAGAGAGCGATTCACTAAAATACACGAAATAACACTAACGCCATTTCGTGTTCATTCGTGTGATTTAGTGGATCGTTCGCTCTGTCAAATAAAGACTCTCTATCAAATCGCGATGATGCGCGGTGACAACCTCGCGTTTGAGCTTTCCGGTCGGTGTCACCTCCTCTTTTTCAATTTCAAAATCGTGCTCGAGAATTGCGAATTTCTTGATCGATTCGGACGTGGACACCCGCTCGTTGACTTCGTCGATCATCTCCTGAAGCAGTTTGCGCATGGACTCGGACCGTGCCAGATTATCCGAAACGGCCGCGATCTCGTGGGCGCGCAAGAACTCGGCCGCTTCGACAGGATTCAAAGTAATTAGCGCCACCAGATAACTCTTGCCCTCACCGTAAACCAGTGCGTGACTAATCAGGTGGTGTTCCTTCAGCATGTTCTCGATCAGTGCCGGCGAAATCTTCTTCCCGGTTGAAGTGACAATCAGTTCCTTCTTCCGTCCGGTGATCTTTAAGAAGCCATCCTCGTCGAGCTCGCCGATATCACCAGTTAGCAACCAGCCATCGCGAAACATCTCGGCGGTTTGTTCCGGCGCTTTGTAATAACCGCTGAACATCATCTCGCTGCGAACCATGATCTCGCCATCTGCAGCGATTTTCACATCGCATCCCTGCATCGGCGGGCCAACTGTGCCGAACTTGTGATTGTCCGCGCGATTGAACCCGACACAGATATTTTCGGTGAGCCCATATGCTTGTAGTATTGGCAACCCTGCCGCGTCGAAAAACTCTGCGACTTCAAGCGGCAGTGGCGCACCTCCCGACGTTGCCAGACGAATGCAACCACCGAAGTAATCTTTGACTTTCTTCAGCACCGGTGCGGCGTCAACATCGAATTCGCTTCGTAGTTCTTTAGGAACTTCCTGCCTGGATTGACGGAGGCGAGAAATTCTTCGGCCAACGTCAAGCGCGTCGTTGAACCGCTCGCGTTCTTTCTCAGGCGCAGCTTCAACATCGGCAACGATGCGCGCGTGAATCTTTTCGAAGAACCGCGGCAAGCTGGCGAAAACGGTCGGTTTTATTTCCAGCATATACTGGCCGAGCCGCGACAAGTCATCAACGAAATACGCCGAGGCGCCGGCATAAAGCCGGTTGTAAAGACCCGAGATCCGCTCGGCAACATGACAATAAGGCAGATAAGAAAACGAAACGTCGGTGTCGAAAATCGGAACTGTCTGGCGCATCGACTCCACGCTGTTGATGATATAGCGATGGCTAAGACACGCGCCTTTGGGCGGACCAGTGGTGCCCGACGTGTAGACCATGATCGCGATGTCTTCAGCTCCGGCCGTTTCCGCGCGCTCATTCAGTAGTTCGGAAAAGCGATCCCGATCCTCACGGCCACGGCCAATTAGTTCCTGGTAGCTAATCACCTGATCCGATTCACTCGCGGCAGACTCGTCAAGTACGACGATGACGCGGAGCTTGGGTAGCGCGTGGCGGACTCTCAGGACCTTTTCAAGTTGGGCACAAGTATCGACCACGAGGAACTCAGCGTCGGAATGATCGATGATGTACTGGCACTGTTCGGCAGAACTCGTGGGATACAAGCCAACGCCGACGCCGCCCGCGGCGATCGTGCCGATGTCGACGATGGGCCACTCGGGCACGTTGCCCATCAGGATTGCAACTGAACCGCTTTTCTTGAGGCCCAGGGACAGAAGTGCCGTTGCAAAATCACGGGCTTCTTGATCGAAGCGAGCCCATGAGATCCCCTGCCACTTTTCGTCGCGGCGAACATAGAAGACGCTCTGTGCGGAGTCGCGATACCTCTGGACGCGATCGATGAATAGGGAATAGATATTCGGGTAGTTCATTGAAATTTTAGATCAAATCCCAGATCTCAGATTGCATCCCTAAGAGGTCACCAGCGAAAAGCAACGCAAGCCATGTTAAGTCCACCGCCTGAGGCGCACATGATCAGATTATCGCCGCGCTTCACCTTGCCTTTTCGCACGGCGTCATCCAGGACCATAGGAATGCATGCGGATCCCGTGTATCCCCACTTCTGCATGATCGTGTGCGTCCGCTCCATCGGCAGATCGAGTATCCGCATCACTTCCTTGATCGTGCTCAGGTTTACCTGTGTGAAGAGAAAGAGCCCAATGTCAACCAGCGTGAGACCGGACTTCGCCAATACATCGCGAATGATCCTGGGCCAGCCTTCGATATTCACTTCCGGAGGATACCTCTGGGCAAAGCGCACTTTGGTCCAACGCCCTTCACGCAGGACTTCTTCTGTTACCGGCATGCGAGTGCCGCCTGCGTAGATGCCCATGTAATCCGAGAACGTCCCATCAGCGAGCAGCTTCGAAGCGAGAAATCCAGGTCCTTCATCGCTCGCCTGCACGACAACCGCGCCGGCGCCGTCAGCGAAAATTGTTGCCGTCTTTTTGTCGTTCCAATCGAGATACTTGCTCATCGCGTAGGCGCCGATCACTAGAATATGTTTGTATTCCGGATCAGCGATGATGAACTTCGACGCGGTGTCCAGGGCAGTGACAAAACCTGAGCACGCGCAGTTAACGTCGAACGTGCCCGCGTTCTTGGCGCCGATGCGATGTTGAACCACCACGGAGGTCGCGGGTGATAGATGCTCAGGAGTATCAGTCGCCAGAATGATCAGATCGAGTTGTGCCGGCGTTATGCCTGCAGATTCCAACGCCCTCAAGCTCGCCGCCTCAGCAAGGTCAGCGGTGCTTTCGTCTGCGGCGCAGACGTGCCGTTCATTTATGCCAATCACATGGGAAACAAACTCGTTGATGTCCTCGCCGAGCATGCGGCTCAGGTCGTCGTTAGTCAGGATTTTCTCGGGAACATAAGAACCGGTTCCAATCATGCGAGCGTAGGTCATTAATTTTGTCCTAAGAACTCAGCCACAATTCGATTGAATTCATCGGGTTGCTCGATGAAGAACAGATGACTCCCGCCTTCGATCAGGCGTAACCGCGCGCCCGGGATCCGTCGCGCAAGGTTATGCGAGTTCTGCACAGGCACGATCGCATCAGCGTCACCGCTGAGCACGAGGGTCGGAGCTTGGATGCCACCTACTCGAGACTCAGCATCGAATCCGACTCCAGCCTTCAATTGAGCCCGGTAAGCTTCTTCTACTACCGGATTTGCCAGGCGCAAGTTGATGACTTCTTCAACCTCATCCGCATGAATGCGCGCAAATTCGGGGGAGAAGGCGGGCAACAGATTGCGCCGAATCCTCTCTTGGGTGTTGAAGCCATTGGTTGATAGGACCGCTGTCAATATATCCATCGAAGGCGCCACATGATTCGGCCCACCAAAACTCGTACAGCAAAGTGAAAGCGTGCGTGTCATTTCAGGATAAGCGAGGGCGAATTCCTGCGCCACAAATCCGCCGAAAGACACACCCAGGATATGAGCCTGTTCAATCCCTAGACGGCGGAGCAAAGCGGCGGTGTCATCGGCCAGAAGACGCATCGTCAACTGCTCCGATTCGAATGATGACTGCCCGATACCTCGAGGATCGAAGGTTACTACGCGGAATTTCGTAGCCAGCGGAGCGACGTGCTTAGACCAAATCCAGGCTCCAGCAGCAAAGCCGGGAATGAGCACCAGCGGTTCCCCATTTCCATAAACTTCGTAATGGAGGTCAACGTCAGCGAGAGTTAACTGTGGCATGCGTTTGAATAACCCAGCCTGCGGAGCAGGCGACAGCGTAAAGCCTGGGGTGAAGCGGAGCGGAACCCCAGGAGCATCAACCGACAAAGGCCAGAGCCCGCGAGGCGGGCGACAGACGCCTTGCCCGACAAATGCTGCCGCCCACTCCGCGGGCTGTCATTGTGTTTGGATCTTGAACCTGGGGTTCCGCTGCGCTTCACCCCAGGCTTTACGCTTTCGCCTACTCCGCAGGCTCCGAACCCTAAAAGTTCAGTTTGAAAGCAAACTGAACTACGCGCGGGCCGGTACTCGCCGAAATGATTCTTCCGAAAGATCCAATCGCGATGTTGTTGACCGGATTAGCGTAGTTGACCCAGTTGAAGACATTAAAGAACTCCGCCCGGACCTCGCCGCGGACGCGCTCGTTGACCGGGATAAATTTGATTACGGAAAAGTCGACGTTCTTCTGTCCCGGACCAGTCAGGAAGTTTCGCGGCGTGTTGCCAAAAGGCGCACTCGGATCAAACGTCGGATTATTGACAACACCTACACTCGTACCATCCAGGCGCGGTCGCGAAGTCACGAACGCTCCCTGAGCGAAGTAATTATTGAGGCAACCGGAAACGTCGCCACTGCATTGGATTTGTCCGGTAAAGGCCGGATTGAAGTTGGCCCGACTGAAAACTGCGTTGCCAGGATTATCAATCACTGAGAATGGCAATCCCGACTGGAATACGGCAATCCCGGCCACCTGCCAGTTGTTCAATAAAGCGCGAGCGACGCCTGATTCGTATTTCGACTTCGGCAGATCGTAAACGCCACTGACGACCAGCCGGTGTTCGCGATTGAAGTCTGAACGTCCATAGTTCGATTTCCAATTGAACTGGTCGCCGGCCGGACTCGCAAGTTCATTCACCGGTGTACCGTTGTAATAATCGTGAGACTTTCCGAAGGTGTAGGCGGCAGTCAACTGTAAACCTTGTCCATAACGCCGCGTCAATGTCATTTGCAGCGAGTCGTATCTCGAGTTTGACGTTGATTGAATCTGGTGCACGCCACCGGTCACATTCTTGTTCGTCGCAAGAATATTTCCAGGTGCCAAAGGCGGCACGAAGCTGTTCGTCGCTACAACATAGTACGGCTGGTTGAGATTTATGACTTGTAACAACTTGGTGCCTTTGTTGCCCACATACCCGACTTCAAGGACCGTGTTGTTCATAAACTCCCACTGCACGCCCAGGTTGTACTGCTGCACATATGGTGTTCTTAAATTCGGATCGACGAAAATCCCACTGACTGGCACGCCGACAAAAGGCGCAAGTGGCGAGAGCACCGACGGAATCGTCGCAACTGTCGGAAACGACGAAGGGGGCGGTAGTGGCACGAAGGGGTCGGCAAACGTCCGCAACAAGCCCGGCAAACCAACACCTAAACCCAGATATGGAAAATTAAAGAGCTGCGTGTTGATAAAACGAGTTGAGAAACGATCGTAGTAAATTCCATAGCCTCCACGGACAACGATCTTGCCGTCGTCATCAGCACGATAGGCAAATCCAACGCGGGACGCGAAGTTATTCTTGTCGGGCGGAATCAGTGTGTCATCCACCGTTGGAACGCCGGCAAGCTGCCCGCCTGCGGCCTGGACGATGCCGTTTGGCGGTGCGCCCACGCGAAATTGATCAGGAAGGAAATTGACAAGTCGTCCTTGTGAATCAACTGGTGGTCCAAAGTAATCGTAACGCACGCCCAGGTTCAGCGTGAGACGATCATTGAGCTTGTAATCGTCCTGCACGAACGCGCCAAAATCCTTCACCGTGTAGTGACGGTCGAAAACTCCTGAGCCCAGAATCGATACTCCGCTGCCAAGCAGGAAGTTGTTGAAACTGGTGAATATCAATTGTCCACGGGTAAACGCGTTGAAGAAGAAATCCAGAGTGGAATGGCGAAACTCTCCGCCGGCGCGGATACGATGTTTTCCGTGGATCATTGAGACTGTGTCTTGCAACGTCCACGCATCAATCTTTGAGTGCTGGTCACCAAGCGGTGACGAACCAAAGAAAAATGACGAGTCGACACCTGCAACCTGAATTGTGGGCGCACCCGGGTAAATACTCGCAAAAGGAGTAGTGATGCCGAGCTGTGCGGCCGTAAACGGCTCCTCCGGTGTGCTCGTCGCTTCAATGGAGTTGAGACCAAACCGTGCTTGATTGGTGATGTTGGAGTTGAAAGTGTAATTGTCCGTGAGTGAGTAAAGTATTTGGGTGATTGGTATGTCACCGCCAAAACCAATCAGTTGATTTACTGGTTGCCCTTCGAGCCGGTTTCCCGTTCCGGCAAAATTGTAGATTGCCTGGAGACTAGGGTTCTGGGCATAGAACAGCTTGCTCGACAATGAATGTGTGTTGGTAAAATTGAAATCAACATTCCCATTGAATTGATTTTCACGAAACCGCGAGACGCCCGATTGCACGACCAAAGTCGGTATTCTCGCCGCTGCTCCCGCCGCGCCGGCTACGCCTGATGACGGGATGGCAAACTGCCCGCCGGGGAGTCGCGCGTTGAGGATATTAACTGCGACCGGATTGATACTCGCGAGCGGAAGTCCGAATGTGGCCGTCAGCCCAGCCGCGGTGCGGTTGTCATCGCGCAAGCCTGCCGGGATCGACGGGAACGTCAGACTGTTTGAAAGTGAAAGGCCATTGCGTTCGCGCGTCCCTTGATAAGAAAAGAAGAAGAAAGCTTTATCACGCACAATCCGGCCACCCAGCGTTCCGCCGAATTGGTTGCGCGTCAGAATTGGCCGTTCCAGGCCGCGTGCTTTAATAAAGGGCTCGTTAGCGTTTAGTGCTTTGTTACGCAGGAAGTAGAAGACATTCCCATGAAAGTCGTTGCCCCCGGAGCGTGTTACCGCTTCGACGTTGCCGCCGGCATTGCGCCCGTTCGAAGCATCGTAAAGCGAAGTTTGGACAATGAACTCCTGCAAGCTTTCCGTCGACGGAACCGCCAGATTTGGAGTTGAGTTTGTGCCGATGGAGTTGGCGTCAACGCCGTTGATTTTGACGCTGTTACTTGTGGTGCGTTGGCCGTTGACACTGAACGCGGTATCGCCGCGACCCAAATCCGTGCTGTTTGGCACCGATGCTTGCGCGCCCGCCTGCAGCACCAGGAGCTGTTGAAAGTTTCTGGTTGACAGAGGCATCTGCCGAAGTGTTTCACCCTCAATCACGCGACCGCTTTGCGAGGTCTCTGCCTGCACGACAGGAGCTTCAGCCGCAACTACTACGGTGGCTGTTGCGCCAGTCAGGTTAAGCCGAACATCAAGGGTCGCGGTCTGAGTGATATTCACGACCGCCTCGGTCTGATAGTCCTGGAAGCCCGTAGATCTAACATCGACTCGATAGCGCCCGGGCGGCAAAAGCGTAAATGCAAAATGCCCGTCACTATCGGAAGTTGTCGAACGCGACGAATTCGTGTCCACGTTCGTCGCCGTTACGTTCGCGCCCTGCACGACTGCGCCGTTGGGATCAGCCACGGCGCCGCTGATTGTTCCGGTTGTTACCTGCGCCCTTACCGCGCCGGCAAATCCGATGATCAAACTGAGCGCAAACAGACACGCTAATCTTCTACTCATAATCATTGTTTGGACCTCCAGAAACATTTCAAGAACTTCACATCATGAATCCGCCGCTGCATACCAAAGTCTCGCCACTGATGTAGTTCGACTCCGGCAGGCAGAGCAGGTAAACAGCACCCGCGCCCTCTTCCGGTGTTCCCAAGCGGCCGAGCGGAATTGTGTGCTCCGCCGCCGCGATCAAATCCTGATTGACTCCGATTTTGATTTTTCTACCTTCAATTTCTACCGTCGCATTGTCGCGAATATCTGATTCGCTCAAACGCGTCCTGATAAAACCAAAAGCGACGCAGTTGACGTTGACCTTGTAACGTCCCCACTCTTTGCTTAACGCTTTGGTTGCTCCGACGATGCCGGCTTTGGCTGCGGCGTAGTTGAACTGCCCTGCGTTACCGCACAGACCGGAAATGGAAGAGATGTTTACGACTTTGCGGAAAATCTCCTGTCCGGCTGCCGCTTCTCTTTTCGCGGCGGTCCGGATGAACTCGGCCGCGGCGCGCAGAATGCGAAACGGCGCGGTCAGATGCACATCAATAATTGATTGCCACTGTTCGTCCGTCATTTTCTGAATCACGCTGTCCCAGGTGTAGCCGGCGTTGTTGACGATGATGTCGAGCCCTCCGTAATTATCGAGGGCGCATTGCACGAAGCGTTCGCCAAACTGTGGCTCGGTCACGCTGCCAATGCAGGCGACTGCTTCGGCGCCCGACTGCTTGATTAATTCAATCGTTTCCTGCACTGGTTCAGCATCTAAATCGTTCAACACGACTCGCGCTCCCTCTTGCGCGAGCTTCATCCCGATGGCGCGACCAATGCCGCGACCGGCGCCTGACACCAAAGCAACTTTGCCTTCGAGCGTTCTCATACTCCGCGTCAATGTCTTCCACTAGATCCGAACGTTGCGGTCTGCCCAGTAAGGTTCCCGCATCTCGCGCTTGAGCGTTTTGCCCGCGGTACTGCGAGGAAAGTCCTGCATAAACACGACTGCCCGGACGCGCTGATGTTTTCCGTCAACGCGCTCATTGATCCAATCGCACAATTCGTCCTCAGTGACTTCACCTGGCCGCTGGAGGATCACCGCGGCGAGCGGAGTCTCGCCCCACTTTTCGCTGGGAACACCAAAGACCGCCACCTCGCGCACCGCTGGATGCTGCACGATGATTTCTTCGATGTCTTTGGGGAAAACGTTTACTCCGCCGGAGATAATCAAATCCTTCTTGCGATCGACGAGATAAAGAAAACCGTCCTCATCGATATATCCGAGGTCGCCCGAGTGCAACCAACCGTCGACCACAGCCTGCGCGGTAAGCTCCGGTTGTTCGTAATAGCCGGGCATCAAAGCGGGGCTGTATCCGACAATCTCACCGACTTCGCCGATAGCAGCTTCTCTTCCCTGGCTATCAACGATCCGCATCTCCGAAAAAGGAACCGGAACGCCTACCGAGTCCGATTTGGCGGCATAGTCGTTCTTGTCCAGGATGGTGATGAATCCTTCAGTCAAGCCGTAGAGTTCGTAAAAACAACCCGGCAATGTTTTCGTCAGTTGATCTTTGTGCTCACGATGCAGCGGTGCACCCACCGAGCAAATGGCTTCCAGCGAACGCAACTTCTCGGCTGAAAACGCCGGCGAATTCAACATGGCAACGATTTGCGACGGCACCATCATCACGTGTGTCGCACGCTCGCGCTCAACCGCAGCGATAAAGCTTTCCGGTTCAAAATGTTTTTGCAGGACGTAGGTTGCGCCTAGATACAGAGCTGGCATCAGCATTACAAAGGCGCCATTAAAGACGATTGAACCGGCGTGAATGACAATGCTTTCGGGACGCATGCGGAAGGACGCGGCGAACATCGCGCAGTACATTGCCCTGATGTAATGCGTATGCACTATGCCCTTGGGAAGCCCAGTCGTGCCGCTGCTATAGATGATGTTGAATAGATCCTCGTCTCTGATTTCTACCTTCGGAGGTTCGTCGACGCTGGCTGCTGCGGTTAACGCAGCATAGCTTTGATAACCCTGATCATCGTCGGTCGAGATATAACGGTTGGCCGGAATGTCTTTGAGTTCGGACTTGATGGAATTCAATTCGCTGACGACGCTGGAGTTGGTTATGACGGTAGAAGTGTCGGAATCTCGCAGGAGGTTCAGCAGTCCCTTGCCGCGCAGCAATTGACTGAGCGGGACAATCACCGCGCCAATCTTTACGATGGCCCAGTAGCTTTCAAGCAGCTCAAGGCTATTCGGTAAGATCGTTGCGACCTTGTCGCCCTTCTTCACACCCAGACTCAGCAGCGCGTTGGCCAGCTGATTGACACGCCGGTTAAATTCCAGAAAGGTCAGCCGGCGATCTTCAAATACGATCGCGGTGTGATCGGAACGGTATCGCGCATGCCGCGGAAGGAGAGAACCGATATTCATTCGTTCCCTCTTTTCGGCTTGACGGTTGTCGGCCCACTTGGCGAGACGGAAGAATCCAAAGTCGTTTCACTGAAGAATCTCCACGTCTCCGCGCTGGCTTTCGGTCCTTTCGGGTCGGCAAATTGATTTGCAATCGGGCTCCCCGGCCAAGCATGACCGAGACCTTCCACGACCCATTTCTCCATTAACAATCGTCCGCTACTGTCCTTGTACTGACCCTTCGTGTAGCTATAGCCGTTGGGAACTGCACCTTTTGTTTCATTGGGCGATTGAACGGTGACGCTATCGTTGTCTTTACCGTCGTCGAGGTAATCATTTGTCTGCGCCCACTGAGCAATTAGCTGGTCAGTGTTAAGCGGGTTTAGATACGGATCCTTCGTTCCATGAAAAGCGATTACAGGCATTCGCTTTTTTGAACCGGCAAGACTCTTCTGCATTGCCTGGTAGGCGAGTAAGCCCTGTTGATTCGGATCGGGACCACCCACCTTCATCGAACTCAGACCGGCTTCAACGGTTGTTCCGGCTTTATATTCCTCTCCGGCAACCACGCCGAGACCCGCGAAAAGCTCTGGATAACTCGCCGCCATCACCACGGCCATCGCGCCACCTGCGGATATGCCGACTACATAAATACGCTTGGCATCGACGCTGTATGAAGAGCGTATGTCCTGAATCATGGCGGCGATGAGAGCAGGCTCACCCTCGTCGCGCGATTGATGCTTCGGGTCGAACCAATTCCAACAGCTGAGCGGATTAGCCGCGGCAACCTGCTCGGGATAGACAACCAGAAAATCATTCTCATCTGCGAGAGCATTCATCCCTGAAGCAGTGGCAAGATCCTCCGCCTTCTGCATGCAGCCGTGTAGCATCAATACCAGCGGAACCGGCTTCTCTTTGCGGTATCCAGACGACATCCACAATTTGTAATCACGCGAGCCGAAAGAATTCTTGACCGTCCCGCTCACCCAACTGCCTCCAAAGGCTCCAGTGGGCAGAAAGGCCAACGCCATAACCGAAATGATGAGCTTCTTAAAATTCATGACTCGCAGGTTTCGGCAAATTCGACAATCAAATCAGCAACTCTTGAAGCACCGCGTTCACCAAGCGTGATGGTGAAGTGCGTCGTGCCTGAAATCATCTCTTCCTTCATTTCTGGAATGCATTCCCGAAATGATTGCATCATCGAATCAGGGAAAATCGGCGGCTGGTTCGGCTCCAAACCTTTTTCGGCACGTAACAGCAGCACAGGAACACGCAGGGATCTCAATCGCCCGACAATCTCGTCCTTCTTAAACGCCTCCGCGACGTCCAAGCGCACTCCGCTCGCTGATGCTTTGGGCTGAACTGTTGTTTCGCCTGCAACTTCGTAATCAAGAAAGGCTTCGATCCAGGAATTCCAATCGTCGGGTGGAAAATTCGGTTGACCGCGCCAAAAATCCAGAAAGGCGCTTCGCGACTCGTAGGTTCGAGTGAGTTGCGCGATGCGCAAAGCAAGGGTCGCATCAAGCATTTGTGACGCATCAACTCCAACCGGCAAATCAGGAACATAGCCGCCGTCGATCATGATGATGCCGCTGACGAGTTCCGGATTTTGCTCTGCCAATGCAGTGGCAACAAAAGCTCCCATGGAGTGGCCCACGATGAGGCATGGTCCAAGTTCCAGCGTTTGCATTGCCACCGCCACGTCACGGGCGTGCTGCGCCATGCCATAAGGGCCTTCGGGTTTGTCGGAGTCCCCGCGCCCGCGCAAATCAGGGGCAAAAAGCGGCCGCCTGCCATTCAGTTGCTCGGCCACTCCGGCATAACTTAGAAACGACGCTGTTAATCCGTGAATTGCGATCACTGGTGATTTGCGTCCCGGCCAGTAACCGAAAGCGAGCTCAACTCCATCGCCGGAGATACGCCCTCGTGCTTCTCTCGTCACTTTGAAATAATTCGGCATCACGAACTAACTGCCTCCAGTTTTCCTCACTCTGCCTCTAGCAACTCCGACCTGCGAATGAAACACGCAGTCTCCCGTCTCCTCACAGTAGGAAGGAGGACTTGTCCCTCCGCTCGGCTCAGGGTAAATAAACACGAACGTTCGTTTTTTAAAAGCGTGGGCCTTTTCAAATCTCATCATCCCCACCTAATTATTTGCTTGTCCCCTTGCGGCCACGGAGAGACTGCTGTTTCTTTTTCGCTGCCGCTCGCTGGTTTGTCGGCCGGAGGATCCCGCGAGAATAAATATCAGTCAGACTATTAATCGCCTGTTCGTCACTAATGCCCAGGTGCAGATTTCCCCCAAAGAGTTTCTCCACGATGAAGTAATTGAAGAACTGCATGTAAGCGGCCGTGAAACCAATTGCCGGGTCCACCCCGTCATGTAGGGCGCCACTTCGCAGGAGTTCTGCAAAGGGTTTCGCAAAACGGTGGCGCAGCTTCTGCGCCAGGTTTTCAAACATCTTGCGAAAGTGCTGGTTCTCAAACTCCAATACATCGATGTACATCAGCAACCAAAACTCGTGGTGCTCGTTGACCATCTGTTTGACGAGCCGCGCAAACCTCTTGAGATCGTCCGGATTCAACGGGTCCTCGATCTCATCAAACATTGATCGCAGTCGGTCGTCGACCACCTGCTGATATTTCGAAATTATCGAACCGAGAATCGCCTCTTTAGTCGGATAATAGTTGTAAAGGTTGCCGAGCGAGGTGCCGGCTCTCGCTGCGATATTTCGCATCGAGGTAGCGTGGAACCCTTGCCTGATAAAGAGCTGCTTGGCGGCGTCTTCGATGCGGCCCTTTTTACGTTCAACCGCCTTCTCGCTCAGTTTAGGCATAATGCACAAAAACGAACGTTCGTATTTTATTGAGTTTTAGAAACCTGTCAAGCAAAATGGAAAGCTTATGATTTCCTGATTCAGCGCCTTGCCTCATCATTGGAGAACCGGCTTGACTGTCAATTCGAGAGAAATCGTCAAGCATGTATCCATTCGATCGCGTAACCGTGCCCGACCCAAAATGAGTTCGAGACTGTCCGTCTT
>WNFV01012162.1_pt1 | contig 16482 bp, 11 predicted proteins | sample 5400101 | NCBI WGS metagenome assembly WNFV01 (sample SAMN13153361, study PRJNA577476) | soil metagenome | isolation source: 115 cm soil or saprolite under grassland replicate 1 | place: USA:California | collected 2016-06-15
ACTTCTCGCCCCCGCCTCCGACCGGCACGCAGCAGTGCAACCAAAGCGCGTGCAACATGCGGATCACGCTGAGCAAGCCGGCCGGCGGCTAGGCGGCGCGGATTGAATTGGACGCTGAAAGCCCCGCCCGAGCGGGGCTTTCTGCTACTTGGCACGTCCTAACCCTGAACAGCGATCATGAACATTTTCCATCGATTAATCCCCGCAGCCGCCGGACTTGGAGCACTGCAGCGCGTTGCCGGCACGCTCGCTTTGGCCGCGCTCGTCAGCGGCGCCGATTCTCTCGCGCAGGCGCTCAAGGCCGAGGACGAGTTCCTGGCCGAGAACGCGCTCGTGAAGCTCACTCGCGCCGACTACGAGACGGACCTCCAACGGGTACCTGCGCAGATGCGTGCCGAGTTCGCCGCCAACCCCAAGCGCCTCACGATGTTTCTCAACACCCTGCTGATCGACAAGACGCTCGCCAGGGAGGCGCGCGACGCCCGGCTCGACCGCGATCCGGAGATTTTGCGCCGACTCGCGCTCCAGGCCGATCGCGTCCTCGCGAAAGCGATGCTGGAAAAGGTCGAGCGCGACGCCGCCGCCGAGTTCGATGCCAGGGAAACCGACTTTCTGGCCAAGGCGCGCGAAACGTATGTGCTCAACAAGGAAAAGTACAAAGCGCCGCGGGAGGTGAGCGCTTCGCATATCCTGTTCGACACGACCAAGCGGGACGATGCGGCTGCGCTGGCCCTGGCGAAGGAGGTGCGCGCGAGGCTCGCCGCCGGCGCTGATTTCGCCAAAGTTGCAGCCGAGGTCTCCGACGATCCTACAGCGAAGGAAAACGGCGGAGCGCTTGGCTGGTTCGCGCCCGGCAAGATGGACCCGGCGTTCACCAAGGCCGCCTTCGCGCTGAAGAACGCCGGCGACCTGAGCGAGCCCGTGCAGTCGAGCCTCGGCTGGCACGTGATCCGTCTCGATGGACGCCGCACGCCGCTCGAGGTGCCGTTCGAGCGCGTGCAGAAGCAGATCATGGCGGATCTGAAGACCCGCTACATCAATGAAGCGCGCGAAGCGAAGCTCGCCGCTATCAGCCACGATCCGGCGATGAAAGTGAACCAGGCCGCCGTCGACTCGTTGCTTGTCAAGTTGCCCGAGTTGCCGGAGCCCCCGAAGCTTCCCGCGCCGCCCAGCAACTGAGTCAAAATTCAAGAACGGTTAGGGTAAGGGCGTGCGGCGGCTGCTCGTCGAAGGGTGGCGCTTCATTCCCCACTCCTACGCGCTGGTCGCGCAGTCGCACTGCCTGTGTCTGTTGCAGGGGCACGAGGTCGAACTGCGCTTTGTCGACCTGCCGTATTACTTCGACCGATGGCGCAGAACCCGCGGCGTTTTCACGGCGGAGCAGGAAGCCTCGCTCGCCGGGCTGCGTGCTCCGGAACCGGATTTCCTCCCGCAAGCGACGCTCACGATGCGGCCCGAGCGCCCCGATTTCAGCGCGCCCCGCTCCGGCAGGAGGTTCGCGTTCGGCACGCCCGAGTATCGGGTTCTGGCCGAAGAGAGCCGCAGCGGCCTGCGCTCCGCGGCGGAGGTGCCGGACACCGTCAGCATGGTGACGCCTTCGCGGTGGAGCGCGCTCGCCTACGAGCGGTTCGGGCTGCCGCGCGAGCGCATTCACGTCGTCCCGCACGGGATCGACCCAGCCGTCGTTCGCCCCGACCCGGCGGCACGTGACGCGGCGCGGGAGGCGCTCGGCCTGCGCGACGCGTTCGTTTATTTGTCCGTGGGCGCGATGACCTGGAACAAGGGCGTGGACGTGTTGCTTGCGGCCTTCGCCCGGATCGCTGAGACCGAGCCTGAAGCCAGGGTCTTTCTCAAGGGAGCCGACGCGCTCTATCCCTCGCGCGAAATGGTGCGGTCGGTGCTCGACGATCTTTCAGCGCGGGCGCGAGAGACGGTGGCGGCGAAGCTCATCTACAACGGCGACACGTATTCGGCTCGGATGATGGCCGACCTGCTTCGCGCGGCGGACAGCTACGTGTCTCCATACCGCGCCGAAGGATTCAACCTGCCGGTGCTGGAGGCGGCGGCTTGCGGCGTTCCGGTGATCTGCACCGGGGGCGGGCCGACCGACGAATTCACGCAGGAATCCTTTGCGCGACGCATCCGCAGCAGGCCGGCACGGATGGCTCCTGAGGCGTCCGACGTCGGCGACTATCTAGAGCCAGACCTCGATCATCTCGTCGAGCTAATGCGGCAGGCGTTGCGCGAGCGCAACGGCGCGACCCGCATGGGCGCCGCGGGAGCGGCTTACGTTGCGCAGAACTTTACCTGGGGGCGCGTGACGGACAGACTGGTGGAGGTGTTGTTCTCCTGATGCGGCACAGGCCTGTTCACCGATCTTTATCTGCTCGCGCTCGCTGTTCGGCGAGGTGGACAATTTGTCACCTCGATGCGTCGATTTCCCGCGACGCCGTAAACGGAGCCGAGAAGCAGCACATCGGCATCCTATGAAAAGGCGGCGATGAGCCGGATTCTCTATATCAGCCACGACATCGCGCAGCCGCGCGGCGGGATAGGGGTCTTGTACGATCATGTCGCGGCGCTGCGCGAGCACGGGTTGGACGCCTTCATCGTGCACGCAACGCCGGGTTTCCGGTATCCGTTCGCCGGGGCCGACATCCCGGTGATCGACGCCAGTTCGAACCTCAGGGTCTCGACCACCGATGTCCTCGTGGTCCCCGAGGATTACCCTGCCGCCATCAGGAGGTGCGGCGTTCTGACCTGCCGCAAGGTGCTCCTCTGCCAGAACCATTTCTACGTGTTCCATGGCCTTACGCCCGGCGAAACCTGGCGCAACTTCGGGTTTTCCGCCTACATGTGCGTGTCGAGCCCGATCCAGCAGGCGCTGACGCGGTGGTTCGGCGTCGACGCGAGCGTGGTGCGGCCAGCGGTGGACGAGGTCTTCTTCAGCGAGGATCTCAAGCCGTTCGCGCCGCCCATCACAGTGGCCTGCATGCCGCGCAAAGGTCCGCACAATATCCGTCTGGTGCAAGGCTTGCTCGCGGCGGCCGGGCATGTCCACGGTAAGGACCTATCCTGGCTCGAGATCGAGGGCTTGTCGAAAGATCAGGTCGCTGCCCGCCTGCGCGATGCCCATGTCTATGTCTCGACAAGCATGTACGAAGGCCTGGGTCTGCCGCCGCTCGAAGCCATGGCGGCCGGGTGTCTGGTGGTGGGGTTCGCGGGTGGAGGCGGACTCGATTACGCTACCGCAGACAACGGAATCTGGGTCCCGGACGAGGATGCGTGGGCTCTGGCGAGTGCATTGGAGCGAACCCTCGCTTCTTTGGACGACCCGGCCGCCGCGGCTGAACTGGAGGCGAAGCGCCGCGCAGGACGCGCGACGGCGCGCAGCTATACCCGCGCCCGGTTCGAGCACGACCTGCTCGCATTCTGGTCCGCCTATCTCGGGAGCGCGAAAGAAGCATGAAAGAGAAGGCGCCCCCGAGCAAGCAGCCGCCGATCGAAGTCGATGTGCAAGAGCTGCTGTACGCGGTCGTGAATGCCGCGGCGGGGAGCGGGGTCGTGCCGGAAGGCGAGGTGGACTTCGCGAAGGAGCGCGCGAGCAAGCCGCTGGTTGTCGTTGCCGCCGCGCCCAAGGCAGGCTCGACCTTCCTGGTCAACACCCTCATCCGGATCACGGGATTGCGCGGGTTCCGGCTTTGCGCGGCGTACTCCACCAACGAGCACGATCTGTATCTGCCCGCGCTATGCCTGATGAACCGTTATGGCTGCGTGTCGCAGTTGCACATGAAGGGCACGTTTCACAACGCGGCGCTCATGCGGACCTTCGGCATCAAGCCGGTCATTCTCGTCCGGCGGATCGAGGACATCGTGGTGAGCCTCCAGCACGATCTCAAGGAAAAGCGCCAGCGGCGATCGCTCGGCACGGGGCGCAGCGGGTACTCCTTCGTCTGGCAAGATCAATCGACGAAAGAGCTAAGCGATGAGCGATTGCTCGACATGATCATCGATCTGGCCGTGCCCTGGTTCGTCAACTTTTACGTTTCGTGGTACCGGCTGTGCCACGAGGGCGCCGTCGAAGCGTTGTGGGTCACCTACGAGGAACTATTCGGGGACAAGGAGAAGACGGTGCGGCAGGTGCTGGACTTCCTGGGATTGCGCGGCGCCGCGCACATCGATCCGGGCATTCTCTCGCGCAAATACCGGACTTTCAGGGACGGCAGTGTCGGGCAAGGAGCGTTGACGCTTACCACGGAACAACAGCACCGGTTGCGCAGACAGTTTTCGTATTACCCCGGGGTCGACTTCGGCAAGTACGGCTTGTGATGTAAAGCGGGCTCGGATGCCTGCTGGGGCCGCGCTCACTTCATGGTCGCGGAGCAATAACAGCAGTAGCCGGGGTGGCGATCTCCAGTTCCTTCATTACCGCCTCCTGCAGCGCGAAAGTCGTCCCGAGCGCAACGCCATCCTCGGCGCTGATGTATGGCCGTGCGGCGTCGCGTAGCAGATGAACGGCATAGAGCTCTTCCACTACTCCGGAAAAGCGCAGGAAGGCGACAGTCTTGACGGTTTCGATGTTAACCACCCAGACGCCACTGGCGCGCTCCGGGTTTTCTTCCGTGACCTCGATTTCAACGGATGTATTGGAGCCGGCTCGCACCTGCGACAGACCGACGAAGGCAAACGGGCCCGCGAAGTCCAGCCCTCGGGTGAAACCGGGGAGCCGGATCACCGTCTCGAGCTTGCCGGTCTCGAGGTCTACGGTCGCGAGACTGCCTTTCCCCGACTCGCACAGCCACAACCGGTCGCGGTAGAAGCGCGGAGAGTGCGGCATGAACAATCCGCGCGCGACCGTCTCCCCGCTCTCCACGTCGATCACGACGCCGTTGTGTTTGTCGGCGCGCCACCCCTCAAAGATGTTGCTTTCACCGAACGCAGTAACGAACCGCGGGCGACCATTCTGTAGCGCGAGACCGTTCAGGTGGCACCGATCCCCGGGCGCGTACCCGGTGATGAACGGCGGTCGCCAGCGCGGGACGAAGCTGTGCGCCTGATCGAGCGTGCACAGGCACGAGAAGGACGTGTTGACGCACCAATATTCCTCGCCCGAGAGTGCAATCTCATGAATGAAGATCGCTCCAGTGACATGCACGTTGCGCATGAGATACACAGCATCGTGAGCGTCCAGCGATCCGAAGCGCGCCGCAAGCGCCGGCATGTTGCGGAACTCGTAGACGCGATCCCATCCTCCGACGACGATGCGTTTCGAGTCCACCGCCATGCCCATCGGCCGATTCAGGGCGACGAAATCCGTATGTAGTGTCTCGCGCTCGCTGCGTACGACGACGAGCATCGATGCGCGCTTTAGCGTGCTAACGAGCAGCGAACTGTGGAGCCGTTGAAGCAAACCGGGAAAGTTGCTCGTATGAACGCTGCCCCATGCTTCGGCGGAGACTGCGGCGGGTTCGGTCACGGGCGTGCCATCGAAGCGGACAGGATCGGCTGGAGATTGTATCAACCGACTATGCGGCGGCCGTGCATGGGTCCTCTTCTCACCATGCGCTCGAACGCATCGGCGAGCGCCTCGATCGGCTCGCTGCGGTCGACCAGCCGCGGCAGTCCCTCGCGGATGCGGGAGCACAGCGCCTCGCGATACGCGGGGTCGCGAGCCACGCGCAATGCCATCTCGACATACTCCTCGGCATCGCGCGCAATCAGCTCCTCGACGCCGACGAGGCGAAGCATCGCCGCGCTCTGGCGGCCGCGCATGAACCGACCCGGCAAGGTGACGATCGGCAGCCCCGAAGTGAGCGCATCGAGGCTCGAGCTGCCGCCGCTCCAGTGCAGCGTATCGAGCATCACATCCGACACGCTCATGACCTGCCGGAAATCGCGCTGGCTCAGCAATGGCAGCACCTTGATCTGCTGGCGTGGCGACAGGCCGCGCAGCTTCATCCCCGCCGCGAGGCGGTCCAGGAACGCCTGTCTCTGGCCGCTGGTCATTCCGGCGAAGAAGACCAGCACCGCGTCGTCGTCGCGCGCCAGCACCTCGAAGAACAGAGCATCGGTATCCGGGTGGATTTTGTGGAGGAGCTGCGGACACAGGTAGATTCGCTTGTCGCGAGGCAGTCCGGAGCGATCGCGCTCGGCTTTCTCCACGCGCGGCGGTCTCGGGTAGCGAGTGCCGAGCCCGGGTAACAGCACCAGCTCCTCGCGATAATGCGTAGCAGCGTCCGCCGGCTCCATGTCGCCGCACGACAGGAAGTAGTCGATGAAGCGGCTGCCTGTGGTCACCGGGTGTCCCCACGCGGCGCACTGCACCGGGGCCAGACGCAGATTCACCAGCAGACTGCTGTTAAGCGTCATCCCCACGTCGGGAAACACGAGGATATCGAGTGCCAGCGATTTTGCGATCCGCGCAACCTCTTCGGCGGGGCCGACAACGGAGACGGGTTCATCGCTTGCCTGGGCGAGCGCTTCGGCGTGCGGATCGGAAAGGCCTCCCGTAAACAGCGTGCACAGGTGGAAGCGATCGCGCGGTAGATCCGTGATCCAGCTCCCGAAGTAATCTCCGATCGTGGACGTGCGCAGATGCGAAGAGAGGAAACCGATGCGTATCTTGGCCGACCGATCGCTGCGTGGCTTGATCGGCGCCTGCAACTCGGGCACGGCCGCACCGAGCAGCGCGGCCAGAAAATCGCTGTAGCTCGATTGCAGCGCGCGATCGTCCTCTCCCTGGTACGCGAGATAGAAATTGGCCATGTCGGCGCGGAGAACCCCGTGCGGCCGAGCGAGCCAATGTGATTTCCTCGCGTGCAAACGCCCGAGAGCCTCGGCGAACCGGTTGCGCCACATTCTCAGATCGGCGGTCCCGCCATAAACCGGAGGGAGGATGAGCGCTTCGGTGATCGCCGCGGCGATGTTGTCGGGATCGAGCGCGAGCGCTCGCTGACATGCTTCAATCGCTGCGTCCGCCTTGTTCTGCTGCACGAGCACCTCTGCCAACGCCACGTGCAGCACAGATTGACTCGGGTCGAGCGCGCAGGCACGCTGCAGCACCGGTTCCGCCGCATCGTACCGCCGCTTGGCGGCCAGCGCCTTGCCGAGCCGTCCCCAGTGCAAGGCAACGGCCGGTTCCAGCTCGACCGCACGCTTGAAGGACGAGATGGCTTGCTCGCCCTGCCCCATCTTCAACTGGCGTTGGCCAAGCAGCACCCATTCTTCCGCGTTGGCTGGTGCAGGACGCTCGCGCTGCGCTTCGGCCGCAACGACCGAATCTGTCGGCGGCAAGAGCGCCGAGGCGGAACCGGCGTTAGAGGTTTCGATCATTCTCCGCCTTCACTCGGCAAGGCTCTGCTCTAAGCCCTGGATCAGCACGAACTTCCTGCGCCGCGGGACGAGAACCGCGGCCGAAACCGCCGGATCCCAGTAATCGAGCGGCGTCGGCGGCCTCTCTCCGAGATACGTCGCGGGCGCAAGCACGCCCTTCGGCGGCGCCAGGTCCTCGCCGTGCGCGAAGCTGTGGACGAGCGCCGGGACCTTGGTGATGCCCTGCTTCACGAGCGCGGCCGCGCGATGGTTACCGTCCCTGAGCACGAACCGCCCGCCCACTTCGGCGACCTGCACGTAGGAGGTCGCGATCTCGACAATAAACCCCATGTGGATGCCGCGTGGCACTTCCCGCGCGGCGAAGCCCACCACGCGCAAATTGCCATCGAGGGAGCCGACCACGGCTACATTGCGCAGGGAATCGACCTGATAGGACAACGGCTGCGGATCCGGAATCGGCAGCGTGATGTCGGCGAGCGCCGGAAGGTCGTTGGCATCCAAACGAGTGATCCTCGCGTCAGGCTCCGTTACGACCGTGTGTTGCACCACACACACTCGCGTGAGATCGACGATGGCGATCTCCCAACCCTCGTCGCGGAAGGTCTTGAACCGCTCGTGCCCATAGAGCTCCGCACGGTGTGCGTGCAGGACCTCCGGACAAGGCGCGACGATCGGCGAAAGCGCCTGGAATTTCGCGCGAGCCGCGACAACGGCTCGCGCGGCTTCGACGGCTTGCCGTTGCTCGTCAGTCAGTCCGAGGTCTCGGCGGTGCGAGGTCAGTATGCTCCTCGCCTGCTTGTCGGAGAGCCAACCCAACAGGGCTCGTGCAGGACGCAGCACCGGAGCTTCGGGAGCCATAAGTCGGCGGAGCATAGCGCGGGGCTCGTGCCCGCTCAATAGCGGCGCGCTGTTGTCCCTGGTGCTTCCCGTGCCGGCCCCAATACGAGGTCTCGCAGACCTCATCGGGTCATTGCGCGTATCCAAGTTGCGCCGCGACGTCCCGTACTTCCGCTGCGGCCAGCGCCGCGCGGTCACGCTCATCGAGGGATATTACGCGGGCGTCGAGCTCAGGGTCGCGATCGGGTCGCGCCGGGCTGGGGACGCCCCCGATGTATGTCTCAATCGCAGCGCGGTCGAATCGCCCCGCGTCGATCGCGACGTGCGCTGCCAGCGAGGCGATCGCCGCTTCGGGATCGGCGACAATATCCTCATATCGCCACAGGCGCACCGAAGAGCCTGCAAGACAGGTGCGAGCTAGTGACAACGACACCGTCGCCCAACGACTGAGGAAGACCTCGGGCCGCGACTGGTAGTCCTTTTCGTAGAACGCTGTGCCTTTGATTGAGCGCAGCGCTGCCTCAGGGTTGCGGACCAGAACAATAATCGCCGCATTGGGAAAAATCATCTTGAGCAGCTCGACTGCGCCTCCCGTGTATCTGATCTCCTTGAATCCCCATCGCCGGTAACCAAGCTCCGCTGCTGGCACCGCGAGCGACCGCATCAATGCGGCCCGCGCGCCTTCCACGAACGCCTCGTGCGGCGGGTTGACGTTCGGGATCCAGCTGTTCCACCCTTCGCTCGTGAATCGGTCGAAATGGCGCGCGCCCTCGGCTTCGATCCACTGAGCCATGCCCGCCACCATGCGCTGCAACCCATCGAGCAGCAAGCCGCCGTGCTCGCCCCAGATCATGATCTCGCCGGTCGAGATCAGCAGTCGTTGGAGGAGCGTGCTGCCGGTCCGACTGCCTCCGGCCAACACGAACACGGGTGGTCCGCTCGGGTCCACGACTAGGTCAAGTATTCTGAATCACGATGTTCGGGAACTTGTCTTGCGCACCGCTTTCGCGGAGACGAGATTGCGGCCCGTGTTGGGGTCGATCATCGCATGCAGTCTGGCCTGGACGTCGGCCTCGGCAGTGGACAAGGAATGAGCGGCAAGAGAGATGCGTTGAAAGAGAGAGTTTAACGAAAAGCGGTTCCATCGGTACTAAGCTCTGGAGCGACGAATTGATCGCGGACCCCGAAATCGAGCAGTACACTGCCGATGATCGGCGCCACCGCTATCAGCGCGCCCAGCAGGCCGGGCTAGCCGCGTGTCGCCCGACCTCAGCACGGGCGAAACGCGGCAACTCTACACCGGGGACTCCGAATTGGTAGGGCGCGTCGACGGCGGGTGCAGAAAGTATTCGCGCACGCGAGCGATATGCGCCTCCCCAAGCTGGCTGACCACCGTGGCCCGCGCGGCCTGGCCTACGCGGTGGGCAAGGGAACGATCGGTCCGCAACCCTTCGATGTAACCGAGGGCTTCGTTGTGCGTATCGAAGAGGAATCCGTTAGTCCCGTGCACGATCAACTCGCGGTAGCCCCCGCTGCGGCCTGCGACCACCGGCAGCGCGCAAGCCATCGCCTCGACGACAACCCGACCTGAGGCTTCGCGCCATATCGTGTCCGTGCGGTAGACGAAAGCGTCGAGCGACTGCAGGAAGCTGGGCGCTGGGACGGCGCCGGCGGGCAGCAATTCGACCGCCGGGTTGCCGCCGAGGCGTTCACGCAGCACCGTAGCGCCCATCAACCGGACGTGAATGCCGCGCGCGACCAGCTGGCGATACAGCCGGATGTCCTGAGGGTGATGCTTGTAATCTTTGTCGCGGCTCAAGCGCCCAACGACAAACGCGTCGGAGCCATGGGGTCGTGGAGCGGATCGGAACAGATTGAAATCGTAAAACCCCCAATCGACGAATCCCGCCATTTGCGCCGATGCGCGGTGCGTTGCCGATGGAAACACGAGCTCAGGCTTCGGGAGCGCGGCCTCCGAGACAAACTCGAGTAGATTCCGCAGTATGTGAAGTTCGGGCGTGTTGTACACGATGATCAGGCGATCCGGCCGCGCGCGCGCGAGCCATTGCCTGCGTTCGGCGAACGTTCCCAGAAGGACCAGCGTACCGCCATGAGGCAGGATGCCGCCGGCAGGATCCAGCCGGCGGAACGGGTAGCCTGCGAGCGCGACATCGGGGTCTCTTTCGGCCCAGAGGATCACATCGGCGTCGGTGGAGAGCAGCGCGTGATAGTCGAGCGCCCGTCGTTCGCTGCCGCCGAATGCGCTGGCGAACGGATTGACCAGATGGATCGTCGTCCTAGACACGGCACTAATTAGTTGGCGAGCATGTTCTCAAGTGCAATCCCTGCGTGCGAGCGCTTGCATATACCAGTGAGCCCCAGTGAGCGCAAGCGGCATTGCCTTTCGAAGGCTCGACCATGTTGATCCAAGACGCGTAGGTGGGGTGAAATACACATGGAACCGCGGGTGCTTGGCCAGCCGCTGCTTGACCTTCGGTTGCTTGTGCGTGGCGTAGTTGTCGCAGATCAGATGCAGCGTCTTGTTCGGCGGCGCTGCTTGCGGCGCGAGATGCCAGCGCGCCGGTCAGCTGCCCGGAAGATAATGGATATCTCGGAAAAAGAGGTCCTTCCACGAATCAGGTTTCGTCTTGACGACGCCGGTGCCGGCCCTGAACGACGCGAACTTGAGGACGTTTTCGGGCGTCAGTGTAAACCGGAGCTGGGGATCGGCCAGCATCCTAGCAAGACCCTCGACCGACGTGCTCTTCTCGCCCGTCATCTTCAGATAGATTGCCGCTGCCGTACTCTTGTTGTTGTTGATGAAATCGGTGGCCTCGACCAATGCCGCCAAGAACGCAGCGTACAGCTTCGGATTCTGATCGCGGAACTTCGACGTGGTCCATGCCAGGATGAACGTCTGTGGGCCCCCCCAGACGTCGTAGGAATTCAGCACCGTGCGCACGCCCGCGTGCTTGAGCTCGTCGTACTGGAACGGCGGCGACGCAAAGTGCGCCGTGATCTCACTGCGGCTCGACAGCAGTGCCTGCACTGCCGTCGGGTGCGCCATGTTGACGGTCATGTGATCGAACTTGCTCCAGTTCGCATCACCAAACGCCTGCGCCGACGCCAGTTGCAGCGTAACCGCTTGCGAGGATATCTTCACGCCCGCGATCGCAATGCGGTCCTGATCCGTGAGGTCCTTGATGCTCTTGACGCTGGGGTTGCGGGTGTTGAGAAGCATGGGCATCGAGTCGAGTGCAGCAACGCCTTTGACGCCCAGTGAGTCGCGCGTGCGGTCCCACAAGATGACGAAGGAACCGAGCCCTCCTGCGACGAAATCAAGATTGCCCGAAATGATCCCGTCGTTGGCAACGGCGCCGTCGGCGTAGGTGTTCCAACTGACGGTGACGTCGCCCAAGCCTTGGGCCCTCGCGTGCTTCTCGACGAGTCTTTCGTGTTCCATCACCATGATTTGCAGATAGCCGATGCCGTATTGACGCGCCACGCGCAGGTTTGTCACTTCGGCCTGCGCCGACAGCGCGAGCTGAGAAACAAACAGAGTCGCCAGCACGAGCTTGATTCTCGAAAATGTGCTTTTCATTGTTCTCCGGGCTTTTCTCGCGCGCAGCGAGTGATCGTTCATGGTTGTCGGAGCCAACTTCGGTGTGTAATATAAACGCAGAAGGGTTTTCACGGAATTGCGTGAGTGAAAAATCCGGACCCGCAGTCCCGGAAACGCTCGCCATTCCTCGCGGTACCCGGTGACCGAGCCCCATGGTCTTCGGCAGGGAGCCCGATTAACCTATGATCACCCGCAGCTCGCAGTGTCGAACGGTTGTGGATCTTGTGCGCTTACGCGCAGACATCGCTGCGGACCGCCCGGCGTACACGTACTTGACCGGCGGTGAGGCGGAAGAGCGCACCCTCACATGGCATGACGTCGACGTAGGAGCGCGCGCGCTGGCAGCCTGGCTCGGTCGCCTCTCGGGTAGACGCGAGCGGATGGTGTTGTTGTTCCCGACCGGGCTCGAGTTCGTGACGACGTTCTTCGGTTGCCTTTATGCCGGCGTGGCCGCGGTGCCGGCGTACCTGCTCGATCCGCTGCATCTCGAGCGAACTAGAGCGAGGCTGCGGGTGATGCTCGACGACTGCAGACCCTCTCGTATTCTCACGACCACCGCTTATCGCGGGGTGGTCCTGAGCATGTTCGACGACCGCTCGCATCTCGACGGCTTTGAATGGGGACTCGTCGACACGGTTCCGGCCGATCTCGCGTCGGCGTGGAGGCCGCCGGAGATCGACGGCAACACGCTCGCGATCATCCAATACACGTCAGGAGCGATCGCCAACCCTAAGGGCGTCCTGGTCTCGCACCGAAACGTCCTGGCAAACGAAGCGATGATCGCCGGCGCGCACGGATACGACATCGAGACCACGTTCGTCTCATGGCTCCCACTCGCGCACGACTGGGGACTCATCAATTCAATCGTCCAGCCGGCGTACTCCGGCGGACGGAGCGTGCTGATGTCAACCGAGGCCTTCCTGGAAAAGCCTGTGCGCTGGCTACGTGCCATGTCTGGCTGTCGCTCGGTTTCGAGCGGTGGACCTAATTTCGCCTACGACTTCTGCTGTCGGCGCATCGCGCCCGAGCAGCGCATCGGACTCGACCTCGTTGGGTGGCGCTGGGCTGGCGTCTCCGCCGGACCCGTCTCGAGCGAGACGCTGGCGGCATTCTCGTCGGCGTTTCAGCCCTTCGGCTTCACCGCGTCGGCCTTCTATTCAGGGTACGGGCTGGCGGAAGCTACACTCCTCGTGTCCGATTCGGAGCGGTTCCAGGTCCCCCGGGTGCTAATCGTTGACCGAGCATCGCTGCAGAAAGGTCTGATAGTGCCTCGCGTGGCCGTTGACCCTTCCACAACGCAGTCGTTCACGAGCTGCGGTACGCCCCCTGCTGTCGAGCGCGTTCGCATTGTCGATCCTGAGACTAGGGCTGTCCGTCCGGACGATCAGGTCGGGGAAATCTGGGTCGCCGGCGACAACGTGGCGGGAGGCTACTGGAACCGACCTGTGGAATCCCAACAGACGTTTGGTGGAATCACGGCCGACGGCGACGGGCCGTTCCTCCGGACCGGCGATCTCGGATTCTTTCATCACGGCGAGCTGTACATCTGCGGCCGGCTGAAAGACCTCATCATCATCAGAGGCCGCAACATTTATCCCCACGATATCGAGTCGACGGCGGAGCACTCCCATCCCTCAGCCCGCCCCGGCAGTTCAGTAGCATTCGCGATCGATACCGGGGCCGACGAGCGCGTCGTCGTCTTGCAGGAACTCCGCCCCGTCGCGCCGGGAAGCCCAAGACACGATGCGGAAATCGCCGACGCGATCCGGACCGCAATTGTCGGAGTGCACGGCCTGATCGCCGAGGTGGTTCTGGTGGAGCCGGGCACGATTCGCAAGACATCGAGCGGCAAGCTGCGGCGTAACGCCTGCCGCGAGGCGTTCCTCGCGGGCGAGCTCGACGTTCGCTACGATCAAACTCCCGCGAAAGAGCAGGAACGACTTCATCTCGAGGGTGGATCGAGAGTGACCACGTCGGTTGATGCCGGCATGCAAACGATCGGCGTCCGACTCGCGAAGCTCGCGAGCCGCTTCCCGGAGAGGATTGCGGTTGTCGAGGGGTCCTCGGCAGTCACCTTCAGACAACTCGATACTGCAGCGACGGCCATCGCACACGCGATCGTCGCCGTGCGGCAGGGCCTTCCAGGGCGCGTGTGCCTGTTCTTCGAGAACAGAGCTCCCGCCATCAAGGCGATCTTCGGGGCGGGCCGGAGCGGCTACGCCTATGTTCCAGTGGACGCCGGCGATCCAGAGGAGCGTTTGCGCAACATCCTCTTGGACAGCGAGCCCGTCGCACTGCTGACCGAGCAGTGTTTGCTCGATCGTGCGCGCACGATTACGCCGCCTGGCTGCACGGTGATCGACATCGCAGGGCTGCAACCCATCGCTCAAGTTCGACCGTTGCCCGAAGTGCCCTCCGACGCGCCGGTGTATCTCTACTACACGTCGGGATCCACCGGCAGGCCCAAAGGCGCGATTCAGACTCATCGAAACCTCCTGTTCTTCGCTGACGCCTACGCGCGGGCGCTCGCGATCGGAGAACACGATCGCTTATCCTTGTTGTATACGCTGAGCTTCAACGCGGCCAACATGGACATTTTCGGCGGGCTGCTCAGCGGCGCGACGCTTTGCGCGTACGACATGCGGCGGGAGAGCGTCGCCCGGCTGGCTGACTGGCTCGATCGCGAACGAATCACCGTACTTCATACCGTCCCGACCGTTTTCCGGGAGATGGGCAATCGCCTGCCGCCCGATCGGCTCCTTTCCCATCTGAGAGTTATCGATCTCGGCGGCGAATCGGTGTTCGCGGGCGACGTCGACCTCTTCCGAGCGCATACGCAGGCTCGTTGCGTCTTCGTCAACCAGCTCGCGGCGACCGAGGTCGGCTTGATCGCACAACACAAGGTCGAACACAACAGCCCGCGCTACTCCGGCTCGATCGTTCCGGTTGGTCGGTGTCCCGACGGCGTGCGCGTCGAGATCCGCCGGGACGATGGCGGTGCGGCGGAGGCCGGCGAGGCGGGTGAAATTGTCGTCTGCAGCCCGTACGTCAGTCCCGGTTATTGGCGCCGGCCCGAGCTCGATGCGGTGGCTTTTGCCGCCGATGCTAGGGACGCGCGCAGTCGCCGGTACTTCACCGGCGACCTCGGGCGCATCGATGAGCAGGGCGTGCTGCACTTTCTTGGCCGTAAAGGCAGCCGAGTCAAAATCCGCGGTCACACGGTCGATCTGGCGGAGGTCGAAGCGGGGCTGGCGGCCTGTGCCGGGGTGACGAAGGTCGCGGTGCTGGCGGTGGGCAGCGAGCGGCCAGCGCAGCCTGAGCGGCTGGTCGCTTATTTGGTGATGGCGCGTGAGGCGGAGCGCGATCCGGCGCTCATCCTCGGGCGCCTCGCGAGCGTTCTGCCTTCCTACATGCTGCCTGCAGGATACGTGTTTCTGGACGCGCTGCCGCTCACCGCGAGCGGCAAGATCGATCGGAAGGCGCTGGCGGCGATGGACCGACCCGAGCCCAATGAGGAGCGTGAAATCGAACCGCCGCGCGACGATCTGGAGCGTTCGATTGCAGGGATCTTTGCGCAGATGCTCAAGCTCGCGCCGATCGGGCGTAATGACGACTTTTTTCTGCTCGGTGGGGATTCGCTATCGGTGGCCGAGCTGCAGACCCGGTTGCGCGACACGTTCGGAGTGGGGCTCGCGAACCCGAGCGGAGGCGCCACCGTGGCCGGCATCGCGGCGGAGATCCGGCGTGAGCGCGCAGCAGCCGGGGGAAGCGTGCGGTCGATCCCTCTGCTCATCCCGCTGCGGCGGCACGGGACCAAGACGCCGCTGTTCCTCGTCCATAGCCCGCATTTCCTCGAGCTTCTCGGCGCCGACCAGCCCGTGTGGGGATTCCAGGCCACGGGGCTCGACGGCTTAAGGTCGCCGCAGCCGACGATCGAGGCCATGGCGGCGGAGTACCTGGCGGAGATGCGAAGGGAGCGCCCGCAAGGCCCTTACTTTCTCGGCGGGCTTTGCGCCGGGGCGCTCGTTGCGATCGCCATGGGCCGCCGGTTGCGTGCCGAGGGCGAGTCCGTGCTGCCGCTACTGCTGCTCGATCCGCCCGAGCGTGCGTTCCCGGTTTCCGCAGAAAAGATGACCGACGACGGATTGCTCGCGAGGCTGAAGCGGCGCCAGGAGTCGGGCGCAATCAGCGCCCCCATCGATGACCCAGTGTATGCGGGGGCGGCGGTGCGTGCCGCGAGGGCGTTCGAGCACGCGATTAGAGCCCATGAAGTACAGCCGTACGAAGGCCCCGTGTGCATTCTGTCCAGCCATGAACGCTTGGCGGGTATCGATTCGTCGCGATTGAAAAAGATTTTCCCGGGACGGGTTGAACGCTTCGAAGTCGGCAGAACGCACCCCGAAGTGCTCGATCCGCACAATCGTGCATTCGCCAAGGCGTTGGAACGCTGTCTGAGCGTGATCCACGAATACGCGGACGACCCGCGGCTTCCCCATCTCGCGCAGCGTGCCCGCCGGTAGGGGCGAATTTCATTCGGCCGCGGCGCTACTCGGCTCTCGATGGCCTCCGATCTGACCTTCACGGGAGAACGCTTCCTGCCTGACTGCAGCGGCGAAATCGCCTATGAGCACTGGCACCGCTACCCCTTCGCGCGGCGCTTCGCCGTCGGCCGGCGCGGCCTGGATGCGGCC
>WNFV01004873.1_pt1 | contig 16477 bp, 16 predicted proteins | sample 5400101 | NCBI WGS metagenome assembly WNFV01 (sample SAMN13153361, study PRJNA577476) | soil metagenome | isolation source: 115 cm soil or saprolite under grassland replicate 1 | place: USA:California | collected 2016-06-15
GGTCCTGCTCGCCGCCGAACCGCTCGACGAGCTGCCAGTACGCGAGCCCGCGCTCCTCGAGCCGCGCGGTGCGCTCCTCGTCCTCCGTGCCGACCGGCTCGATGAGGAGCGACCGCCCCTCGCGCGCGCAGATCCCGCAACGGAACGCCTTCTTCGTCGGGACCGGCGCGTCGCGCTCCCAGAGGTACGCCTCGACGACGATCGGCCCGCGGCATGTCGCGCAGCGCGAGCCGTACAGCTCGCGCATCGCGAGCGCGTGTGCGACCCCGGCGAGGGTGCTCTCTTCGACACGCGCCAGTGCCGTGAGGATCGCGTCGGCGGACGGCGCGCGCCGGACGACCTCGCGCGCCCACGCGCCCAGCGGCTGCGGCGACCGCGCGACGCCGCGGCGGTCGCACCGCTCGGCGGCATCGGCGGCGGAGCTCGGATGCGCGACCGGGTCGAGCACGACGGCGCGCCGCGCGGTGTACGCGCTCGTGTACGTCTCAGCGAGCGGGAGCGGGAACGCGGAACCGAATCGCGAGAGCGGTCGCGGCAGCGGGACGACGTCGATGGGCGTGAACGACCTGATGCGCTCGGTCATGCGTGGCACAGGCTAGCGAGCAGCCCACTCCGCGCCTAGTGATCTAGGGGACGATCACGCGGGCGGGCCCCCCGCCGGGTGCGGGCGTGGCGAACGGCGCCTCGAAGAGCTCGCCGATCGGCGCCGGGCGGATGAGGGCCAGTCCCAGGACGACCACGAGCAGCGCCGTTCCGACGATCTCTTCAGGAGCGAAGCGGGAGAGGCGAGCCACCTGCTCCAGTACAACGGAGGACCGTCACGCGTTCCCAAGGATCGCCTAAGAGCGGCTGTTCGTGCGATAGCGCCGGCGCAGATGATCGAGCGCCGCCGCGTCTATGGACGGCCCGTCGAGCCACCGCTCCTCGAGGTTCTCCATCCCGAACAGGTCCTGCAGATCGGTATGCCCGGACCGTGCGAGGATCTCGGCGAGATCGCGGCGCAGCGGCTCGTCGATCGGGACCACCGTCGTGGGGCCGACCTTGTAGTAGAGCTTGTACAGGCCGAGCAGCCGCTCGAGCTCGTCGATCGGACGCTCGTTGTCATCGACACGGAGATCGATGAAGCGGTCCGTGAAGCCGCCATAGCCGCCCTTCTCCTTCACGACGAGCAGCGCCGCCGACTCCATGCCGCGGCGATCGCCGCCGCCACGTTGACCTCCTTGCAGAGCCGCGACGAGCCGGTCGGCGAGCGTGCCCGCCGTGTCCTCGAAGCCGCGCGCGAGGCCGTCGACCACCGCGCGGCCCGCGAGGATGTTCCCCTGCGCGCAGTACCCAGGCCCGCTGATCCCGCCAGCCCACTCGAAGCATCCCGTCCCGGTGAAGGTCGCGGCGCGGCCGCGGGCGTCGACGATCCCGAGCTGCCGCTTGTCCTTGTCGGGATCGTCGCTCGTCAGACGCGTCACGACCTCGTCCGGTGTCAGACCTGACGCGAGGAGGTCGAGACCTCGTCTGCCGTACCCGATGTTCGCGAGCGCCTGCGTCGCGATCGCGCCCACGCCGGCCGCCGCCCATGGAACGAGCGCGCCGACGCCGAGGAACTTCGACTGGACCGCGATGCCAAGCTCGCCGGTCGCCTCGTCGTGCGCGCAGATGGAGAACGTCACCACGGCATGATGCGCGCATGAGCGGTCTCGCATCTCTGCCCGCCGAGGCAGCCGCGATCGCCGAAGGGATCCTCTACGACTACGACGTCGGCTACGTGCCACCGGACCTCGAGATCGTCGAGAGAGATGACGTGCTCATGTGGACGCGCCCATCACCCACGAAATGGTCTTCGAGCGTGCGCGTCGCGAAGTGGTCGACGGACGAGGCCGCACGTCGGATCGATGAGGTCATCGCGTTCTTCGCGGCCAGACGGCGGCCCTTCGTCTGGCACGTGGGTCCGTCCAGCCGGCCCGAGGACCTCGCCGAGCGGTTGCGCACGCGTGGATTCCACGACACGGACCCGACGCGCTTGCTCATCGCAGGACTCCCGATCAGGGGTCTGCGCGCCGGGGACGTCCGGATCGTCGAAGCGCGCGAGCGTGTCCGGATCCGCGAATACCTCCGCTTCGGGCATCCGGACTGGACCGACGAGCAGGTCGAGAGCGAGATCGGCGAGCGCCAGCTCTTCATCGACCGATACGGCGAGCGCGGAGGTTTCCTCCTCGCCTACATGGATGGTGCGTCCGTCGCGAACGCGGCGTGGCGCGACTCGACCGACGGACGCGCGGTGTATCTCACGGGCGCGGGGACGCTGCCCGAGCATCGCCGGAAGGGCATCTACCAAACGCTCGTCGCGTACCGCACCGATCGCGCGATATCGCGCGGATGCCGCTACGCCGTGATCCAAGCGCAGGTCGACACGTCCATGCCGATCCTGCTGCGTCGTGGCTTCGTGGATGTCGGCCCGGTGAACGTGCTCTCGTCGGAGTGACCCGCGCCTCGGATCTATCGACCGAGAGGTGCCAGCTCGAAAGCGCCGTACGCGCCGCCGCCCGACGCGCAATGGCAGCGGAACGGCTCCTATTTGCCGAACCGGCGGGCCTATGCTCCGGACCGTTCGGGAGGAGATGAGATGACGGTCGCGACCTTCATGCGCGTCGACAGCGCCATCGAGGCAGAGATCGCGAAGCGCCACGACGAAGGCATCCGGCGCCTGCAGGACTGGATCCGCAAGCCGTCCGTCGCGGCGCAGGGACTCGGGATGGACGAGGGCTACGAGCACATGATGTCGCTCGCTCGCGACGCCGGGTTCCAGCGCGCCACGCGCATCGAGACAAGCGGCGCGCCCGCGGTGCTCGCGACGCTCGACGCGGGGGCGCCGCGCACCGTCGGCGTGTACTTCATGTACGACGTCAAGCACGCCGATCCGGCCGAGTGGTCATCGCCGCCGCACGAGGCGCGGATCGTCGACCGCCCCGGCGTCGGGAAGGTCGTGATGGGCCGTGGCGCCGTGAACCAGAAGGGGCCCGAGGCGGCGTTCCTCGCCGCGCTCCACGCGATCCGCGGCGCGGGCAAGAAGGTCTCCGTGAACCTCGTCCTCATCGCCGAAGGCGAGGAGGAGATCGGCTCGCCGCATTTCCGCGAGGCCATCGCGCATCCCGAGGTCGATGCGGCGCTGCGGCGATGCGCGGGCATCTTCATGCCGTCCGCGTCGCAGGACCCCGACGGGAACGTGACGGTCTCGCTCGGCGCGAAGGGCGTCGTCGAGCTCGAGCTCGTGGCGAGCGGCGAGCGGTGGGGCCGCGGCCCGACGAAGGACGTGCACTCGTCGAACCGCGCGCGGCTCGACAGCCCCGCGTTCCACCTCGTCCAGGCGCTCGCGACGCTCGTGACCGCTGACGGCGATCCCGCCATCGACGGCCTCGCCGATCGCGCGCGTCCGGCGACGGCGCAGGAGCGCGCCATGCTCGACGTCGCGGCGCGGCGCGTGAGCGAGGACACCACGAAGAGGATCCTCGCCGCGACGCGCTGGGCGCACGACCTCGGCTGGCGGGAGTCGCTCGAACGCTTCCTGTTCGCGCCGACGGTGAACATCCAGGGCCTCATCGGCGGGTACACCGGCCCCGGCGGGAAGACGATGCTGCCCCACCGCGCGGTCGCGAAGCTCGACCTGCGCCTCGTGCCGGACATGACGTACGACGACGCGCTCGCGAAGCTGCGCGCACATCTGGCCAAGCGGGGCTTCGGCGACATCGAGGTGAACGCGAGCGGCGGATACGACCCGACGAGCACGGCCCTCGACGCGCCGATCATCCAGGCCGAGCTCGCGCTCTACCGCCGCGCCGGGATCGACCCCGTCGTCATGCCGCGAATGGCCGGCTCGTACCCCGGGTACGTCTTCACGAGCGAGCCGCTGCGGCTCCCGGCGGGTCACTTCGGCCTCGGCCACGGGACGGGCGCGCACGCGCCCGACGAGTACTACGTGATCGAGCCGTCGAACCCGAAGGTAGCCGGATGGGACGGCGCTGTCGCGTCGTTCGCCGCGTTCCTCGCGGAGCTGGCGGCGTAGCTCCCTGGCGGAGCTGTCGTCAGGGCACGCCTCGGGCTCCGTGGAGATCGAGGAGCCCCAGCTTCTCGTAGGTCCGGCCGGCGAACGTGTAGCCCTTCGCGTCGACCCGGACCACCTCCGTCCTCCCGCCGGGCAGGCTGAACGTGAACGTGAGCGGGCCCTGGTCGCTCCAGGAGCCCTGACCGGTGCTCGATGACGGCAGCACCAGCGCGCGGACGATGCTCGCCTTCCATCGGGAGATGTCCTGGTCCGGCAGCGTCACCTTCTCCGCGGTGAAGAGGATCGCTGGGTCGTCGCGCGCGAACGACGGCGTCGGGAGCCATTGCCGCAGCAGCGTCGATGCGCGCCCGTCGTGGAACATCGCGAGCCCGTCACCCGCCGCAGCCTGCACCCACCGGTCACCGGCGTCCTCGAGCGTGAACGTGCCCGCCGGATACGCGACGACCAGCTGTCGCCGCGGGAACGGGTGCTCGAGGAGCGCGTGGTGCTCGTCGAACGTCGTGACGTGCGCGGCGCCGAGCGCGTCGACGAATGCGTCGATCTCGCCGCGCGTGAGGTCGCGCTCGGAGCTCGGGACGTCGGCCATGCGGATGCCGCCGCCGTTCCGCCGCAGCGCGTCGATGGAGTACCGCGGGCGTGAGAGGACGTGCGGCAGCGCACGGTCCACCAGCGCCGACCGCAGCCGGGTCGTCCCGGCCTCCATGACCGTCATGTCGAAGCGGATGTCGAGCGAGGATCCATCAGGCCAGCTCGCCTTCAGGCGGTACGCATCCTTCGATACCGGGAACGTCGCGATCGCGGGCTCGTTCCACGATCTCGACAGCAGCCACCACAACGCGTACGCGTCCTCGCCCGTGAGCGTGGCCGGCGGCAGCGCCGGCGCGGCGACCACCTCGATCGTCGTCGGGGCTTGGCGTCCGGCGAAGAGCGGCCGGTCGGTGATCGGCGCGGCCGACTCTGGCGGCGCCGCTCCGGCGGGTCCGAGCACGCGTGTCACGCGGACGCGGGTCGGCGTCCCGCCGTCGAACTCCTGCCGGAGGTCGTACACGCTGCCGTCGGCGGTGATGTAGGTATCGAAGGCGAGGTCCGTGGTCGCGTAGGACCCGACGGCAACGACGGCACCGGAGCGGTCGAGACGCTTCACCTCGTAGCCGTGGGTCAGGCGTTCGTGCTGATAGGTGTTGCCGAGGAGATCCCCGCCCATCGACGGGGTCGGCCCCTTGTCGATCGGCCACGTCGGCGCGCTGCGCGTGCGCGGGTAGCTGTCCTTCGCGAGGCGGAGCAGGTCGCCGCTGGTCGCGTCGATCTCGTAGTCGGCGACGAAGTCGCCTCCGCCGGGATAGCGCAGGTATAGCCGGCCGCCGTGCGCGAGCAACGCGGCAGCCGAAGGGTCCACGAACGGCTCCGGGAGCACGCGCGCGAGCCGTCCGGCTTCGTAGACGAGGATCCGGACCCGCACGGAGTCCCACACGTAGATCCGACCATCGCTGTCGACGGCGAAGCTCATCGGCCCGCGCGACGTCACGCCGCCGACGCGCACCGCGTTCGCCGCGGGCTGCTCGTACCCGGGTCCGATCGCGACGTCGAGCACGATCCGCGACGTCTCGACGCGTGGCGTGCCGGCTGGGCTCGCCGCGGGAGCCGGGCTCGGCGTCGCGCTCGGGCCCGCGACGGCCACGATCGTCGGCTCGGGGGTCGGGCTCGCGCTCGGCGGCGCCTCCGCCTGCGCGCACGCGCTCGCGGCGACGAACAGCCCGACGCATCCGAGCACGGTGGCGCGTTCGATGACCCTCACGGCGCGGCCGCCGTGCACCGCGCCTGCCAGTACTGCGCGAACTCGGGCCTCGTGCGATCCTCGAGGGTGCGCGCGACGATCGATCCTTCCGCCCTCCCTGTCTCGCGCACCGTGGCTGGCCCGGTCCACGCGAGCGCGCGCCGCGACCAGTAGTAGGTGTCGTAGTCGGGCGGCCGATCCGCGATGGCGAGCACGTCGAGGCGGCCGGGCTCGCAGCGGAAGCCGCCGCCGTGCGTGACCGAGCCTGCGACCCCGAGTCGCAGGAGCCCGACGCCCTCCTGCCGGACGGCCGCGAGGCGCTCGCCCTCCCGGACGAACAGCCCCCAGGACTGGGTCGAGGCGCCGTGGTCGTGCAAGTCGTACGACGCGATCAGGGCAGCTTGTAGACGAAGGCGCGCCGCGCGTCGTTCAGGACCGCGATCCTGAGGCCGTCCGGCGACGCCGCGACGTCGAGCACGTTCCCGCTCACGCCGAGATCCTCGATCACTCCCTTGCCGCTGAACGTGAGGAGGTGATCGGCCGCGTCGAGCACGATCGGGCGTTTCGCGATGACCAGGCGCCGTCCGTCGATGAGGGCGGTCGACCACAGCACCTCGCCCTTGAGGTCGTGCGCAGACAGGCGCGTCTTCGTCAGCAGGTACAGCGTGCCGTCGAGGCCGAACCCGAGATCGACCACGACGTCCGCGATCCGCGTCAGCGTCTTCGCCGGATCCGTGTCCTTCGGGCCGAACCGGTACACGCCCTTGTCGGTGACGACCGCGCCGAGCACGCCGTTCGGATCGATCGCGAGGGCGCGGTGCTCGCCCGGGACGCGCAGCACGCCGCGCATCGTCCGGTCCTTGGTGAGGTCGAGGACCTCGACGTCCGTGTCGCCCCTGCCTGAGTTCGTCGCGATGTAGAGCTCCCCGGCACGAGTGACGGCGAGGGCTCCACCGGACGAGGGGATCGTGATCGGGAACGACGCGAGCGGCGCACCGTCGGGCGCGCGGCCGGCGACGACGCCCAAGCCCCCGGATGCCTCTCCGGTCGGACCCTTCGAGATCGCGGCGAAGTAGTACGCCTTGGGCACGTAGACGAGCTGCTGCGTCGGGCTCGGCATGCGCACCTGCGATCCGACGGGCGTGCCCCGCGGGAGGATGAAGTTCGCGAGCGTCTGGCCGCCGCCCATGAGCCACTTGTTGTCCTCGCTGAAGGCGAGGTGCGCGACACCGGCGTTGAACTTCGGCAGCGAGCGCAGCGTGCCGTCGCCGGTGAAGATCGCGACGGTGCCGTCGTCCGAGCCGGTGGCGATGAACGCGGCGTTCGGTGACACCGCGACGCGACGCGCCTGCGCGTGCGTCTCGAAGTACCGCTCCGGCTCGCGCCAGAGCTCGGCGGCGGGGACCGCCGCGCCCCGCTTGAACGTGTAGCGCTCCTCCTCGCTCGCGATCGCGGAGAGGCCCTTCGCGCCGACGCCCGCCGCGGCCGTGTCGGCCGCCTTCTTGTCCGGGTACGTGCCCACGCGCACGACGAACGGCGCGCTCCGCGTCACGAGCTCGACGGTGCCGATGCGCTTCGCCGCGGCATCCGCCTCGGCCGCGTTCGAGAACGGTCCGACGGTGAGCGTCTGGACGCGCTCCGTGCGCGCGTCGACGGTGTACGTCGGGGCGCGCGCGATGAGCGCGGTGAGCTCTTCGTCCGCCGACCTCGACACGCGGTTCAGCGCGCGGAGATCGTCCCATCCGCGAGCAACACCGGCCACGACCCTGGCGAAGACCGCGGCGTCGCCGCCGTCCGCGTACGCATTGGCGTCGCGTGCGAGGTCGACGAGGCCGTCCGACAGCACGACGATGCGCTCCTTGATCGGGCCCGACGCTTCGAGCGTCGCGGTGAGCGCCGCACCCGTGAGCTTCTGGATGCGCGCGGCGGAGGCGCGCGCCATCGCCGCGTAGCGGTTCGGGTCGACGACGTACGTGCGCTGGGCGCTCAGCGTGCCCGCCATGGCGTAGTCGTACGCGGACAGCTGCAGGAGCAGCTCACCCGCCTCGCGGGCAAGGTCGGCGGCACCCTGGGCGTCCAGGGCCACGCTCGACCGTGGAGCGGGCGTGCACGCGGAAGCGAGGACGAGGAACGTGAAGAGCGCGCGGAGCGCGCTACTCGCTCTCTTCGTCCTCCTCGTCGTCGTCGGCGTCCACGGGAAGTGGCTCCTCGGGGAGCTCTTCCTCGGCGACGGCGTCGGCGGCCGGCCCGCGCTCATCTCCAGCTTCTTCCTCTTCCTCTTCGCCCTCGAGCTCTTCTTCGCCGTAACGGAAGAAGGTGCCCTTGATGTACGCCCGCTCCTTCGTTTCGACCGGGCGGTGATGCCCCGGGAACGAGATGCGGTGGGCGTTCTCGGCGCTCTGCACGACCTCGCGGACGGCCACACGGGGGTTCGCTTGGTCGTTCGTGACGATCGCGACGACGTACTCGTTGCCCGCGCGGATGAGCTCGATCAGACGGCGCCCGACCTTCGGCTCGAGGAATCCGAGGAGCGCGCCGTCGCGCGAGTGGACCGCGAGGAGGCCCTCCTGCTCGCGCAGCTCGGCCTCGGCGCCCGGCGAGTACCGCGCGAGGATGTTCATCGGCGCGGGGTTCACCAGGCGGAGGATCCCCGTCTTCCCCATGTCCTCGATGAACAGGCGAGTCTGCGTCTTCGAGCGCGTGGCATCCGGCTTGTGCTTGTCCTCGATCAGGGCGCCGACACGCGCGACCTGGCGTAGCGCGATCGGGTCGTGGGGGTAGGCCTTCAGCACCTCTTGATACGCGGCGCGGGCTTCCTCGAGCTTGCCGAGCTCGAGCAGCGCCCGGCCGTACCGGTTACGCGCCTCGACATCGTCCGGGGACGCGCCGAGGATCTGCTTGTTCAGATCCGAGGCGCGCTGCCAGTCGGACTCGAGCGCGGCGGCGATCGCCTGATCCGCGAGCGTACGCACGCGAAGGGTGGTCTCTGCGGGTGTAGCCATGTGGCCTCCATCGAGGATGCGCGCGAACACGCGCGAACATGGTTGATGCTAACAGCCAGGCCCTACGCTTCGCGCCGTGCCATATCTGAGCGACCTCTTGCATCGTCGCGTGCTGGACGCGGGCGGCGACCCGCTCGGCCACCTCAAGGACCTCGCGGTGCTCCCGAGCGAGAACATCCCCGCCGTCCGCTGGGCCATCCTCGCGACCGGCGACGGCGAACGCGTCCTCCGCTGGACCGATCTCGCGATCGAGCCGGCCCACGTCCGTCTCCGCCGCCGGCTCGAAGGGCTCGCCGTCGAGACCTTGCCCGACGACGCGCTGCGGCTCGGGCGCGACCTGCTCGACCAGGAGTGCGTCGATGGGCGGACCGCCACCGCCGTGCGCGTGAACGACGTCCATCTCGAAGAGACGGGAGGGCAGCTGCGCTCGCTCGGAGTGGACGTCGGGTGGCGCGGCCTGCTGCGGCGGATCGGGATCGAAGGGATCGTCGCGGCGATCGCACGCGTCGTCGGCCGGCCCCTGGCGCCGCGCGTCGTGCCGTGGAACGAGCTCGAGGGGCTCGCGAGCGCCGCGCCCGCGAGGCCGGGCTAGAGGCTAAGGACGACCTTCGCGATCGAGAAATAGATGATGAGGCCGGTCCCGTCGACGATCGTCGCGATGAATGGCCCGGACGCGACGGCGGGATCGAGGCGTAGGCGTGTCAGCACGATCGGGAGCACCGACGCGACGAGGGCGGACCACGCGACGATGCAGAACGCGGTGAGCGCGACGACCTCGGCGACCCCAGGCCCGACCCCGAGCGTCCACGCGCGCAGGTACGCCGCGACACCGATCGCCGCCGCGAGCATCGACCCGACCATGAGCTCGCGCGTGAACACGCGGAAGATGTCGCGGATCTGGACCTCGCCGATGGCGATCGCGCGCACGAGGGTCGTGACGACCTGCGATCCGGTGTTCCCTCCCGTACCGATGAGGAGCGGGATGAAGAAGCTGAGCGCGACGACCGTCGCCACCTCGCCCTGGTAGTACTGGAGGACGTTGCCGGTGTAGGCGTGCGCGGCGAACAGCACGAGCAGCCAGAGGATCCGCTTGCGGAAGAGGTGCCACAAGCTCGCCGAGAGATAGGGCTCCTCGAGGGGCTGCGATCCACCGAGCCGCTCGATGTCCTCGCTCGCCTCCTGCTCGATGACCTCGGCGACGTCGTCCGCCGTGATGACGCCGACCATCCGGCGGTCGGGGTCGAGCACCGGGAGCGCGAGGTACCCGCTCTCGCGGAGCGTGCGCGCGGCCCGCTCCTGATCGTCGGACGCGTCGACCGAGACGACCTCGCGCTTCGTGATCTCGGCCACCTTGCGCGACGCCGGGGACAGGACGAGGTCGCGCAGCGTCGTCACGCCCGCGAGCCGGCCGGCGTCGTCGGTGACGTAGAGATAGAAGACGGCCTTCGCGGCTTCCCCCGCCCGCCGCAGGAACTGGAGCGCCTCGTCGACGGTCATCCCCTCGCGGAGCGCGACGAACTCCGGTGTCATGCGGCCGCCCGCGGTCTCGGGCGGGTATTCGAGGAGCTCGCGGATGTCAGCGGCCTCGTCGTGCTCCATCTCCGCGAGGACGTCCTCGCGCGCGTCCTCGTGCAGCTCGCCGACGACGTCCGCCGCCTCGTCGGGCGGCATCTCCTCGAGGACGTCCGCGGCCTGCATGTCGGTCAGGCGCATCAGGAGGCGCGCGGCGACACCCGGGTCGAGCTCCGAGACGATCCCGGCGAGCCACTCGTCGCCCATCGCGCGGAACAGCACGCCGAGCCGCCGCGCGTCGAGGTCCGGGAGGATGCGCTCGAGCTCGACGCTCGGCAGGAGGGGCACGAGCCGCGTGACCTCGCGATCGAGGCCGGCAGCCAGGGCTTCCTCGAGTCGCTCGCGGACCTCGTCCGCGGTCAGCTGCTGCACACCCATCCTCCGTACGCGCGGTCGCGCGTACGGTAGGCGCTCCTAGGCCGCGGACACCACCCGGTTCTTGCCGGCGCGCTTCGCCTCGTACAGCGCCGCGTCGGCCGCCCCGAACAGCGCGTCCGCGGTCGTCGCGGCAGAGGGATACGTCGCGACGCCGACCGAGACGCTGCGTTCGACGCCCGCGACCTCGGCCGCGGCGAAGGCGGCCTGCCGGATGCGCTCGGCCGTGGCGAGGGCCGCCTCGAGCCCGGTCTCGGGCTGGAGGACCACGAACTCATCGCCGCCGAACCGCGCGACGAGGTCGCTCGAGCGGACGTGCTCGCGGACCGTGTGCGCGAGGGCGACGAGGAGGTCGTTGCCGGCGGCGTGCCCGAGCTGGTCGTTCACACGCTTCAGCGCGTCGCTGTCGACGATGAGGAGCGCGACCACGTGGCCATAGCGCTGCGCCCGCTGGATCTCGGCCTCGAGCCGGCCGCTGAAATAGCGCGCGTTGTAGAGGCCCGTGAGCGCATCGGTGATCGCGAGGTGCTGCGCCTCCTCGAGCGCCTCCGCGCGCGCGATCGCCGCCGCGGCCTGCGCGGCCATGACCTCGAGGACGCGCTCGTGCTCCGGCCGGAAGTGGTCGACGGCGCGGTGGACCACGAGGAGGCTGCCGTAGGCGTGGCCCTCGCTGCGCAGGGGGATCCCGAGCAGGCCGTGCAGGTGCGGCACGACCTCGGGCCACCGTCCCTTGCCGAGCAGCTGCATGTCCGGGACGCGGAGCGGCCGGCCGCTCGCGAGGACGCGCCGGCTCACGCTGTCCGCCGCGTTCGGCGGATGCTGCGCGATCCGCTCGGCGGGAAGGTTGTGGCTCCCCGCGAGGAAGAACTTGTCGTCGTCGTCGAGCCGCCACACGACACCGGCCTCCGCGCCGGTGAGGCGGATCGCGCCGTCGAGGACGTACGAGAGCACCTCGCCGAGCCGCGATGCCTCCGAGAGCCGGCGGCTGATCTCGTGGAGCGCGCTCAGCTCGAGGAAGCGCTGCGACTGCGCGCGGCTCGCTTGCGCCGCGGAGAGGAGCAGCGCGAGCTGGCTCGCGAGGGTCTGCGCGAAGCGGAACTGGTCCTGGCTGTACGCGCCGACGCCCATCTTCACGGCGCGGACGACGCCGAGGAGCCGATCCTCGACGACGAGCGGGATCACGATCGCCGCCTTCGACGACAGCGGGATGCCGCGGACCGGCTGCGGCCGCGCGTCCTGCGCGACGTCGTCGATCATCGCGGCCTCGCGGTGCTGCGCCGCCCATCCCACCATCCCCTCGCCGAGCGCGAGCGGCTGCGCGCGCACCCTCTCCTCGTAGTCGTCGGGGTAGTACTGCGGATCGAACGTCAGCTTCGCGACGACGAGCCGTGACGTCGGTTCGTCCCAGAGGTAGATCGCGGTCGAGTCGGAGGTGGTCGCGCGCTGGAATCCTTCCGCGGCGGCGTGGAGGCTCGCGTCGAGATCGAGCTTCGCGGCCGCCGTGGCGACGTCCGTGATCGTCTGCAGCTCCGCGATCGTGTTCCGCCGCCGCTGGTCCGCGCGCGCGTGGATGAGCGCGAGCGCGGTGACCTGCGAGAACGCGCGCATGAGCTCCTCGTCGCGCGCGCTGAACGCGTTGCGCGTCGGGCTCTCGATCACGACGACGCCGAGGAGCTCGTCGCGCACGAGCATCGGCACGCACAGGCGCGAGACCTGCTCGGGTCCGATCCGGACGGTGCGCGGGTCGGACCAGAGGTCGCCGACGTTCACGATGCTCCGTGTCTTCGCGGCGATCCCGCTGAGGCCTTCACCGAGCTTGCGCCGCCAGCCGATGACGCCCGGATCGTCGCTCCCCGGACCGGCGGCGTGGCCCATCACGAGCTCGTCCCCCGCCTTCTGATACAGGAGCACGGAGCGCGTCCCGTACCCGAAGTGCTCGCCGAGGAGATTGGTCGCCGTGGCGAGGACGGCCTCTTCGTCGTGGGCCGCGAGGAGGAGCGCTTCCGTCGCGCGCATGAGGAGCGGGACCTCGCGCTCGTTCGTCCTCCGGTCGATGGTCGTCACGCCTCGTCCCGTTCCGTCCTTTTCCGACCTCGCTCGGGGCAAGCCCTCGCTCGGCCCGGGGGCACGTTCGCGGATGCTACGTCGCCGAGGTCAACGCGTGGGTGTCAGCTTCGGGGCTCGGGGAGCACGCCGCCGTAGGCGTCCAGGTAGCGGTCCGGGTTCTCCTGGAATACGCGCTTGCACGCTTCCCTGTCGAAGGAGTACGTCCGCATCTCGTACCGCAGCGAGATGGGGCGGTCCCCCAGGGGACGCCGGCAGATGACGCAAACGTTCGAGCCGGTCACTCGAGCTCGATGAGCGCCTGGTGGGCACGCACGAGCTGCCCGTTCTCGGCGGCGATCCGTTTGACGCGGCCCGAGACCGTCGACCGCACCTCGTTGAAGAGCTTCATCGCTTCGATGAGGCCGATCACGTCGCCCTGGCTCACGGCGGATCCGACCTGGACGAACGCCGGCGCCTGCGGCGACCCCGAGCGATAGAAGATGCCGGTCAGCGGCGCGGTGATCGTGTTCGCGGCCGGCTTCGCGGCCGCGGCCACGGCTCTCGGCGCCGCGACCGGCGCCGTCTCCGCCGCCGCGGGCTCGACGGGCCCCACGGCCGCGGCCCCGTCCTTCGAGACCTTCACGCGCAGGTCGCCCTGCCGCACCTCGAGCTCGCGCAGCGCGGGGTCGCGCAGGCGCTCGAGCAGCTCCGCCACGAGGGCGAGCGCGGACTCGTGCGGGTCTGAGGGGGGCGGAGCCCCCTTCATACGCTCGGCCATGCCGCTTCCTTCCACCGGCTGATGACGAGCGCCACGTTGTGTCCCCCGAAGCCCATCGAGTTCGAGAGCGAATGGTCGACCTGACGCTTCCGCGCCGCGTTCGGGACGTAGTCGAGGTCGCACTCGGGGTCGCGGACCTCCTGGTTGATCGTCGGCGGGAGGACGCCGTCGCGCATCGCGAGGACGCAGACGATCGCCTCGATCGCGCCCGCCGCACCGAGCGTGTGCCCCGTCATCGACTTCGTGCTCGAGACCGCGAGCGTGCGCGCGTGGTCTCCGAAGACCGTCTTCAGCGCCTGCGTCTCGCTGCCGTCGTTCGCCTGCGTCGACGTGCCGTGCGCGTTGACGTAGCCGATCTCCTCGGACCCGAGCGACGCGTCCTCGAGCGCCATGCGCATGGCGCGAACGGCCCCCTCCGCGCCTGCCGGAGGCGCGGTGACGTGGTACGCGTCCGCGGTCGCCCCGTAGCCGCTCACCTCGGCGAGGATCCGCGCGCCGCGAGCGCGCGCGAAGGCGAGATCCTCGAGCACGACGCAGCCGCCCCCCTCCGAGAACACGAAGCCGTCGCGCTCCTTGTCGAAGGGGCGCGAGGCTCGCTGCGGATCGGCGTTGCGCCGCGAGAGCGCGTGCATCGCGTTGAACGCGCCGATCGCGACCTTGATGAGCCCGGCCTCCGCGCCGCCGGCGAGCATGACGTCGGCCTGTCCCCGGCGGATCGTCTCCGCGGCGAGCCCGATGGCGTGCGCGCTCGATGCGCACGCCGAGACGGTCCCGAGGTTCGGTCCCTTGGCGTGGAACTTCATCGCGACCTCTCCGGCCGCCATGTCGACGATCATCATCGGGATCATGAACGGCGAGACCCGTCGCGGATCCTTGTCGTGGGCGACGATGTTGTCGACGAGCGTGCCGACGCCGCCGATCCCCGACCCGAAGGCGACCCCGACGCGCGGCGCGAGCGCTGGATCGATCTCGAGCTTGGCATCGGCGATGGCCTGCGCCGCGGCCGCGACGGAGAACTGCGCGAAGCGGTCGGTCCGGCGCATCTCCTTCCGGTCGAGGTACGTGAGGGGATCGAAGTCCTTCACCTCGCCCGCGATCGTCGTCTCGAGCCCGGTCGGGTCGAACCGCGTGATCGGTCCGATGCCGCTCTTGCCCTGCCGCAGGGCGGCCCACGATGACTCGACGTCACCGCCCAGCGGCGAGATGAGGCCGAGACCGGTGACCACGACCCGACGTCGCTCGCTGTTCTCCATCGTCGGCCGAGTCTAGCGAGCGTTCCCTTTCCATCCGCGCGGAGATGAGTGGTCATCGCGGACGACTCGCTCGATGATCCCCACTGCGCGCTCCAGCAGCGCGATCTCGGCGGCCGACAACGTCCGCAGCCGCGCATCGAGCGCCGTGATGCGCAGCTCGCGCCCGCGCTGGAGCACGCGTTGCCCCTTCGCGGTCCACCGGATGCGCGCGACGCGTGCATCCGACGGGTCGGTGTCCCGGACGACAAGCCCCCCGCGCTCCATCTCCTGGACGAGCCGGGTGATCGTCGGAGGCCGGACCTGCTCGGCGGCGGCGAGTTCGCCGATCGTGCGCGGGCCGGCCATCAGCACGGACAGCGCCGACAGCTGCGCTGCCGACACGCCGGTGAGCGGGTCACTGCGGCGGACCCGCCGGAGGAGATGGATCGCCGCCGAGTGCAGCCGGTCGGCGAGCTCGCGCGTCCCACTTGACATCGTCCGCGATATTAGTTAGCACACCTAACTATCGTCAAGCGGGAGGGACAGAGAGATGGCGGCGGAGCTTTTCGAGGCGATCAACAAGGATGATCGGGTCACGGTGGGACGGCTGCTCGAGGCCGACGCCGGCCTGGCGAGCGCGACGGACGCGAACGGGGTGTCGGCCGTGCTCACGGCGGTGTATCGCGGCCGCTCGGCGATCACAGCGGCGCTGGTCGCGCGCAAGCCGGCCCTCGACGTCTTCGAGGCATCCGCGACGGGTGACACCGAGCGCGTAGGCGCGCTGATCGACCAGGATGCGTCGGCGGTGAACGCGATCGCCCCGGATGGCTTCCACCCGCTCGGGCTCGCGGCCTTCTTCCGCCACCCCGACGTCGTGCGTCTCCTCATCGAACGCGGCGCCAGCGTCGCGGCGCCGGCGCGGAACAAGCTCGCCGTGACGGCGCTGCACTCCGCGCTAGCGACGGACGTCGCCCCGGTGGACATGGCGATCGTGCGCATGCTCCTCGAAGCGGGCGCGCCCGTGAACGTCCCCCACCTCGGCGGCGGCACGCCGCTCCACACGGCCGCGTTCGTCGGTGACCCCGAGGTCGTGCGGATGCTGCTCGACCGCGGCGCGGATCCCCTCATGACGACCGACGATGGGAAGACCGCGATCGACATCGCTCGCGAGCGCGGCCACGCCGCCCTCGCCGAGATGCTGGAGCGGAAGCCCCTCCGGAGCTGATCTACAGGATCGTCTGCCCCAGCGCGCTCGCGATCAGCTCGACGGCGAGCTGCGCGGTGCGGTTCCCCGTGTCGAGAATCGGATTCACCTCGGCGACCTCGATCGAGCGCAGCTGCCCGCTCGCGGCGAGCATCGCCATCGCGAGCTGCGCCTCGCGGTATGTCAGGCCGCCGCGCAACGGGGTGCCGACGCCGGGCGCGTCATCGGGATCGACCGCGTCCATGTCGAGCGAGAGGTGGATCCCCTGCCCCTTCGACGCGATCGCGATCGCCTTCTCCATCGCGGCGGCCATCCCGAGGCGGTCGATGTCGGCCATCGTGATCGTGGTCACGCCGGCGCGGCGGATGTTCTCACGCTCGTCCGGGTCCACCGAACGCGTCGCGAGGAGCACGCAGTGCGCGCCCTCGACCGATCCGCGC
>WNFV01009431.1_pt1 | contig 16474 bp, 10 predicted proteins | sample 5400101 | NCBI WGS metagenome assembly WNFV01 (sample SAMN13153361, study PRJNA577476) | soil metagenome | isolation source: 115 cm soil or saprolite under grassland replicate 1 | place: USA:California | collected 2016-06-15
ACCGTATCAGCGCAGCAGTTGCCACCGAAGGCATCGACCCGTCGATGACCGTCTACCCGGCCGGGGCGACCGAGCAGGTGGTCGGACAGAACGACGATGTGCGCATCGGTGATCCGTCGGCGGTGGTGACGCTGACGGTGGATGCGGATGCCTGGTACCTGGTTCAGGTCGTCAACAAGGCGCCCGGAGACGTGCGCGGCAAGACGTACACAATGAGCGCGCGCAGCATTGGGACAAATAGCGTGCCGAACGTCTCCACTCCCGCAGGCGCCGGCTCGGCCTCCACCGCGACCGAGGATGATGTGATCGGCAACGCGTATGATGTCGCGCACGCGGCGCGGATTGTGTGGGCAGCGCCCTACGATTTATCGATGGTCTGCCCGGATCAGCGGCCGGGCGCGTGCTACGCCGGCAGGCATACCTTCCTGTTGGTCAACGTCAAGGCCGGTATCCCGCTGGCCGCGCTGACCTACGATCTCGGCGCCGGCGTCGACACCGTTTTAACCTTATATAAACCAGATCCCACCCAGACCCAAGAGTCGCCGGGCGTTCTCCCTGGCTGGCGCGCTGCTGATCGTCGTCGCGCCGTCGTCGCGCCAGGATCTCCCGCCCGCCCCCGCGGACAGCCGGCCCGGCCGTTACCGCCTGATCGTCGGATCTCCTGAGATGAAGGCCGTTGCCGCGGTCATGGCCGCGCAGGGCGATATGCCCTCGCCAACACCGGCACCGGAGGGCGGCGAGCCCGCTGGCGCGGGTGCAAGCGCACCCGCGGCGACAGCCGCACCCGCCGCGCCTGCCGCATCCGGCGCGCCTGAGTCGTCGGTGACCGGCATTGCCGAGCTGACGCAAAAAACCGATCTGTACGGCGCGGTGCCGCCGCAGCCTAGCGACAAGCTGACCAGCTATGAGGCTGGCACCAAAGTCAAATTGCTTGGCCAGAGTTTCCGTGGCTGGGTCAAGGTGCAGCCCGCCGGCGCGGTGATGATCGGCTGGATGTGGGGACCGTCGCTCAAAGCGGTTGAGGTCGCCGGCGGCCTGGATGCGCCTGTGGGTTCGGTGCCTGCCGGGATCGGTCCCCAGGCCACTGCTGCCGCGACCAGCGCGACACCGGCGGCGAACGCCGGCAGCGGGACCGGCCCAACCGCGGTTCCCGGCAACCGCGCGGCCACGATCGAACAGCTCGATCCCGAACCGCTGGCCGCGGACACGCCCGCGCGACCGGTCGCGCGGGCCCTGCGGATCGAGATATGTACGGCGGTCCCGAAGGATCAGCGCGCGTGCGGGACCCCGCTCGCCTCGCTGCGCGTCGAGATCCGCCTGGCGGCGACGCTGGCGGTTCAGGTGCAGGGCGTGACCGATGCTGAGGGCAAGGTCACCCTGTCGACGAGTGTTCCGTCGGGTACCCGGCTTCTGCTGAGCATTCCGGCGCTGGGAGTGCAGACTGATATTGCGAATGACGCGACGGAGTTACCGGTGCGCGTGCCTGCAACTCTGGGAGGAAATCAATGACACGTGCAGCGGGAACACGATCCGCGACCAAACTGGCGCAGGCGCAGATTCTGCGCGCGCTGGAGACCACCTGGCGCAACTGGCGCGCCTTCATCGCCGAGAAAAAAGACGAGCTGGCACAGCGCCAGGCGGACGAGGCGGGCATCGACGATTTGACGACGCCGCTCAACGCCACGCCGGCGATACGCAAAGCCAAGCTCAACGCCGCGACGCGCCAGGAGCTGGCGATGATTCTGGAGCAGCGCCGCCAAGCCGCCCAGCGTGATGCCGAGGCGGCGGCTCGGACCGCCGGCGCGACCCCGCCGGACGTCGAGCAGGTGATGGAGCGGCTCGTTCAGCGTATCGACGACGAGCTGAACGGCCGCATCCTCGCGAACGGAAACGCGCTGGTGTGGTTCGAGGGCCAGCTTGTCGAGTTCGACTACCGCACCGTCTCATCCGGCACGACCGACGATGATTACCTGGCAGCCAGCGGCGTCGATCCGGCGGCGGAGCGCAAGCGGCGCATGATCATTATCGGCATTGCGGCGGCATTCTTTCTTGGCGCGGCGCTCCTGGCCCTTAACTTCTTCGGCGGCGGCGGTGAGGCCGCTACGACAAGCAGCCCGACCCTCGGATCGGTCGCGGCGCAGTCTGCGCCGCTCTGGGACATCCAATCCCTGGCAGTCGGCGGGGTCGGCGGCCGCGTGAGCGGCGCGGCGCTCGGATACCCGACGCTCGTGTGCCTGACCGACAAGCAGATCGACGCGCTCAAGCCAGGCGAGACGGTCGTACTGACCGGCACGACGAGCGTGCGCTCCTACATCCTGCATGACAGCGCGACGGCGACGCCCCGCGACCTGATTGTCGGCGATTGCAGCCAGAAGCCGCCGAAGCTGCTGGCCAGCGCGGCATTGCTGTCGGCGGAGACGGCAATGCCCCTCCGTGATGGACTCATCACGCAGGTGACGACGACCGGATCGGACACTGACCCGGCCAACATTCCCGCCGATCGGATGCGCGTCGACCTGACGGTAGCGCAGCCGGATGCGCCGCAGGGAACACTGGTTCTTCCCGACGGCACACGCTGGTCGCCCGCCTCCAGCACCCCAGGCGAGAAAAGCACGCTGCTTACCTACCTGGTGCCGGCAGCGACCACATCGCAGGTGGCCGGGTGGGAGTTGAGCGGAGGGAGCGGGCTGCCAGGGCGGCTCACGCTCACCATTCCAGCGCCCGCTGCCCGCGCCGCGCTGCTGCGACAGAACCTGACGGTGCGCGCGAGTGGCGCGGACGTATCGACGCGCAACGGCAGCCCAATCCTAACGCTCTCGCTTAACGTCACGCTGGCGAGCGGCGCGGCGCCGATCACCCTGCTTCCGAGCGACCTGGTTCTCAAGCGTGCGGGCAATGGCCGCGCGCCGGAGTGGCAGCCGCCGACGCTGGAGCCGGGGAAAGCCGTGACCGTGCGCATCGTTATTCCGCTGCAAGACGCCGGATCGTCCATGGAAGCCGCGCTGGGCGCGTGGCACGCGCGGCTGCGCTGGTAAGACCATAGTACCGCTTGTGAGTAGGACGGGGGGGCGCGAAAGTGGCACAGTCGCGGCGATACAAACCCCTTTTTAACTGATAAGCTGAGTGTGAGACATTCTACGCTGTGACTGTGCCGAATCGCGCATTTGTTGCCGTGCTGCGGCGCCCCGGGCGCCGGCTGAGGAGTCTAGCTGATGTCGTATCTTCCGCCGACCAAAGGGGCCCGCGCTCCGCCAGGACATCGTCGAAGGTCCACACTCGTCGTCATCGTAGGTTGTCCATCGTCATTCATCAAACTACACATTGGAGAAGAACATCAATGAACACCGTCGCACAAACCGTCACCAAGGCATTCGAGAATGAGCGGTTCGCGCTCGCGTTCCGCATCTGCGTGGTCGTGCTGCTCGCCGGCGTGCTCACGCTCGTCAGCAACCCGGCCTTCGCCTTCGCGCAGGAAGGCGGCAGCAATCCCTTCGCCGACGCCGGCGCTCGCAGCACTGCGGTCTCGGTGCTCACCAGCCTGCGCTTCTGGGTCTGGATCGCCGCTGGCCTGGGCTTCTGTTCGTACCTGCTGGCCTACTTCGCCCAGGGCATCGTCCCGTCCTTCTTCCAGCAGTACCGCGATTATCTGCGGAACGGCGCGCTGCTGATGGTCGCCTTCGGCGTGGTGATCCAGTTCATCATCAGCCAGGCCAGCGGCTCGTAGCTGGGTGCGCGTCGCGCTCGCGCGGCGCTGGCGATGCGGGTCCAGGGCATTCTAGCGCCCTGGACCCGCATCGTACCGGGGCGGATCGCATCGCGTGCGGAACCCGGGCGGTCCGCATTCCGGAACCGTGGACCACTTGGGCGATCCGCGATGCAGGACCGCTCCAGATCGGGTGTTTTACAGATGTACTACACGTGTACGACAGGCGTAGTACGGTCGTATGACACGTGTATCACACACGTACTACAGCCCGCTTGTTTGGAAAGAATCGAGAATCACATGCCATTCCAGCAGCAAGAGGACATCGGCGGCGTCGGGCAGGATCGCCAGATCTCAATCCTGACGACCGCGAATATCGGCGGCGGCGCGATCGTCGCGCTCGTTACGTGGCAGGCGAGTGGCCTGATCGGTATCACCGGCCCGTGGCTCAGCGCGCGCTGGGTGATCCAGACCATCCTGATTGTGCTCGGCGCCGTAGCCGGGGTCGTGCTCACGACCCGCTGGGGCGGCCTATCGCTGCTGGACCGGATTCAGCTTCGCATCGGCTATCAGATGCGCCAGGTCGCCGGCGACCATATTCTGACCCCCGAAGCGCCCGCCTCGTCGCCGGATCAGCGCTCCATGTTGACGTTATATCGCGAGGGTCGCGTGGTTGCGCGCCCCTATAACCCGTCCGCAGAGGACGTGTAAGGAAAGCGGAGAGAGACCGTGTCGGAGCCTACTATTCTTGAGGTGGTCGCATTTCCGCAGGAGATGCGGGCCGAGGTCGAGTTGCTGGACGAGCAGTGGATGCCCTTCTTTGCCCGCCTCGAAGGCCCGCTCCGCATTATCTCGCGCACCGAACGCTTTAATCTGCGCGTCCCCCAGCAGGTCATGGAGACGCGCGCCCGCCCGCTGGACGTGCGGGCAAAAGCCTTTGCCCCGCTGGCCGAGGCCGTGCGGGCCTGGGATGACGCGCGGATGCCCGCCCAGATCGACGCCATTCTGGGGCAGATGGCGCCGCAGCTCGCGCGCGAGGTGCTGCTCGCGTTCGAGGCGGTCGGCGGGGTCGGCGTGGACGCCTGGCAGCGCACCATGGACAAGCTCGGCCGCCCGCTCTGGCGGCGGCGCTGGCTGAAAGCCTACCGGCAGATGTATGAGATGTTGATGACCCAGGTCGCACTGCGCGGTCTCCATCACTACCTGCTGGCCTGGCTGCCCGACGGGATGCGCCCCGAGGATATGATCAACACCGTCGAGCACGTGTTCGACACCGGCGCGGCGCGCGCGGATCTTCCCGCGCTGCTGCCGGGGATGTACACTGAGTACCCCGACCACCTGGCCCCGCAGGAGTCGCATCTCCCACTCTTCGCGCTGCTCACCAGCTACGACTTCAAGGGCACCTGGACGATCTCCACGCTGCACCGCATCCTGGGCCTGGATCTCGATCTGGCGCTGTCGATCGACGTCGGCGTTGTGAGCCGCACCAAGGCCGAGATGCTTGCCGACTTCACGGTCAATAACCGGATGACGCAGCTCCGCAGCGGCTCGGGCCCGCGTGACGTGCGCGCCGAGCGCCAGCTCAAGGCGGCGTATGAGCTGCAAGAGGTGCTGGACACCGAGGCCCTGCACGACGTGCGGATGGTCCTTGCCGTGCAGGGCCGCGACCTGGAGGAGCTGAACGCGAACGTGCGCAAGGTCGAGACGGCTGGTGGCGCGACCCTGAAGCTCATGCGGCCGATCGGCGGCCAGGGCCCGCTCACGAAATTCTTCGGCGCCACCCCAACCGGGCAGATCGACGCTCTCACGCGGCCGCGCCGCCAGCGCTCGATGGCGGTCACGCAGTATGTCCCGTTCGGCCTGCGCAAGCCGGATCGCACGGATGGCCTGCTCTGGATGCTCCAGGGCGACACGCCGATCATGTTCGACCCGTTCGCCGACCGGCGCGCGGCGCATGCGGTGGTGCTGGGCAAGACCGGCAGCGGCAAGACCTTTGCGATTAACTGCTGGGCTATGCGGCTCGCGGCAATGGGCTACCAGATCGTGATGTACGAGCCGCAGGGCCACTCGCGCCGCCTGATCGAGGCGTCCGGCGAGGGGCGCGGCGGCGCGCGCTATGTCCTGGATATGCGCCAGAAGGTGAACGTGCTGGACATCGTCGCGACCCGCGACGAGGCGGGCAACGCGCCGTCGATCGCCACACAGATCGATCACGTCGTCACGCAGCTCTCCGTCTTGATGGGCACCAATGTGCCGACGGCGGACGGCAAGACGGCGTTCCGGCCGCGGATCTGGGAGAGCCTGGAGCAGGGCCTGCTGGACCTCGCGCTGCAAAAGCTCTATCACGGGCTCGACCTGGAAAACCTGGAGCCGGACCACACGCCGATCGTCGCCGATCTCTGTGACGCGCTGTCCGACATCGGCAGTGACGAGGCGAAGCGCCTGGCCTACGAGATTGGGCTGCGGCTGGTCCAGGGGTCGCGCGGCGCCACCTTCAACCAGCGGACCACGATCGACTGGGACTTCACCCACGACCTCACCGCCTACGACTTCTCCGGCGTCCCGGAAGGCACGGTGCGCACCTTCTATTACGGCCAGGCGTTCGGCGCGCTCAATCGCTTCGTGCGCTCGCCGATCCGTGACCGGCGGCGCACGACCGTGGCAATCATCGACGAGTTCGCCTATATGGCGCAGGTTCCGTCGCTGGCCGGCTTCGCGGCTATGGCGGCCAAGACCTGGCGCACGTTCAACGCGCATCTCTGGACGCTCGACCAGGACGCCCACACGTATCTCGGCACCGAGAACGGGAACCCCGACCCCGCGATGCTATCGGTGTTTCTCAACGCGCCGATCAAGGTCATGCTCAAGCAGGACGCCGCGGATGCAGCCCGGCTGGGCGACAAGATCGAGGGGCTGCACGCGGCGCACGTCAATCAAATCAAGCGCCAGGGACGCGGAGAGCTGGTGCTGGTGTGGGAGGGCGACGGTGTGGGCGCCCGCCATAATGAAGTATTCGTCGGGCGGGTCGAGCCCAACGACGCCGAACTCCGCGCCTTTGCCGGAACGTGACGGCTCCCAGGGCCGAGGCACCTGGGCTTCTGAGAGTGCCGCCCCACACTCATCCAGTTACAACCGAAGTGTTTGGAGACCCCGATGCAAAATGTTGATCGCCGCATTCAGATCACGATCCAACACCAGCCCACACTGCGGGCAGGTGTGCGTGCGGTCGCTCAATGTCTTGGCAACCATTTCGCCGCAGGACGAGCACATCTTGGAGGTGTCGCGGGGGTTCACCAACACGACCTGTCGGCCAGCCTCTACCGCTTTGCTGACAGTCATGCTGATGAACTGGCTCCACGCCACATCCCTGATGCTCTTGCGCATCCCACGGCTTTTGCCCATTTCCATCGGGGCCAGGGCTTCAAACACGATGACCTGATAGCAAGCAACCAGCTTGCGGCTCTGCTTGTGGGTGAAGTCGCTGCGCCTACTTGCAATCCGCTCGTGGATGTGGGCCAGTGCCTTTTTGCGGCGCCGGTTCTCGTCCCACCGCTGTGCGGTTTTGGCTGCGTCCTTGAGCTTCTGGACACGCTTCAGATCGGCCTCGTCACGACGATAGAAGCGGGGGTTATCGATCTGCTCGCCATCCGAGAGCGTCGCGAACGCGACCAACCCGACATCCACGCCGACAACCTTGCCGGTCGGCGGCAGCGGCTTCGCCTCCAGCTCGCAGGAGAAACAAGCGTACCACTTGCCAGTACGCGAGCGCCTCAGCGTCACCGTCTTGGGTGTGCCCTCCAGCGGTCGGTGCAAGACCACATGCACCGCGCCGATCTTCGCAAGGATCAGCCGATCACCCTCCAGGCGCACGCCATTTCCGTACTGTGGAAAGGTGAGCGAATCGTAGCGGCCCTTGCCCTTGAAGCGCGGGAAACCGGCATCCCGCTCGCCTGTTCGCACGCGACGAAAGAATGCCTTGAACGCCAGGTCAACGCGCTCGGTCACGTTTTGCAGAACCTGGCTGTGAACACGTTTCAACGATGGTCGTATGCCCTTCAGCAGCGGAATCGCCCGCTTGGTTTCGTACCAGTCGACGGTGCGCTGTTCCTGCTCCCAGGCGTTCTTGCGCGTGGCAAGCGTTTCGTTGTACAGCCAGCGGCACTCCTCAAGCTGTTGCTCAAGGACACGCCGCTGGCCGTTGGTCAGGTAGATGCGGTATTTGTAGGCTTTAAGCATACGTTTAGTATGGCACAACCTTACCTGAAAGGCAAACATGTGTTCGACGTGCGTAGCGGTCTAAAGCCGCTAAAGCGGATGAAAGGCGTGCTTTCCCAAGGCTAAAGCTCCTGGGGGTTACGCCCTCTTTTTCTAAGTTTTCTAAGCGCGCCATATGCTGGCCGCTGTAACACAGAGTGAGTGAGTTATATGCGCTATCGATTAACTACGCTGCCGACGGTCGGCCCCGGTAAAGTGACCGAGGAGCTGGATCGCCTGCTCAAGAACGCCAAGCGATTGACGACCAGCCTGGTCGTGGTTGGGCCGCCGCACAAGCGGCTCCCGATGACGGCGACGCTGCTCGAAGTCCCCGACCCGTTTGCGCAGATGGCCACCCGCGTGCTGGAGGTCATCCTCGGGCCGAGCGGTCAGTTCGAGCCGCTGCTCGCGGTCACCACGCGGGACGAGTGGGCAAAGCATGCGCTGCTTGTGCCGCGGAAAGGGGCGCAGCCGCTGGTCGAGTCCCTCTTCGAGGGCTGGTCGTCGGCATGTCTGCACCTGCACTGGCGCCCCGGCCGCTGCGTCGGCATCATCCATTACTGCGAGGGTGATGCGGCACGGGTGGCCGCGCTGGCCTCGCGTGGCTGGAAAGCGCGCCCCGTGCCCGCGAAAGCGGCGGACGCGCTTGCCGCCGCGCGCCTGACGCCTACCTGGATGAGCCGGGTCACCCACCAGCCGTTCCTGGGCAAGCCGCTCGTCACACCTACACCGCAATCTGCACTCGCCCCGACGTCTGGAGGAAAGAGTATGACCCCAACAAGCCTCTTTAGCGAACCCCAGGAGTCGGTGTTTCACCCCGGCTCCACCGGTGCCGCGCCGCGGAAGATGACGCAGGCGCGGCCCACTGCCGTCGGCACCGTCCTGGCGCCCAGCGGCGCTGATGGTTTCCCGCTTGGCACGACGCTGGACGGCCAAGCCGTCAAGCTCGCCTGGCACGCGCTGCTGCTGTCGATGGCCGCGCCAGAGGATCGCCAGCGCGACCTGGCGCTGACGCTGATTACACGCGCGATAGCGCACGATCTCAGCCTGATCGCCGTCATCCCGCAGTCGCTCGTGACGAGCCGCCAGCTCGCGGCCTGGTCGGCGCGTGTTCGCACGCTCGATCCGCGCAATCTGTGGGAGAGCCACGCTATTCCCTGGCATCTGATCGATCCGCTGCTGCTGCGCGAGGCGCTCAGCGCCGCGGGCGTGCAGACGCCGGCATCCGCGCCGCTGCCGACGACCTTTGGCGAGTTTCTGTCCAGCGTCCCGGGCGGCGAGCAGTATTGCACCGAGTCGGTTCTGGCGCTCACGGCGCCCGAGGGCGACGATCTGCGCGGCGTGGTCGAGGCCGGCGGCGGCGTGCTCCTGGTCGACGATGCGAGCCCGGGCGGGCGCCTGCTGGCCATGCTGCTGTTTGCGCTGCTGTCCACCGACCCGCCGATCGACCGCCGCATGCTGATCATCCGCCCCGCGCAGATCGGGGTGCCGGCCGCGCTGGCCCAGCGCGCGATCCAGGTCGTCTTCGGCGAGGATGCCGCGGCACTCGGGACGCTGCGCGCGCTCAGTGATTCCTGGCGGCTGACCCATGCCGACGGCAGCCCCGCGACGGAGCTGGACGCGGATCTAGACCGGCCGCCGAGCGCCCTGGACGAGAGCAGCTACGGAACGCTCATGAATACCCTGGACGGCAAAACGGAGGAGCAAGCCAGTGGCCAGGCTGACGCGCAGCCGCTGATCAGCACGCCCGCGAACGGTCTGCTGGACGATGATGGCGACGACCTGTTCGCCACGCCGTTCGCCGCTTCCGCGCCGCCTGCTCGGCCCGCCCTCGCTGAAGACGATCTGTTTACCGGGTCGCTGAACCTGTCAAGCCCGTTTGGGCAGGCGGCGCCGGCGGCGGCTCGGGCACCGGGTGATGACCTGTTTGCGTTCGATAGCGTGCCGGCCACGTCCCAGGCGCCCCAGCCCGCCGCGGCCGGTGGAGGCGCCTTCAACTCCTTCTTTGATATGCCACTAGACGGGGATACCACGCTGGCGCCAGAGGCGCCGGCGGCCGATCTGGGCGGCACGACCGCTCACGATAACCAGAGCTTTGCTGCAAGCGCGCCAGTGGATCTCGGCGACTTCGCCCCCTCCTACGGCTCGCCCGCCGCTGCTCCAGCCGCGGATGACGGAGCGTTCGGCGACATCTTTGCGCAGCCGCTCGACGGCCTCACTCCCGCGCCCTGGCAGGACGGCGCGGCCGCCGCGGACGTTACGAGCCCGGCGACCGCGTCTGGCGGCGATGATTTGAGCTTCGATATGTTCACAACGCCGCTGGATTTTGGCGGCACGCCCGCGACCACGGCAGATGCCGCGACACCGGCACCCGCGTTTGGTGGGGATGATCTGAGCTTCGATATGTTCGCAACGCCGCTGGATTTTGGCAGCACGCCCGCGACCGCCGCGGACGGCAATACCTCGGCGCAACCGTTTGTTTCCGGGATTGACCTCTCATCTGCCGGCAGCATCTTCCCAACGCTCAGCGCGGAGGAGCCGTGGGGCCTGGGCGCTTCATTCGATGCGCCGCCAGCCATGCCGGCCGCTGATCTCGCGCAAGAGCAGACCTGGGGCGCTGGGATGGCGGGCGACAGCGCTGATGTGGGCGGCGTGTTCTACCTGCCGACCGACGCCGAGGCGGCCGCGCCTCCTGAGATGCCGGATGTGCAGATCGTTCCCGCTGAATTCCAGGGATGGCAGGCCGCGCCGGAGGCAATGGCATCCTGGACCAGCGCTCCCTGGCTTGGCGTCGAGGAGACGGACACCGCCGCACGAGCGCCTGCCGCGGATACGGTCGAGCCAGCCGCAAGCGCGGCTGAGGAGGCCGCTGCGCCAGTTGAGGAGCCCGCTGCGGTGGTTGAGCCTCTGGACGAGGGAGCCGCGGCGGAGACGGCCGCAAGCGCCAGCCAGCCGCGAGCATCATTCCGCCACTGGACAGCGCGCCGCCACCGCCGTCTCTGGCGCCCGGCCAACCGCGCGACGATCGAGGCAGACGCCTCGTATGACGAAGCGGCGGCGGCTGAGGAGCCAGCCGAGCGCCCCGGCGAGGATGTACCGGACGTGGATCTCGCGCCTGTCGCGCCAGAGCTTGCCCTCATCGCACAGCCCGGCGACGAGGACGATCTGCCACCGGACGATCTGACGCTGGCGGGCTCTGGACCAGACCGGCGCCTTTGACTTCGCGTCTTTTGGCGATACGCTGCCCGTGCTGGAGCAGGACCAGCCCGCGCTCGCCCTCACGCAGGCCGCGGCGCTGCCTACGCCAGTCGACGATGAGCTAGAAACGCTGGACACGCGTCTCCCAGACTGGTTCTTGGCTTCTCTGGAGGGGGCGGGCACCGGCGATCAGGCGCCGGCCCCGCCCACCAGCCTCGATCTGCCGGGTGCATTCGCCCTGAACACCTCGGACGAGGGGCTCCTGGTCCCTGGTAATGAAGTGGCCGCGAGCGATGAGGCGCCAGCCGCGGCGGCGGCAGACGCCGGCGAGCCGATGGCCGCGCCGGAGCAAACGGCCCCGGCGGATCAGCCGGCTGCCCCCATGCCGGCCGAGCAGCGCGCGCCTGCGGCACCGCCAATTGCCCCACCGGCGTTCCCGGCGCTGTACGCGGCGATGCCGCGCGTTACGGCGCTCGCAGCCACGCCGGACGCCCTGGCCTTTGATGACGACGCGGTCTATGCGGCGTGGCGCGCTGGCGCGGGTATGGCCGAGCTGATCGAGCTGGTCGCGCGCGCCAACCCAACAGCGGACCGGTCGCTCATCCGGCGCGCCATCCGCGCGCTGCTGGACACGCGCACGGCGGCCGGGGCGACCCTGCCGGCGGCGCCGGTCACGCCGCTGTGGAGCACAAATACGCCGGCCGTGGCGGCATGGAACACTGAAGTCGCGACGCTGGGCACGGCTGCGCACGCCCCACAGGCGTCGTTTGCGACGCTGGACACGGCTGGGCACGCCCCACTCGCGCCTGTTTCTGCGCTGGACACGCGTGCGCACGCCCCACAAACGCCGCAAACGGTGCTTGACACGCCCACCAATGGAGGGATGCCGGCCACGGTACAGTTCACGGGCGCTAATTCCTGGACGGCGGCCATGTCGAGCGATGAAGCGGGTATGCTCGACACGGCTGCGCACGCCCCACAGACGCCGCAAACGGCGCTGGACACGGCTGCGCACGACGCACTCACGCCCATCTCAACACCCGACATGCCTGCCGCGACGGCGCTACCCGATCGGGCACTGGAGGACACAGTTCCCCTGCTCGTGGCGAACGATGCAGCGCCGCTCAGCACCCCCATGGTGTCCGCCATTACTGCGTCACCGCTGCCGGTGCTTGATCAGCACGATATGAGCGCGTTCCAAAGCCCAACTCCGGCCTCGCTCGACATGGCCGCGCCGCTGCCGGACGCCGACGATCTGTTCGGCGACGAGCAGGTCTGGGCGCGCTGGACGGCGGGCGAGGAGCTGACCGACATCATCCGCGCGCTGTGCGGCTACACCCGCGGCCGCGCGGCGGATGAGGCGCGCGACCGGGTGTACCGCGTCGTGGTGCCCCGCATCGTGGCGGAGCTGGACGCCGATGTGCTGGTCACGCGGCTGCTCGACGGTCGCCAGCCACTGCGCTCGCAGGTTCCGCAGCTCGACGAGTTGCTCAAGCGGATGAACCGCCAGGCGGGCCCGGTGACGGGCGTCATCCGCGATAAGACGATCGCGCGTCTGATCGCATCGATGCGCGAGGCGCGGGCGTACGCCCACACCGCCGCCTAATACTGAAGGAGTGAGCGAGAGCGCTCATGGCAGCACAACGTCGCACACAAGCCGCCGCTCCCCCGAAGCCGGTCTCCCAGGCCGTGGGCTACGCGCAGCGCAAGCAGCGCGAGGAACTCACGCGCCTGGGCGCGCTGGCGGGCGTGCTGGCAATCTTTATTGTCCCCCGCCTGCCCTCACCGATCTTCGGGTTCGACTGGAAAGGCCCGCTCTGGGCGCCCTTCGCGCCCATGCTGCTGGCGCCGTTTCCGAACGACCCGACGCTGCCCGCGTGGTTGAACGCCCCGATGCTGGTCTGGCTGTACCGCGCGATGGCAGGGGTGGGTGTGTGGTTTATCTTTATGTTGATCCAGCACCTCCAGTCCCTCTACGCGCAGCGGACCGCGCCGCTCAGCCAGGACCGCACCTTCATCAGCCTGGCGGTTCCACTGAGCATCAACACCAAGCCCGACGAGGGCATCGGACTCATCCGCACCCTGCACGGGGTGCTGCCGCCGGCCAATCTCAAGCTCGGCGCTCCATCGCCGCTGGTCCTGCGCTGGACCGGGATGCCCGAGCAGCCCATCAAGCAGGGGGTGAGCGTGCTGGGCCCAGCCGACCTGGTCGTCAGCATCCAGAAGACGCTGGAGGGCCTTGGCAAGGGCACTGAGGCTGATATAGCCGACGACCCAATCATCAAGGAGCTGAAAGGCGGGCGCTACCTCTGCTGGGCCGACGCGCGGCTTCAGGCGCCGGATGATCTGCCGATCGCGATCCCCAGCGGGCCGAGCCCGCTGCAAGACGCGCTGCTGCCTGCCATGGCTCCGCAGTCAGGCGTCATCCTGGGCGATATGCAGATCATTCTGCGCCCGGTCCCAGACCGCTCGTGGCGCACCGCGGTGCTCTCACGTCTGGAGAGCCTCAAGGTCGACGCCGGCGCGGCTGAGCGCCGCGTGATGGAGCAGAAAGCGGCAGGCCCGGCGTTTGAGGTCGCGGTCCGGCTGATCGCGATCGCGGAAAAGCCGGAGGCGGGCGCGCAGATGGTCAAGACGATGGGTAACGCGCTGTCCTCCTCAGCCCAGGGCATCGCGACAGCGCAGCAGCGGCTCGTCTGCGGCCCCGTGCAGGTGCTTCCCGCCGTTACCCCGCCGCCGCCGCCGATGCCTTCGCAGCAGCGGCTCACCGGCCTCGCGGCAGGTGTCGGGCTCGCCGTGCTCTGCCTGGCGCTCATCATGGCGCTGCACCTGAGCGCTTGCGGTCTCCAGATCTGGCTGCTGCCCGCACTCATGCTGCCGCTGCCTGTGCTGGCCATGGCCGCGCGCCATCGCAAGCAAACGAATGCCGACGCGCCCGAGCGCCTGCTCAGCGTCGTGAAGTCGGTCATGGAGCCCACGAATCCGAACATTGTCCCAATCTGGTCGCCGTGGCTCAGGCGGAACGGGTGAGGCGCATGATGATGGATATAACCGCGCTCTACACGACCCACCGCGCCGCGCTTGTGCGCATGGTGACGGCCGTGACCGGCGATGCGGACATGGCTGAAGGTGTGTGCCAGGACGCGTTTGTGGGCGTGCTCAGCGGCGAGCACAATCCTGCCTGTGGGGATGATCCGGTACGCTGGCTCTATCACATGGCGCGGCGCCTTGGCGAGCAGGCGCTGAGAGGGCGCCGGGAAGCGCGCCAGGCGCCGCTTTCGGACTGTCATGTCGTGAACGACTCCGACGGGCGCTGGACGAACCCGCCGCTGGAGGCCGCGCTGCTGGACGATTTGCCCGCCCACTGGCGGATCGCGCTCGTTCTCCAGATGCACGGCTTCTCGCGCATGGAGACGGCGTTTGTGCTGCGTTGTACGGCGGACGATGTCCGTGTCTATCTGTTTTCCGCCCGCCGCATGCTCCGGGCGCACTCACCCGTAGCGGCCCGGCGCGGCAGGCCGCCGCTGAGCCGGGCGCGCTGATGCCGCCAGGAGCGACCGCTGTTTAAGAACGCTGCATTGGGACCGTTGCGGCGCGCATGGGGGGGTCGCATGCGACCCCCCTCCCGCGGATGCTCGACACGGGGCAAACGGCAGCAGGGCAACGAAAAAACGTATGAGGATAATGATATGAAGTTCAGCGCCGCAGAAATTGCTACCCTTTGGAGCCCGCCGACCGAGGCGACCGGCGACCGGATCGAGCGGGTGATGGCCCGCTGGATCGACGCGCCCAGCAAATCGTTTGTCAACGCGGACGACCCGCGCAACCTGATCTTCGGGCTCGGCAAGCGCTCGGACGGCACCTGGGCGCCGATCGGCATCGACTACGCCGACCTGCGCTACGTCATGCATATCACCGCACCCATGGGCCGCGGCAAGTCCGAGTGGATCAAGTCGTCGCTCCTCGCCGGCCTGTTCAAGGCCAACGCCGGCTTCATGGCCGTCGACTGTAAGGGCACCGACCTGGTCAACACCACCCTTCCCTTGATACCGCTCAACCGCGAGAAAGACGTGACCATCCTCGACCTGGGCGGGACAACCCTGACCGGCGAGGACCTGCGCGCCAGTATGAACCTGGTCAGCCCGGCCTTCGGCCGCAGTCTGGGGCTACGCGCCAGCCAGCTCGCCTCGACGGTGCTGGGCATCTTCTCGACGCTGGATAGCAAGTTCGACGAGGCGGTCGGTATCAAGCAGTTCGCCAACATGGGAGTCTTAGCGCTCCTGGAGGGCGAGCCGCGCGCAACCATGATGCACCTGATCCGCTTCTTTGGCGACGAGGACTACCGGGCCGAGGTGTGCTCGCGCATCAAGACCATGCAGGTCAAGGACTTCTGGGACCGGCGCTTTCCCGAGATGCCCGAGGGTCAGAAGTCGTCGCTCGCCTCGTTCGAGCGCCGCCTCGACCAGTTGCTGACCTTCCCCGAGCTGTCGGCGATGCTCGTCGCGCCCGGGTGCTCGATTGATATGCGCAAGCTGATGGATAACCGCGGCATCCTGCTCGCTGGTATCCGCGCGACCGAGGGGCAGATCGCCAGTATTGCGGCGACGCTGCTCTTAACGCAGATGGTGCTGGCCGCGCTCTCGCGCTCAAACGTGCCCGAGGAGCAGCGCCCCGACTGGCCGGTGATTATCGACGAGGCGCAGATCGTGTTCGGGCAGAACCCGGGCATGGCGCCGATCATGTTCAGCCAGCTCCGCGCGTTCCGTATCGGCCAGGTGGTCATCCACCAGAACCTCGACCAGCTCGCCAACATCATGCCGGTGCTGGCCGGTAATGCCCAAAACAGAGTCATTCTCGGCGCCGAGCTGATGGACGCGACCAAGTACGGCAGCGACTACGGCGCGCTCGGGCTGAGTAAGAGCGATTTCGTCAACATGCCGCGCTTCAAGCAGCAGTACATCAAGCTCTATGGCGCGGGGAATCTGTTCGCGGCGCGCATGCTGCCGCTGGCCAAGCCGCTTGAGGAGGACCCGCCCGAGCCGGTCTATGTGAACTGGAAGACCGTGCGCGCGCCGGCGACCTCCGGGCGCGACAAGGAGATCGACGCCGCGATCGACCGCTTCAAGGAGCTGGCGCGGGTCAACTGGGACGAGGCCGTGCAGCGGCTGGGCGTGCTGTGCATGAAAAACCCGGCGTCCTACGACGCCTTCTGCGCGCGCACGCGCGCCCACAGAGAGGCGCAGCGGCAGTTCATCATCAACTACCCCGGCTGCATCCCGATGGACCCGGACCTGCCCGGCGAGAAAGCGCGGATCATGC
>WNFV01004882.1_pt1 | contig 16466 bp, 14 predicted proteins | sample 5400101 | NCBI WGS metagenome assembly WNFV01 (sample SAMN13153361, study PRJNA577476) | soil metagenome | isolation source: 115 cm soil or saprolite under grassland replicate 1 | place: USA:California | collected 2016-06-15
TCCATGCCTCCACCGCGTGAATAAAATCCCGATCTTGCTATTGACCAATGGCACGGTATACGGTAGCTGTCCCGCTCGTGCATTGCTCCCCATCACTTCGCTGCTTGAGGCTGGCGGCGAAGACGTGCAAGCATCAACCGTCGGAGGAGGTGTGCATGATTCAGTTGCTCAACCGCGCTAAGCCAACTGCGCGCAAGCGCCAGTTCATCCTGATCAACACCTCGCAGTATTTCCGCAAGGAGAAACCTAAGAACGTGCTGACCGACGCGGGGATCGCGGCGGCTGCCGGTGCGTACCACGCCTGGGAGACGCGGCCAAAGCTGAGCAAGGTGGTGACGCTGGAGGAAGTGCGCAAGGCCGACTACAACCTGAGCCCATCGCAGTTTGTGGAGGTGAGCGACCGCGCCACGCACCGCGACCTCGCCGACATCCTGGCCGACCTGCGAGTGGCGCGCGACGAGCGCGAGCGCGCCGACGCGGCGCTGGCTGAGGTGCTGGCGCAGCTAGGGCTGGAGGCATAACATTCGCGTGTGAGGTACAATACTGGAGCGGAAAGGAGGCCCGGATGACCATACTTCACATCGATTACCCAGAAGAACTGCTAGACCAGGCCGATCAGACCAAGGAGGCGCTCGAACGCCTGGCGCGTGAGGCGCTGCTGGTGCGCCTCTATGACCTCGGCAAGATCTCGTACGGCAAAGGGGCTGAGCTGCTTGGAATAACGCGGTGGGAATTCCTGGATCTGCTTGGCGCCTATGGCGTGTCCATATTCGACGACACACAAGATGTAGCAGCGGAGGCCCAGCTTGCCCTCGACGCCAGTCGTTTCCAACACAAGCCCGCTGATTAATCTGGTGGGAGTAGGGTGTCTTGATCTGCTGCCACAGCTCTATAGCGACATCTGGATTCCCGATCTCGTGCTATCCGAGTACCGGGCGAACATGGCTGCCGGCGATCCCGATCTGAGAATCATTCCTTGGCTGATGGTTCAGCCAGTGGCGCCCGACCCATCGCTGCGCGCGCTTCGGACGCTGGGCGTCGGCGCGGCCGCCGTGATCACGTTGGCGCAGGCGAGCAATGCGCGGCTGGTCAGATCACGGCAACCGCGCGGGTGGTGCGCGATCCGCACGACAGTGGATTGGCGCCGGGTGAGATCCTGGTGGCTTCGGTAACCGACCCAGGGTGGACGCTGTTGTTCGTGACCGCTGGCGGCCTCGTTATGGAGTTTGGTGGCGCGATGGCCCAGGGCTGATCGGCGCGATCGGCGCGATGGTCGCCGCACTTGTGCTCGGCCTGGTGTCGAGTATACCGCTTTGGCGCACCACACGTGACCAACCTGATGGCGCCACGGTCGACCCGTACCTCCGCACCACCTTCTGGACGCGGAGATGGTAGAATAGGGATGCGTCGCACGCGGGCGCGGTTGTGTAAAAGCAGGGCTGCTCCATGAACAGTGTCCATGCACGGCTCACCCGTGGCTTTGCCTGGTGGGAAGCCCATCGAACCGGGATGCACGCTGTGCCGCCGGTTGTGGCCGCCAGCGGCATATCGCTGCGCCTCTGGCGGTTGTACGCCCAGGCGTGGCTCATCTGCCTACTGTTCCCCATCCTGACCCTCATTCAGCAGCGTCCACCAGTATTCCCGTTGCTCCTGGCCGTGGCTGGGTTAGCCATCTTCGTGGCCTGCTACACCGCAATCACGTGGGCGCACCCGCTGCATCCGGGGGCGGATCGCCGCTGGTCGTTTCGTCCAGCGCTGGTGCTGCTGCTCAGCCTGGTCGCGCTCGTGCTCGTGCTCAGCCTGGCGTATGGGAGCACCTTTCTGTGGCTACTGATCGGCGTCAGCGCCATGGCGGGAGTCATGCTTCCGGCCCGCAGCGCGTTCCTGGCGGTCATGGTGTTGACGCTGCTGACCCTCGGGAGCGCGGTGGGGATGGCCGGCGGCATTGGCGCGGCCGACTGGCTGCACATCGTCCCGCTGGTGTTGCTCGTGCGGGGATTGGGGCTGGATATTGTCGGATTGGCCCGGCTCGCAAGCGCGCTGCGCGAGGTGCATGCGGCGCGCGGCGAACTGGCCCGCCTCGCGGTCATGGAGGAGCGGCTGCGAATGGCGCGGGATCTGCACGACCTGCTCGGGCAGGCCTTCACCACAATCAGTTTGAAAAGTGAACTCGCGGCGCGCCTGATTACCGTGGACTCGGGGCGCGCCGCTCAGGAGATGCGCGAGGTCGAGCAGACGGCTCGCCAGACCCTGCGGGAGGTGCGCGTGGCGGTGGCCGGGTATCGGCAGCCGACGCTGCAGGGCGAGCTCGACGGCGCTCGGCAGCTCTTGGAGGCGGCGGGGATCGCGTGCACGATTGAACAGACGGCCGGAGTGCTGCCGGCGCCTGTGGATGTGGTGCTCGCCTGGATCGTGCGTGAGGGCGTCACCAACGTGATCCGCCACAGCCGCGCACGTTGGTGTCATGTGCGAATCGTGGCCATGAATGGACATGTATCGGCCGAGGTCACCAACGACAGGGCACGTGCGCCGGAACCGAGCGGGGCGCCTGCGCTCACTGGCTGCGGCCTTGCTGGCCTGGCCGAGCGGGCGGCAGCGCACGGTGGGCGGTTTGCGGCCGGCCCACTTCACGGCGACAATGGCTTTCGCCTCTGGGTGGAACTGCCGATCGCGAGCAGCGGTGTGGGATCGGAGCTACGACCATGATCCGCGTGCTGCTGGCGGAAGATCAGGCAATGGTGCGTGGGGCGCTCGTGGCGCTCCTGCGCCTGGAAGGCGACATTGCGGTTGTGGCGGAGGTGGCGCGCGGCGACGAGATAGTGTCCACCGCCCTGGCAACGCAGCCCGATGTGGCGCTGATCGATATTGAGCTGCCAGGCGAGAACGGCCTTGACGCCGCGCATGCGCTACACGAGCGCCTACCATCCTGCCGGGTCGTCATCGTGACGACCTTTGGTCGCAGCGGCTATCTCCAACGCGCAATGGCGAGTGGCGCCGTCGGGTTTCTGCTCAAGGATGCACCAGCGGCTGGGCTGGCCGCCGCGCTGCGCCGCGTGATGGCCGGCGAGCGGGTGGTCGACCCCGAGCTGGCGCTGGCCGCGCTGAGCGACGGCGCCAACCCGCTCACCAGGCGCGAACAAGATGTGCTCACTGCTGCACGGAGCGGCGCGAGCATCGCCGCGATCGCCGCGCAACTGGCCCTATCCGAGGGGACGGTGCGCAATCACCTGTCGGCGATCATCCAGAAGCTGGGCGTCCACAATCGGGTGGAGGCCGCACGGCTGGCCGAGCAGAAGGGCTGGCTGTAGTCTGGTACGTCCCGGTGAGCTGGGGGCAAGTGCCGAACGAGGCATCCACCCGGACACGTTCCACTGTGTCCACACCTATCCTCGTGTGCAAATGTATGAGTGTATGATGTTGCTCATCGAGCAGTGGGTTGAAGATGCGCTTCTCGTTGGGCGTGACGCTCGTGATGAGAGCGTCGTTCAGCAATATCCCGCTAGTTTGAGCAATCCACGCGCCTCGGCGAGTGGGCGGTCGCCCACCAAGGCCGCGATCTCGAGGCAGCCGCGGCCTTGAAACCCAGCGGCTTCGAGCATTTCGCGCACGGGCACAAGCGGCATGGCCCCCAGTGGCGTGGTCGGGCCACCCTTGATATGCAATTGGCCTGTGAACGGCGCACAGATCCGCGCCTGCTCAAGCGGATTCTCGCCCACGTAGAGGCAATTCCCCATATCAAAGTAGATCCGAATGACGGGATGGTTGATCGCCTGGACGAGCTCGGCGAGCTGATATGGCTTATACCAGCCGACATGCTCAAACGCCAGCGTCACGCCGGCCGCCGCCGCCACATCCGCGATCGGGCGCAATGCCTGCGCATAGACATCGGCGTAGGTGTCGACACTTCCGCGCTCCTCATGGGTCGCAAGCAGAACAGTATCCGCGCCAATCGCCGCCGTAAAATCCACAAAGGCGCGAATATGCTGGAGAATCACGGCCCGCTCATCCGCCGGAAGCGCCGCAAAGCCGCCGAAGTGGCCCAGGCTGGTCGAGCGAATGGCGAGCCCGCTTTGCTCGACCGCCGCTTTGTACATATCGGCCGATTGTGGCCCTAGATTGGCGATCTCCGCACGCGATAGGCTGAGCTCAAGGAAATCGTACCCGAAGCCTTTGAGGATCGCCATCTTTTCCTGAATATCGGCGCCACCGGCGATACACTCCTGCCGTGCTCCTAGTAACATGATCGCTCTTTCTGCATATCAGCAAACATCGATCACCGAACATACATCCTAATCACGAAAACGTCGTCTTCAGCACCTGCGTCTGCCCGGTCTCGGCTGCGGCATACGCAGCCTCAATGATCTCGATCACATGCCGCGCATGCTCGGCTGTGACCGGTGTCGGCTTGCCCTCGCGCACCAAATCCGCAAGCTGCATAAGGTCCTCGAACACATGCGCCTCATCGATTGTGCGATGCGGTCCAACCACATGCGGCAGCAGCCATTGATCGCTGCCGCCGACCTGATCGGCAATCTCGTGCCCAGGATACTGGATGGGTTGGCCGTTCAGGTTCGCGCCGGCGATCACACCAGCCGTGCCGTAGTACGTCGGGTAGCGGCCGGTCGGCGAGCCAGCCGGTGTGCCATAGGCCAGCGCAAAGACATTGGCGCCGAAATCGAGCAGCATCAGCGTATTGTCGTGCGCGTCTGTCGGCACCATATGCCCGCGAAACTCACGCTCGGCAATGCGCGTGCCCGACATCGCCGTGACCCGCTGGACACATCCCAGCACGCTGGTGATCAGATGAAGCTGATACACCGTCATATCGTAAAGCGGCCCGCCGCCCGGCTTGCGGAAATACCACGATGGATCGACATTGGAGAGCACATCGTCGCCGCCACGAAACTCGTCCTCGCGCTCATGGTAGCGCCCGAACGCCGAGCCGCACACGACCCAGCACAGCGTGCCGATCGCGCCCTCGGCAATCAGCTGCTTCACATACTGCACCTGCGGGCGCAGCACTTCGCCGGGCGACGCCACGATCTGGAGCCCTTTGGCTTTAGCCAGCTCGATCAGGTCGGTCGCCTCGGCGGCCGTCGTGGTCATGGTCTTGTTGAAGTGAATGTGCTTGCCGGCTTCGAGCGCCTGCCGGCCTTGCTGATAGTGCAGGCCGATCGGCGAGGCGATCGTGACTGCGTCCACATCGCCATGCGCCAGCAAATCGTCATAGCCGGTGAAAGCGTGGCGCACGCCGAACTTCGCGGCGGCGGCGGCGGCGCGCCCTTCGACCGGATCGCAGACAGCTTGCAGAATGATGCGATCCTGAACATCCGGCTGGCTCAGATGCGGCAAGATGCCGCGCTGCGCGATCGCGCCGGCGCCAACCACCCCAAGGCGAACGACGGTGTTCATTGGCGGATCTCCTCAAATCCAAAGGTTTCACTGTCTTAGGCGAGTGCGTAAGTCCTAAATCTAACAATAAGTCACTTTTCTGTCAAGTGAAATAGACGCGAATCCATGATTGATTGTGACGCTTTATGCACTATTGGGCTTGACATATCTGGCGTCGCGTGCTATATTCAGGGCGAGGCCGTCTTACACGGCATATGCCCCTCACTTCAAGATCCTTATTCAATCGACAAAATAGGCGAGCCTTCAGCAACCTGTGGCACCTAGATTCTAACGTGCCCACGAACCTTGTTAAAGGACTTGATTCCGATACCCCGCAGCCGACGACCGACCAAAGACCACCGATCACACGCAGGTCATCGCCCATCCTCCTCCATCGTCCGTCGTCGGTGGTCGGCAACTAGCCACACTCCTGCGCCTTGACACTCTGGAAAACGGCGACTCCTGAACCTGGTTGGCGTATTGATGCAGATGATCGAACCCAGAGGCAGATCGATTGACTTCGGATAGACAAATGCTCGATCTGGAAAAGGAGGTTTCCCCATGGCAGGCACACAGATGAGCCGGCGGAAGTTCCTGGCACTCAGCGCCACGACGGGGATCAGCGCGCTGCTGGCCGCATGCGGTGGCACAGCCGCCCCGGAGGGCGGGACGGCGCCGACTGCGGCCGGCGCTGCGGCGCCGACTGCGGCCGGCGCTGCCGCGGTGCCAACCGCGGCACCCGCTGAGATGGCGCCCACCAGCGCGGCGCCACCGGCGCTATCGACGGATGCGAACGTGATCGATTGGTGGGAAGGCTGGGGTGGCCAGGGCGGCAAGGCGCTGGACGAGGTGGCCAAGGCATTCAATGCCGAGAACAAAGGCTTCACCGTCGCACGCACGCAGGTTGCTGAAATCACACCGAAGCTCCTCACCGCGATCGCCGGCGGCAATCCACCCGATGTGGAGACCGGGAATATCGCCTATGCCGAGTTCTACTCGCGCGATGCCTTCCAGCCGCTGGATGATCTGATCGACAACAGCAAAGCCTTCAAGCGCACCGATATCCTCGACACCTCATGGAACTATAGCAAGTGGAAGGGCAAGACCTACGGCGTGCCCACGGTCGAGAGCTTCCTGCGCTACGGGCTGGTCGTCAACGTTGACCTGGCCAAGAAGGCCGGCCTCGACCCGGCCCAGCTGCCGGAGACATGGGACGACGTTTTCGAGTGGCATAAGAAGATGACCGAGTTCGACAGCGCCGGCAACGTCAAGGTCGTCGGATTCGATCCGCTCGACGCCATGGGTGGATCCTGGGGCGGCGGTGACCCGGCATTCTGGCCGATCTCATTCGGCTTCGATTTCTTTAACGAGGAAACCGGTCAGTACAACCTCGACAACCCACAGTTCATCGCGGCGCTGAATGTGATCAAACAATTCTACGACCATATCGGCGCGGAGAAGATGACAGCGTTCCGCAAGACCAGCGGCACGTGGACCTCGGATCCGACCGCCTCGTTCCCGGCCGGCTTGCAAGGCATGATCGTCAATGGCTACTGGACGCCGGGCGAGCTGGCCAAGACCGCGCCCGACAAGAACTTCGCCTACGGCTGGCCGCCGGTGCCGGCCGACCGCAAAGGCAAGAAGGTTCAGGCCACCGGCGGGCACAACTCCGGCGTTCCCAAAGGCGCGACGAAGGCGGATAAAGCATGGCAGTTCATCGAGTACCTCACCACTGATAAGGCGATCGATATTATCTACAACGGCGTCGGCTGGCTGGGTGCGAGCAAATCCTATCTCGACAAGGTCGATACCTCGAAGTACAAAGGGCTCGACTGGTACGTGAAGTCGATCAAAGAGACGAACGATCCGCGCGGTATGGACGTGGACCCGATCGAGGGTTTTACCGGCACGACGTGGACCGAGGATCGCGAGAAGCTGACGTTCGGTCAACTCAAGCCGGAGGAAGTGGCCAAGCAGATGCAGGAAGCGTTGACCAAGGAGCTCAAAGATCGCGGGATCTACACGTAGGATGGATGGCGCGGCGGGTGAGCCGGCAGGGCTGGCCCACCCGCCCTATCCGCGGGAGCGCATATCCGTCCCTCCACTGGAGGAATGCTATGGCTGCTTTGAGTCAGGCTCAGTCGCAATCGCATCGCCGTGGCGGACGCAAGGAGCTGCTCGGTATCGCGAAAGGGCTATTGTTTATCTCGCCCTGGCTGTTCGGTTTCTTTGCCTTTACGATCTATCCGCTGCTCGCCTCGCTCTACTATAGTTTCACCCGCTACGACATCATTAGTGCGCCACAATGGATCGGTCTCGGGAATTATCAAAAGCTGCTGTTCGACGACGACAATTTCCGAGTCGTGGTGGCGAACACGCTGTATTTTGTATTCCTGGCGGTGCCGCTCGGGGTGGTGGTCGCCTTTCTGCTGGCGACGCTGCTGAATAACGATCTTCGCTTCCGCTCGGTCTTCCGAACGATCTTCTTCTTGCCCTCGATCGTGCCGGTCGTCGCCTCGGTGATGGTCTGGCTGTGGATCTACAATCCGCGCTTTGGGCTGATTAACTCGACGCTGGCCGCGTATGGCTTTCAGGCCATCCCCTGGCTTTCGTCGCCGAGCCTGGTCAAGCCCTCGCTGATCATCATCTACGCCTGGGCACAGGGCGGCTCAATGGTGATCTTTCTGGCCGCGCTCCAGGATGTGCCGCGCGCGCTCTACGATGCCGCGGTTGTCGACGGTGCGAATAAGCTGCAGCGCTTCTGGCATGTCACGATCCCGATGTGTACACCATCGATCTTGTTCGTCGCGCTGACGGGCTTGATCGGCGCGTTCCAGTATTTCATCCAGCCCTGGATCATGACTTCGGGCGGGCCGCTGCTGCAAAGCGAGTTCTATGGCGTCTATCTCTATCGCAACGCCTTCCAGCACTTCAAGATGGGCTACGCCTCGGCGCTGGCCTGGCTGCTCTTTATCATCATCATGCTCTCGACGATCGCGCTCTTCCGCACCTCGGCGCGCTGGGTGTACTACGCGGGCGAGGAACGGTGAAGCGATGACGGAAGACCGAGGACGAAGGACGGACTGCTCCGTCTCCCGTCTTCCGTCCCAGCACCCGACACGGATTTCGGGAAAATAGCTTGGAGCTTTCGATGTCCCACTATGGCACGCTGATGTTCGATGTCGAGGATCTTTGCTGGCCCGCGAGCGATGATATTGCGCTCGACCTGGCGGGGATCTTGACGCGCAACCAGGTTCAGGGCACGTTCTTCGTGGTCGGCGAGAAGGCCCGGCTCTGGCGAAGCCGCGGGCGCACCGACGTGATCGCATCACTCGCGCCGCATGATGTCGCGCTGCACACGAACCTACACTCGATCCACCCGACAGTGTCAGAGTACCTCGCGCCGTGTGGCTGGGAGGATGGCGTCGCCGAGGCAGTCGATCTGATGGCGCGCGCGCTGTTGCACGATCAGCCCACACACCTCGTGCGGCGCGAGGTGTACGGGCCGGATGCGGAGCCGCCGGCCGGGACAAAGCCCCACCTGGAGTGGAATGAGCTCATCGTGGCCTGTGAAGCGCTGGCCCAGTTCGTGGCGATCAACCAGCGCTTGCCGGCGAACCTCGGGACGGTGGCCGACCCGATCGGAATCGGCGCATTTGGCGCGGCGGTCGCGAGCGCGCTGCTGGCGCGCGATGCGGACGAGCAGCCGGCGCGGGTGGAGCTGGTAACCCGCCGCCAGACGCCGGCCATCGCCGATACGATCGCCAACCATGTGCGCGCGGGGATCGCGGGCTGGCCCGTCCACGACCCACAGATTGACCCCGCGCGCATCTTATTGCACACGGCTCCAGTGCTGGACGCTGCGACCGGCGCTGGCCCAGGATGAACAGAGGAGAGCGACATGAGCCGGACAACCGCCCAGGTTGATATACGCCACCAGGACGCTGTGAGCATCCAGCGCCAGCGGGCCCAGCGCAGCAGGATGCTGAACCGCATCCTGTTGTATACAACCGTGATCTTGCTGAGTCTCATCTTCGTGCTGCCGTTCATCTGGATGATCTCGACTTCGCTGAAGGACGACCCGCAAACCTTCCGCGTGCCGCCGATCTGGATTCCGAATCCAATGCGCTTCTCGAATTATCCTGAAGCGCTGACTCGGCAGCCGTTTGGCACTTTTTTCATCAACACGCTCTGGTATGCGATCCCTGCGGCGATCGGCGCGGTGATCTCGTCGGCGGTGGTCGCCTATGGATTCTCGCGCATTCGCTGGCGCGGCCGTGACATACTCTTCTTCCTCTGCCTCACGACGATTATGATCCCGTTTCAGGTGCGCATGGTACCGCTCTACCTGATTTTCAAGAATCTGGGCTGGCTCAACTCATACAAGCCGTTGATCATACCGGCGTTTTTCGGCAACCCGTATTTTATCTTCTTGCTGCGCCAGTTTTTCATGAGCATCCCTCAGGAGCTCTCGGAGGCGGCCCGCATCGACGGCGCAAACGAGTGGAATATCTTGAGAACGATCATCCTGCCGCTCTCCAAGCCGGCGCTTGCCGTGGTCGGGCTATTTCAGTTCATGGATGCCTGGAATGACTATATTGGACCGCTGATCTTCCTCAACCGAACCAACCTATTCCCAGTGTCGCTGGGGTTAGCGACTTTCAACTCCGCGTTTGCCGAAAGCCTGAAATGGCCCTACCTGATGGCAGCCAGCACAGTTGTGATCTTGCCGATCATCTTGCTGTTCTTCTTCGCGCAGCGCATGTTTGTGGAAGGCGTAACCGTCACAGGTATTAAAGGCTGATATGGAGATTCGCGAACTAGCGGAGAGCGATCTGCCCAGCCTGCTCGATCTGTGCCAGCGCACACTGCCGCTGGATCCATTTTCGCTGCCCGCGCTGCGCCATCACATGCTGAATGAGCCGAGCCAGCACCCAGCCTACCAGCTGAGTATCTGGGATGGCGCGCGACTGGCGGGCGTGATGGTCGGCGGCGCGCGCGAGGCGCAAGGGCGGCGCGATGCATGGGTGCGGCTGTTCGCGATCGACCCAGCCGATCGCCGCAAGGGTCTGGCCACACATCTGCTGGCGGAGCTCGAAAGCCGGCTGCGCGCCGATGGGCACACGCGGCTCCACGTTGCGAACAGCGTGCCGAATTATTTCTGGCCGGGGCTGGATCTTCGCTACACCGCAGGGCTGTGCTTCCTGCAAAAATCCGGCTTCCAGCGCGCCGGCGATGCGGTCAACATGCAGGTCGATCTGCTTGCGCGCGATTGGGATACGACCGACGCAGAGGCGCGTCTGGGCCAGGCTGGCTTCACATTCCGCCGGCTGGTGCCCGGCGACCGCGAGCAATTTGGCGCCTGGCTCCGCGATCACTGGAGCGCGGCCTGGCACTACGAGGCGCTCTCATCGTATGCGAACGAGCCGATTTCCACCTTTGTGGTGCTCGCCGATGGCCGTATCTGCGCCTTCGCTTCGTACAATGCCACCACCTTTGAGCATGTGTTTGGCCCGACCGGCACCGAGCCGGCGCTGCAAGGGCGTGGGCTCGGGCGCGTGCTCTTTTTGCGCTGTATGCGTGATCTGAAAGATCTGGGCCATCCGGCGGCCGAGATTTGCTGGGTCGGCCCAATCGCGTTCTACGCGCGCGTGGCGGATGCCTGGATCAGCCGCACCTTCTGGTTTCTAGAGAAAGAACTCTAATCTATGCCGACACCCCAGGTTTTGCTTGGTGCCGAAGCGCGGGCGCAGCTGAAGAATGGGCTCGATCTGCTGGCCCAGGTGATCAGCCTGACGCTGGGGCCACGCGCTGGCGGCGTCGCGCTTTCGCGCATCGCGAAAGGGCCGGAGGTGCTGACATCGAGCGCGGTGATCGCCCGGCGCATTGTCGAGATCCCGGGCCGTGGTGCGAATGTCGGCGCGATGCTGCTGCGCAATGCCATCTGCCGGGTGAACGACCAGCTTGGCGATGGCGGCGCGACCACGGCGGCGCTGGCGCACGCCTTGCTCGCGGGCGGCTACCGGCAGCTCGCCGCCGGCGCGAACCCGATGCTGCTGCGCCGCGGGATGGAGTGCGGGCTGCGCGCCGCTGTGGCGGCGCTCCAGGCGCAGGCCCGGCCGCTCGGCGGCGAGCGCGATCTAGCTGGCCTGGCGCACGCTGCCACCGGCGACGCTGAGCTGAGCCAGCGACTAGGCGAGATTTTCAACCGCCTTGGCGCGGAAGGCACCGTGGCGATCGAAGAATATGCCGCCACCTACCTGGGGCACCAGTTCTTCGAGGGCGCAATCTGGGCAGGCGGGTTCGTTTCGCCAGCCTTCGTGACCGACCATGCACGCCAACGGACGCCACTGACGGAGCCGCGGATGCTCGTCACCGACTACACAATCACCGAGCCGGCCCAGATCGTGCGCCTGCTCGAACAGATCGTGCAGCTGCGCAGTGGCCCGCTGCTCATCCTGGCCGAGGATGTGACCGGCGCGGCGCGCGCGCTGCTGCTCTCCAATCGCGCGCGCGGCGTGCTGGATGTCGTCGCCGCCACGCTCACTATTCAGGGCAGCCACCGCCGGCATAATCTGGAAGATATCGCGATCCTCACCGACGCGTATTTCGTCACGCAGGGTCAGGGCGACCGGTTGGAGAGCGTGGGCATCGGCGACCTTGGGCGCGCGCGATTGGTTCAGGTTGGGGCCGAGAAGATTGCGATCGTCGGCGGCGCGGGCCGGCAAGCGCAGATCGACGCGCGGCGGCGGGCGGTGCGCGGGCAGATCGCACGCGCCGCCGACGAGGCCGAGCGCCGGAAGCTGATCGAGCGCCTGGGCAAGCTCGCCGGCGGCATGGCCACGCTTAAGATTGGCGCATCCAGCGATGCCGAGCGCACGATGCGAAAAGAGCTGGCCACGCGCTTCATTCAATTCATGCCGATCGCGCTTGAGGAAGGCGTGGTGCCGGGCGGCGGCGCGGCCTATCTGGCCTGCCAGCCGGCGCTGGATCGGCTCGCGGATGGCTATGGCGAGGAGGCGCTTGGCGCGGCGCTCGTTCGGGATGCCCTGGAGGCGCCGCTGACATGGCTGGTGCGCAACGCGGGCGGGCATCCCGCGCCGATCCTGGTGGAGTCGCGGCGGCGCGGCGCGGGCCATGGGTACGATGTGCTCGGCGAGCAGGTTGTGGATATGGCGTCGGCCAATATTCTGGATGCGGCAAAAGTTGCGCGCGTCGCGCTGGAGACAGCGGTGAGCGTGGCTGCACTGGCGCTGACCACCGAGGCGATCGTGCTGCGCCGCAAGCCGGCGGTCTCGCTGACGCCGTAGCCCTGGCTCTATCTGTTGAACATCTGCTGTATCCTAGGCTTTACACAAGCGATGGCTTTCTTGCCCGTTGTAGGTTCTTTTTTCGCCCCGCCGGGCGAAAAAAGAACCTACAAAAGAAGGAAAGTACCATCCTGAAATAATAGGAGTACCTGTGCATATGTGGTTATCCAGCTCGCTGCGCCGGTTTTATCCGGCCTCGCCGGCTGAAGACGCTCAGACGCTGACGCTCGAAGCTGCGCGCGGGGAGCGGGCTGCCTTCCAGGCGGTCTGCCGAATTGGCGAGCGCGAGCAGCGGATCAATGCCAGCGCAAGCACGCGCGCTGGGCTGAAGGTGTTGGTGCGACGGGTCGGCTATGTTCCGCAGCCGCACCATTCGACCGAGACGCCGATCGAGGAACTGGATGGTGTGGGCCATATTCCTGGGTATGTGCCCGACCCACTCTTGCCCGAGCTCGCATTTCTGGCCGGGCCGTATGAGACACACGCCTTCTGGATCACCGTGACGATCCCGCTGGATGCCGAGCCCGGCAGCTACCCGGTGGCAGTCACAATCACTGTCGGGGCGGAACAAGCGACTGTCACCGCGACGGTCAATGTGCATCGAGCGGTGCTGCCGGCGCGACGCGATTTTCCGGTGACGCACTGGTTCTATGCCGATGCGCTCTGCGATTGGTATCACGTCCAACCATTCGACGAGGCCTTCTGGCGCATCCTCGACCCGTACCTGGCGAACGTGGTGGCGCACGGCCAGGATACGCTGTATGTGCCGATGTTCACGCCGCCGCTTGATGGCGTGAAGCGCCCGACCCAATTGCTTGATGTGCGCAGTACGAATGGGCATTACGAGTTCGACTGGTCATTGATCCAGCGCTGGATTAGCGCGGCCAAACGCCATGGCATCACACGTTTCGAGTGGACGCATCTCTTCACGCAATGGGGCGCGCAGCATGCCATTCGGATCTACGAAGGCCGGGCCGAAAGCGGCAAGCTGCTGTGGCCGCCTGAGACCGGCGCTACAGATGCGCCATATCGCGAGTTTCTGGGACAGTTTCTTCCGCAGTTCGAGCGGTTCCTAAGCGCCGAAGGTCTGACCGAGTGCAGCTTCTTTCACCTTTCCGACGAGCCACATGGGGCTGAACATCTGGCGAACTACCGCGAGGCGCGCGGCCTGCTATCGGAGCTGGCGCCCTGGATGCAGGTGATGGACGCGCTGAGCGAGATTAGCTTCGCGCAGGCGGGCCTGACCGATGTGCCCATCCCGATCATCGCCACCGCGCCCGACTTTGTGCGCGCGGGGCTACCGGCCTGGGTCTATTTCTGCTGCGGCCCGCGCGGGCAGTATCTCAACCGCCTGCTCGACACGCCGCTGGTGAAAGTGCGCATGTCGGGCTGGCTGTTCTATCGCAATCAGGCGCGTGGCTTTCTGCACTGGGGCTATAACTACTGGTACAAACGCCAGACCACCCAGCCGATCGATCCATATGTCGTGTCGGATGGCCTGAGTTGGCCCGACTGGGCCTACGGCGATCCCTTTCAGGTCTATCCCGGCCCGGATGGACCGGTGGATTCGCTGCGGTGGGAGATCTTCGCCGAGAGTCTTCAGGATTATGCGCTGCTGCAAGCATCCGGGCTGGGCCCCGATGATCCGGCGCTGGCAGAGATTCACGACTACGCCGACTTCCCGCGCGAAGCCGGCTGGATCGCTCTGCGACGATCCGAATTGCTGGACATGTTGGATCGACAGTGAGGACGACGAGTTGTGACTGGACGTCTGTTTACAAAGCAGCGCCAGCAAGCGATCGCTGAGGTGATCGCCCGTGATGGGCAGGCGACCGTGGAGGGGCTTTGCCATCAGTTCGCCGTGAGTCCGGCCACAATTCGACGCGATCTGGACGAACTGGATACGCGGGGTGTCGTCACCCGCACGCATGGCGGCGCGATGCGTATCGCGCAAGCGATGCCGGAGCTGCCGGTGTTACAGCGCGGCTCCGACCAGGGCGAGGCGAAGCGACGGATCGGCAAAGCCGCGGCGGCGTTGATTCCAGAAGGAGCAACGGTATTCCTTGCGTCGGGGACGACCACGTTGGAGATCGCGCGAGCGCTTGTGAGCCGAACCAACCTCACCGTGATCACCAACGCGCTGAATATCGCCTGCGTGCTCGCCGACGCGCCAGGTATCACGCTGGTGATCTGCGGTGGCATGCTGCGGCGGTCGGAGCTATCGCTGCTCGGTCACCTGACCAATTATGCGCTCTCGGAGCTACGCGCCGACATAGTCTTTATCGGCGCGCATGCTGTGAGTATCGAGCATGGGCTGAGCTCCGATAATCTTGCCGAGGTCATGACCGATCGCGCGATTCTTGATATCGGCGTCCAGCGCGTGCTGGTGGCCGATGGGAGTAAGTTCGGCAAATTCGCCACCGCGCGCGTCGCTCCGCTGTATGCCGTACATATGGTCATCAGCGACGATGCGATCGATGCGACCCTGGTCGCGCAGCTCCACGAGCACGGATTGGAAGTGATTGTGGCATGATCTCTACGCTATTCCAAGCCGGTCGTCGCAGATCGGATCGCCTTCCTCTACGCTTCCAGCAACTCGCGCGCGGCGGCGCGGAAGCGCTCGACGCCACGCAGCTTAATCTGCTCGTAGCCGCGAATCATGTCCGGCAGCTCGGCAAGCTGCACGGCGCGCTCGTAGGTCGCCGGCCCGAGGCTGCCCAGGGCCAGCTCGACCAGGCCGCGGTATTCGCCGATCAGCGCGCGCTCGATGCGCCGCACGCGGGCGTAGCCGAAGATGTCCAGGGGCGTGCCGCGCAGCCGCTTCAGCGCCACCAGCGCGCGGAAACCGATCACGAACCAGCGGCCGAGCTTGAGCTTCTTCTTCCAGCCGAGCGCCCGCAGCAGCGGCGGATGGAGCAGGTAGTGGACGTGCGCTACCGGCCCGAACGCCGCCTCCAGCGCCTGATCGAGGCCGGACGTCAGATGCAGCCGGGCGACCTCATACTCGTCCTTGTAGGCCATCAGCTTGAACAGGTAGCGCGCCACCGCCTCGCTGAGCCGCGTCTGCCCGGCTATAGCCGCCTGCTCGGCCACGCGCACCTTGCGAACGAAGTCGGCGTATTGGCGGGCGTAGGCCGCGCTCTGGTAGGCGATCAGCTCGGGGACGCGGATCTCGAGCAGGCGCCGCAGCTCGCCCGCGGCGCCGACCGAGTCGACGACCGCCTGCGCCGCCGGGGCAAGCGCCGGGGCCTCCTCCGCAGCGCCGCTGCGCGCCTGTACCTCGCTGCTCAGCCACGCCGGGTCAGCGACGGCCCGGCGGCCTAGCCGAAAGGCGTCGATGTTCATGCGCACCGCGACACCGTTGAGCGTGATCGCCCGCTCGATCGACTCGGCGCGCACCGGGAGCGCGCCGGCCTGGCAGGCCGCCCCCAGGATGATCATATTGGCCGCCATGTGGTCGCCAAAGGCGCGCATGGCCAGCGCCTGGGCGTCGATGAAGACATTCGCCTCGGCCCGCGTTCGCGCCGCGATGCTCGCGACCAACGCGTCGAGCGGCGGGAAGCGCACGCCCGTCGCGGCAACCATCCCGCCGGTCGGCACCTGGCTGGTCGAGACCACGGCGACCGTCCGTCCAGCGCGGGCGCGCGCAAGGTTCTGCGCTGCGGTGGCGGTAAGGATGTCGAAGCCCAGGAAGCAGTCGGCCTGCCCGGCGGCGATCTTGCTCGAGGCGCTGAGCGGCGCGGTGGCGATCTTCAGGTGCGAGAC
>WNFV01007853.1_pt1 | contig 16466 bp, 16 predicted proteins | sample 5400101 | NCBI WGS metagenome assembly WNFV01 (sample SAMN13153361, study PRJNA577476) | soil metagenome | isolation source: 115 cm soil or saprolite under grassland replicate 1 | place: USA:California | collected 2016-06-15
GCGCAGCTCGGCGTGCAGCCAGGACCGCAGGGGCAGGGCGGGGGTGGCGAAGAACGGCAGCTCGGCGGTGTACAGCACGTCGCGGAGCAGGTCCTCCGGAGCCGCCCAGTGCCGGTAGACCGTGGCCCTGCCGACGCCGGCCTGCTGGGCCACCCGCTGATGGGTGATGGCGCCCGGTCCTTCCCGGGCGAGCAGGTCATAGGCGGCGGCCAGGATCGCCTCGCGGCTTCGGGCGGCGCGCGGATCAGTGGCCGGCGATGTCATCCTCCTAGTTTATGAGACAACTTGACTCATAGTCGAGGAGGTGACATAGTGGCATTGTGAGACAAAATGTCTCAGAGATCCTGGACGAGCGGGGACCTCGGCGGCAGCCCGGGATCCCCGCGAACCAGGGAGAGAGAGGCCAGTCATGGCAGCGAAGATCCATACCCCGGCTCCGGCCGGTGCACGCGAGACGCGCGGCGCGGCGCGGCGGTGGTGGGTGCTCGCCGTCGCCAGCGTGGCGCAGCTGATGGTGGTGCTGGACGTGACCGTGGTGAACATCGCGCTGCCGTCGGCGCAGCGCGCGCTGGCGTTCTCCGACGCGGACCGCCAGTGGGTGGTGACCGCCTATGCGCTGGCGTTCGGCAGCCTGCTGCTGATCGGCGGGAAGCTGTCGGACCTGTTCGGCCGCAACCGCACCTTCATGGCCGGCCTGGCCGGGTTCGCCGCCGCGTCGGCGCTGGCCGGGGCGGCGCCGAACTTCGCGGTCCTGGCCGCCGGGCGGGCCGCCCAGGGCGCGTTCGGGGCGCTGCTCGCACCGGCCGCGCTGGCGATCGTCACCGCGACGTTCGCCGGCAGCTCCGCCCGCGGCCGCGCGTTCGCGATCTTCGGCGCGGTCGCCGGGATCGCCGGCGCAGTCGGCCTGCTGCTCGGCGGGCTGCTGACCGAGTACCTGAACTGGCGCTGGACGCTGTATGTCAACCTGGCCTTTGCCGCCATCGGGCTGGCAGGGGCGGCGGCGTTCCTGCGCCGCGGGGACCGGCCAGCGCACCGGCCCACGCTCGACCTGCCCGGCACCGCCCTGGTCTCCGCCGGGCTGTTCCTGCTCGTCTTCGGGCTGTCCCGGGCCCAGGCCGGCGGGTGGAACGCGCCCGCGTCCTGGCTGTCGCTGACCGGCGCAGCCGCGCTGCTCGCCGCCTTCGCCGGCTGGCAGGCCCGGGCCGCCGCGCCGCTGCTGCCGCTGCGGGTGCTCGCCGACCGCGACCGCGCCGCCTCGATCATCGCGCTGACCCTGGCCAGCGCCGGGATCTACTCGGTGTTCCTGTTCCTGACCTACTACCTGCAGGCCGTCCAGGCCTACACCCCGGTCCGCACCGGGCTGGCGTTCCTGCCCATGGTCGCCACCACCATCGCCGGCTCGGTTCTCGGCGCGAACGTGCTGTTGACCCGCATCGGGCCGCGGCTGACCCTGCCGCTGGGCATGCTCGTCAGCGCGGCCGGCATGGCCTGGCTGACCCGGCTGACCGTGACCAGCAGCTACCCCGGCACCGTCCTCGGCCCGCTGCTGATCCTCGGCCTGGGCCTCGGCCTGATCTTCGCCCCGGCCATCAGCCTTGGCACCGCCCGGCTCCGCGGCCAGGACACCGGCGTCGGATCCGCGCTGGTCAACACCACCCAGCAAGTCGGCGGCGCCGTCGGCATCGCCCTGCTCAGCACCCTGGCCGCCAGCGCCACCACCAGCTACCTGCGCCCCCACGCCGCCATTACCCCAGCACTGCTGCAGCACGCCGCCGTCCACGGCTACGCCACCGCCTACTGGACCGCCACCGCCATCTTCACCGCCGGCGCGCTGCTCACCGCCCTGCTCTACCGCTCCGGCCGTACCGACCCCGCCGTGCTGGCCAGCACCGTGCCCGCCTGACGACCGCGATCCCACAACCACGGACGCGACGCGGGACCGCGATGATCACACACTAAACACAATGGGTGTGCCAGTCGCGTCAGTGCGTCCCGGCGACATGTTCTCCTTCGCGGGCAGCCAAAGCTTCTGGCACTGCGAGGTAATCGTAGAAACCAGTCCCGCAGTGGTGCGCGAGTCCGGAACCGTTCAGTCAGTTGCCGGCGGCGGTCGCGGCGGGCGCGCCCCGCGCGATGCGCGTGGAACTGGAGTACCTGCCGGCGCGGTCGACGATGGGCCACGGCGGTGGCTTTACGGTCAGTTCGAGCCGTGATAACCACTCGTGGTCGGCTTGGCGCTGGCGCACGTCCGTCATTGGAGGACCGAGCGGCGGCCGGTGTCGTCATCGAGGTTGCTCCAATGTCTGCATTTCATCGGCCAGGAGGCTTGCAGTCCACCCGGGCCCAAGAACTACCTCGAAGGGATCGTGTTCAAGCTGGCCGCCAACGCCACACCTGCCGACAACACTGTCTAGCCGATGCTAGGCCTGGCCGAACCGCATAGGCTGATGCGCTGCCATCCCCGAAGCGGCCTCATGCTTACTGGTCGACCTCGGCGGTGCCCACCGTGGGGCGGGTGCCGAGGTTCCGCACGTGGGTGGCTACTTGCACGCGGGTGACGAGACAGAGGTCGTGTAGGCGCCGCACTGGTCAGTCAGGATGGTGGTAGCCCGGTGGCTGGCCACCCTGGCGCAGCCAGGTGCTGAGCAGCGTGTTTTGCTTCCGCTCGTCGTCGTTGTCGGCGGGCAGTGGCAGGTGCAGGGCGGTGAGAAGGTCGAAGCGGTAAAGGTCGAACGTGACACGCAGCGAGTCCCCGTACGCGACCGCGGCCGCGATCGCTGCGCGGTAGGACAGCGCCGACAGCAGGAGGAGGGCAACGGGCAGCCACCACCACGTCCAGGTCCTCCACAGCAGTCCCGCGGTGACGGCGGCCGTGACGCCGAGGGTGGCCGTCAACCGGGCCGCGAGGTCTAGCTGGTCTCGCCGGTCGTCCAGCACGGCTCGCTGCTGGTCCGGGACCAGCGGATACAGCCGCGGCCAGAGCACGATGGCATCCATCCCGTACCGGCTCCCGGCTCGCTGCTCCGCCGCCCGCAGCGCGTTCCCCAAGCCAGTGGGCAGCAACGGGTCCCGCGGGAACCGGGCCCGCCGCTGCTGGTCGGCCGCCGCGGCCTCGGCGTCGACGCTGTCGGCGTCCACTGGCAGGGCGGCGCGGTCCATCAGCCGCTTCCGCAGGCGTGCCTGCCGATCTTGCAGGGGACGTTGCAGCCGGGTCGCCAGGGGACGGTTGCCCCAGTAGCCCTCCAGCAGGCGCACCAGCGACAGCTGGAGCGGGTGCAGCGCGGCGGCCACGACGAGCACCCCCACGGCCAGGAGGCCGACGTCGGCGGCGTCCAGGCCGCGGGCGGTGCGCACCGCCCGGTCCCAGTCCGCGGGCTGGCCCGGGGCGCCGGACGCCAGCACGAACACGATCACGGTGGCGCCGACGGATGTGGGCAGCAACGAGACCAAGGAGAAGCGGCTTCCGAGAGACCCACCGTCCACGCCGATGAGAGAGGCCAGACCCATCAGTCAGCCCTCCAGGCCGAGCGGGGTGTGGTGCAGCGGGCAGCTCGGCGGGTCGTCGGGATCGAACGACACCGCCGTGACCCGCACCTGGCAGCCCGCCGTGCTGCAGACGAGGTGCAGGGGAACGTAGGCCGTGCTGCTCCCCGGAGTGTTCGCGTAGTCCCCCGATCCCAGGCCGCCCCGGTCGCGGGAGGCCGACAGTTCGTACAGCGACTCGCGGCGCAGCACACCCTCGTCGACGTCGTCGACGACGATACGCACCTGGGCGCGGGCATCGTCGCGGCCGAACCATTCTTGCAGGTAGCCCACCACGACCGTGGCGTCGACCGATGACGGCACCACCAGGACTTCGTCCCGCGCTGCCGCCGGCACGCCGTTGTCGGTGGATTCGCGGATCTGCTCCCAGCTAGTCATCTTGTCCTCCACTGGACCAACGGTTCCCCAACGACGAACAGCGGCGCGCTGTCGTACGGGTGGGCGTACGGGCGCGCGGTGCCGAGCCGCGCCACCGCCGCCTCGAGCAGGAACCTGGCCCGGCCGCTCGTGGCGAAGGAGCGTAGCCGCCGGATCCGGTCGCCGGCCTCCGCTGCACTCATCGCGGCAAGGCCAAGTCGTGTCCGTCGCGCCACGTCATAGACGTCCACCACGCCCGCGGGCCGGGCGCACAGCAGCTCCCAGAACACGTCGGCGGTGATCGCGCTGAGCACGTCATCCACCGTCCATGCCGTGCACACGACGGTCCGGACCCCAGCGAGCATCAGCGCAGCCGGCAGACCGCCCAGCTCGTCACTGCCAAGGCCGCCGCGATCGACGATACGGACCTCAGCAGTGCGCACGCCGTCGGCGGGTGCGGACCAGTCGGCCGAATACGCGAGACCATCCAGCTCCGCGACAGCGCTCGGGCCCGACCACCGTGGCTCTGGGAGCACATGCAACGCGGAGCGCACGCTGTCGGTGAGTTCGGACGTGGCGTGCCCGCTGAAATGTAGAACGGTTGACGACGCGACGGTCGACGTCACCGCGTCCTCGGTGGATCGCTGCGGGGGGAGCACGTCCGCGGTGACGCCGTGCCGGCGGAGCCGGTCTGCGACGGCCGCGACCTCGGCCTCGGCGGCCGGCAAATCTCCGGTCGCGTTGCCCAGTAGCACGGCGTCACCGTCTAGCCGGGCGGCGCCGCGGGCCCGGGGCAGCAAGGCGAGGCAGGGCGCCTGCCGGACGTCCAAGTCGCGCAGGGCCGCAACAGCCCACCAGGGCACCAGGCCGAGCACCCCGTGCGCCACCACCCAGATCCGCCGCAACCGCTCCCGCTCCGCCCACGCGGCCAGGCGGCGGCCCACATGCTCGTTGGCGGCCTGCAGGGCCCGGCCGAGCGCGGCACGCGGGTCAGCCTGCGGCATGTCCTGGTACTCCCACGGCGCTCCCAGGACATAGGCCCAGCCGGGAGGCTCCTCGGCGCCGAGAACGTCGGCCCAAGTGGCCAGGGCTGGGGCCGCCACGGCGCCGCCCGGCGGTGGGCGGTCCGTGGAAGGAACGTCCTGTCCGGATGGGGCAATCGGTCTGGTCACCGGCCGTCGGAGCAGCATCACCGCCGTGCCCCAGTCGCCTGTGCCGACGACCACGATTCCCTCTTCCGGGCGCAGCCGCGCGCAAACCTCGACTGGGTCCGGTACCGACAGGCGCGTCAACTGCCGTGACACTGCGCGCCGGTGAGCCTCCCGCAACTGGCTCACCGCGGACACCGACTCTGCCAGCCTGCCCTCGCGCGCCGTGCGTGAGACTGTCACGTCTGCCAACCCGCGCTCGGCGGTCCACAGTTGCGCCTCCAGCCGCCGGATCCGGCCGCCGGAGCGGCCGCGTCGGGCCGTCATCCGGTACCGCAGTCGGGCGCTGCTGGTCACCTCCAACGCCCACAAGAGCAGCGCCAGGTCCTTGGCCCGCGCAGCGCTCGTCGCCACACTCCGTAGGGCGCTGTCGACGTTGTCCCGGGCGGCCGACGCGCGCTCCGGATCCGGTTCGGTGGCGTACTGCTCGACCAACCCGCCCAGCGCCTCGCGGGCATGCAGCAACACGACGTCGTTTCGGTTCGACAGATGGCCTGTGCGTAGCACGCCGGCGAGTGCGATAAGGCGTCTGTCGTCGGATAGGTCGCCGTCCAGGGCCCGAAGGAAAGCCTGCACGGCCAAGGCCGGGTTCTCCTCCAGCTCGAGCAACAACCCTTCCATCACCCGCGGGTATCCGTCGGTCGCGTCCTCATCGAGGATGGGGGCGAGAAGGTCGCGGGCCTGGGCGGCCAGGTCAGCTTGCGCGACGGCGTCACCGCGATCCCGCGCCCCGATGCACCGCTCGATCAGCACGCCCGCGGCGCTGAGCCGGAACATCCGCTGCGTGGTGGCATCGGCGGACCGGGGCAGAAGTGCCTGTCCTTCCTGGAGCAGGCGGTCCTTCTGCTCCGGCGACGTGGCCCGATCGAGCTTGGTTGCGAGGATCGACAGCCGTTGGTCGGGATCGGTGGTGGAGGCCTGGTTGTCCATCAGGGCGACGGCCTGGGCCAGCAGCGCCCGACGGGTTGGATGCTGCTCGGGCAGCTGGCCCAATGCCTCCACCGCGAGCCTCGCCAATGCTGGATTCCTGCGCGCCATGTCGATCGCCGCCAAGGCACGACGTTCTTCCTCGTCGGCACGGCGGGTCAACCTCCGGCCCCCCATCCAGGCTGAGAACAGGTCCCCCGCGCGATCACGCAGCGGCTCCCCCCAACTCGCGTTCTCGCGGGCGGCGTGGCCGAGCACCACCATGAACTGCTCACCCCAGGCGACAATCCCCTCCCCGAGGGCGGTGTCGCGCTCCGCGTCCGATCCGGCCTCCACGGCCTGCTGGACGTAGACCACCATCGCCCTCATCTCGTGAACGTTGATCGGCCGATCGTCCGACATGGTCACCGCCCCCTGTCACGCCACCGCCCGCGGGCAGGGCCATGATCACGCTCGCGAGTCCTGCGTCGCGCGCTCAACGCTAGGGGGCCGCGGCCGGGATTTCGAGGGGTGAACCGACGCTGCGATGGACAAGTCCGGCGCCGGCACCCGTGAGTGGCGTTCGCCGGCTACCCACCGTCAGGCGTACCGGAGCAGAGCCCGATCCGAGAAGAGCGAATCAGCCTCCTCGAGCCGCAGTGGTGATGCCTCGAAGATCAGCTGCCGCGGCGGCCTCTCACAATCGAGCTGGTCGCCGATCGTGACCACACTTCGACGTCTGTCGATCCACAACCGCTTGAAGGCTTCGGGCCCAGTATTCGTGCGAAGCAACTGCACCTGTCGAGCACCGGGCGTAGGACCGAATCGGCTGACGAGGAATCAAGTCTTAACCACCGGGTTAGGAAGGGGCCGGACCGCGTCTGTCGACACGCCTGTCGTTGAGCCTCTGTGACCCACTCCTCTGCTGCGCTGGTTGGCCACTCCGAAATACAGCAGTTGACTTGAGTTCATTCCCAAAAGCATTCCCCAGCCGGCGGTAGCGCTTGGCGCCGTCATGCGCGGCGATCTCGGGATTCGGCGTACGCGTCGCGCAGCAGCCTGAGCAGGCTCTCGTCGTATGCGGACCGGACGTAGTTGCCTTGGCCGATCTCGTTCGGGACATCGCCTCGAGCTTGGCGAGTGTGCCGGGTGCTTCCTGCGCGAAGACGGTGCGGTACGGCGACAGGTAGGCGCCGCGGTCGTTCCAGATCGAGACCATGGCACGAGACTGTCCCGGCAGCCGGGGGTTCAAGCAGGGGTCCGGCAAAGTCGTCGGGTAGGGCGGTGACCTGCGGCGTTGCCGGCGTGGCGCGTGTGACCGGTGTGTCCTGTGGGACTTGGGTGGAAGCTCTCACACAAGCCATCCGCCCAAGGACACACCCGCCGATGCCATCTTCGCCCACGCCCTGCCCGAGCATCCAACACGTGCCCCGCGAGTCGCAGCTGCTGGCTCTGCTGGGGCGGGTGTCGGACCCGCGCGATCCCCGCGGGGTGCGTCACCCGCTGGCCGGGGTGCTCGCGGTCGGGATCGCCGCGGTCCTGGCGGGTGCTCGCTCGTTCACCGCGATCGGGGAGTGGGCGGCCGAGGCCACCGACGAGCTGCTCAATTCGCTGGGCGCCACCCGGTGCGCCCCGGATGAGGCGACCTTCCGACGGCTGTTCGCGAAGGTCGACGCCGACACCCTGGACCGGCTGCTCGGGGCGTTCATGTGGACCCGGGCCGGGGTCGTGAACGGCCGCCGGGTGATCGCGATCGACGGCAAGACCCTCCGCGGCGCACGCGGACGCGGCGAGGACGCCGAGCGAACCGCGCGGCGCTTGACCACGCCGCCGGCGCCGTCCTGGGGCAGCTGGCAGTGGATGCCAAGAGCAACGAGATCCCTTCGGTCAGAGAGCTGCTCGCGTGCCTCGACCTCGCCGCCGTGACGGTGACCGTGGACGCTATGCACACCCAGACCGACACCGCCAAGGTGATCACCGAGGCGGGTGGGGACTACGTGTTCACCGTGAAGAACCAACGTCCCCAGCCTGCTCGCGAGCCTGAAGGCCCTGCCTTGGAAGGAGATGCCCGCGCACCGGGTGACTGTCACCGGGCACGGCCGCCGCCTCACCCGCACGATCAGAGTCGTCGACGCCCCCGACTGGATCACCCTCACCGGCGCCACCCAGGTCGCCCAGCTCCGCCGCACCGCCACCCGCAAAGGGCGCAAGAGCGTCGAGGTCGTCTACCTGATCACCTCCGCCGACCACCAGACAGCGCCCCCAGCCGTGCTCGCCGCCTGGGTGCAGGGCCACTGGGGCATCGAGAATCGCCTTCATTGGGTCAGGGACGTCACCTGGGACGAGGACCGCTCCCAGGTCCGCACCGGCAAGGCGCCCCGCGTCATGGCCACCCTGCGCAACACCGCCATCAGCCTGCTCCGTCTGGCTGGCTGGACCAACATCGCCGAGGCGCTACGACATCACGCCAGAGACGCCACCAGACCTGTCAACCTGCTGCTGACATCATGAAACGCGACTTTGCCGGGACCCTGGGACCAAGGCATACCGGCCCCGCATGTTAATGTCGGTGCCGCCGAGCAGGGACAGCCGGGCGACGTCCTCCCTGAGGATCGATCAGCAGCCCGCCACCACCAGTGCGCTAGTAATCAAGTGGGTCAAACCGACGAACATTAGCTGTCGCGAGACGGGGCTGCGGTCGCTTGTGACGAACAACTGCCGTCACTCGCGAACAAAATCAGAGGTCTCACCCAAGATCACCTTCTACGGAAGGCTCCACGTGATCGCCTGTCGTGCCAGGCTTGACGTACCCAGGGAAGTGGTGTGGTTCCTCGCGAAGTTGCCGGCCGTGGAGCGCCAGCGGCGCGGTACCCCGCGCGGCAGCCGGGCGCTGACCTGCTTCTGGCAGGCGGTGCTAGGGCTGCGGTGGTTCCGCGACCGCACCGCCGCTGATGCGCCGGCCCGTGACCACGGCATCTCGCGGGCCACCGCCTACCGCTACCTCGATGAAGTCGTCATCGTCCTGGCAGAGCAGGCCCCGGACCTGCGCGAGGCGCTGGAGCGCGCCGAGGACAAGGGCTTCTCGCACGTGATCCTGGACGGGAAGATCATCCCATGCGACCGGTGCAAGGAACCAGCCGTCAGCGTCCGCGGCGAGGTCATCGACCTGTGGTACTCGGGCAAGGCGCATGCTCACGGCGGCAACGTCCAGGCGGTGCTCGCCCCGGACGGGTTCCCTCTGTGGGTCTCGCAGGTGGAACCCGGCTCGGTGCACGACATCACCGCCGCCCGCGCCCATGCCCTGCCCGCGCTCTACCCGGCCGCCGCGGCCGGCCTGCCCGCCCTTGCCGACCCCGGCTATGAGGGCGCGGGCATCGGCATCTTGATTCCCGTCAAGCAGCCGCCTGGCAGCCGGGAACTTGACGTCAATACCCGCACCCGCAACGCTCTCCAGCGTTCCCTGCGCTGCCTCGGGGAAACGAGGGTTCGCGCTGCTCACCGGCCGGTGGCGCACCCTTCACCACATCACCGCCAGCCCCAGCAAAATCGGCGACATCGCCCGCGCGGCGCTCGTCCTCACGCATTTCGAGCACGGCTACATCACATGAATTTCGTTGAGATCACTTCAATGTGTGGACAGTGCGTGGGTTGTGTTCCGCTCCTCAATTGCCCACGGGCGGCTTGCCGCCGCAGGGAGCCGCATAGACTCCCGGCGTGTCCGCACTGTCGCGTCGTCGTCGTTCGGCCGAGCCGGCCGGGCCGCGTCGTACCCCTGTCTCTCCCGACCCGCACCCGTCCGGGGCGCGGCCGCCGGCGATCCCGCCGGAGTTCGTGCCGCACCACGTCGCGATCGTGATGGACGGCAACGGGCGGTGGGCCAAGGCGCGCGGGCTGCCGCGGACAGAGGGCCACAAGATGGGCGAGGCGGCGCTGCTGGACGTGATCAAGGGCGCGATCGAGATCGGCGTGAAGCACCTGTCGGCGTACGCGTTCTCGACCGAGAACTGGTCGCGCTCGCCGGAGGAGGTCCGCTTCCTGATGGGCTTCAACCGCGACGTCATCCACCGCCGCCGCGACGAGCTCGACGCGATGGGCGTGCGGATGGTCTGGTCGGGCCGCCGGCCGCGGTTGTGGAAGAGCGTGATCGAGGAGCTGGAGTACGCACAGGAGCGCACGAAGCACAACGACGTGATCACGCTGCAGTTCTGCGTCAACTACGGCGGCCGCGCCGAGATCGCCGACGCCGCCTCCCGGATCGCGCAGGACGTTGCCCAGGGCAAGCTCAAGGCCGGGCGGGTCACCGAGCAGACGTTCGCGCGGTACCTGTACTCGCCCGAGGTCCCGGACGTGGACCTGTTCGTGCGTCCGTCGGGGGAGCAGCGCACCTCGAACTTCCTCGTCTGGCAGCTCGCGTACGCCGAGATGGTCTTCATGGACACCCTCTGGCCGGACTTCGACCGGCGCGACCTGTGGCGGGCGATCGAGCTGTACGCCGCGCGCGACCGGCGCTACGGCGGTGCCCAGGGCTGAGACCGGGCGCAGAGCTGACGGCGCGGGGCTCATACGTCGTACGCTCGAAGTCCACGGGCGGAAGGAGTACGCGTGATGGCGGACGAAACCACTCTGGAGCTGACGGTCCCCGCCAGCCTGCTGGACGACCTGACCGCCGCGGCGGAGTCGCGCGGCGTCGCGGTCGCCGACCTGGCGCGCGAGTGGATCCAGGACCGGCTGGTGCACGAGCGGGAGAAGCAGGAGGGCGTCGCCCGCAAGGTCAAACGGAGCTAGTGCCTCGGCAGTCCGCGCAGGTGCCGAAGATCTCCAGCGTGTGGCTGACGTCGGTGTAGCCGTGCTGCTCGGCGACCGTGTCGGCCCAGCGCTCGACGGCCGGGCCCTCGACCTCGACGGTGCGGCCGCACTCGCGGCATACCAGGTGATGGTGGTGCCCCTTGGAGCAGCGCCGGTACGCCGCCTCGCCGTCGGCGTTGCGCAGCACGTCGACCTCACCGGAGTCGGCGAGCGCCTGCAGGGTCCGGTACACCGTGGTCAGGCCGACGGCCTCACCCGCGTCGCGCAGCGCCGCGTGGATCTCCTGCGCGGTGCGGAACTCGTCATGGGCGTCCAGCACCGACGAGACGGCGGCGCGCTGACGGGTTGAACGGGTGCCGATGGCCAAGACCGGGCGTCCTTTCACTGGCAGATGAGGCGACCCCATTGTTCCAGCCAACTCAGTGCTCGTCCCAATGGTCGCCGTGCGCCGCGTGCAGGTGACCGTCGTGCACGTAGTCGACGTGGTCCCCGTGCGGCACCGTGGGGTGCCCGCACTCGCCGCTGTGCTTGTGGTCGCCGTGGTCGTCGGCCCTCTGGTGCGGGGCGTCCGCCGCGAGGACCACCTCGGTCTCCGGCCCCTCGGCCACGGGTACCGCCGCGGCCGCGCCGCGCCGCCGTCGTACGACGGTCCCCAGCGCGGCGGCCAGCCCGAAGCCGCCCAGAGCCAGTACGACGATGGTGGCGCCCGGAGCGACGTCGGCGTAGTACGACGTGACGATGCCGGACAGGCAAGCCGCGACGCCGAGCCCGCATGCGGCGACGAACGTGCCGCGGAACGACCGGGTGAGCTGCTGCGCGGTCGCCACCGGCACCACCATCAGCGCGCTCACCAGCAGCAGCCCGACGGTGCGCATCGCGACCGTCACGGTCACCGCGGCCATCACCGCGATCAGCACGCTCAGCGCGCGTACCGGCAACCCGGCGACCCGCGCGAACTCCTCGTCCTGGCAGACCGCGAACAGCTGCGGAGCCAGCCCGACGGCGGTCGCCAGCACCGCGGCGGCGAGTACGACGACCACCCACAGGTCGGTACCCGAGACGGTCGTCAGCGAGCCGAACAGGTACGTGTTGAGGGTCGCTGCACCCTGGCCGGCCAGGCCGATCAGCAGCACGCCGCCGGCGATGCCGCCGTAGAACAGCAGTGCGAGCGCGACGTCGCCGCTGGTCCGGCCCCGGGCCCGGATCAGCTCGATCGCGGTGGCGCCCACGATCGCCACGGCGACCGCGGTCAGCACCGGCGCGACGCCGGTGAGCAGGCCGAGGGCGACGCCGGTGATGGCGATGTGCCCGACGCCGTCGCCCATCAGCGCCAGGCGGCGCTGCACCAGGTACGTGCCGATCGCGGGTGCGGCGAGACCGGTGAGCAGCCCGGCGAGCAGCGCCCGCTGCATGAAGTCGAGGGACAGGAGCTCACTCATGAGGGGAGCCATCCGGGGGGCTCGTCGTCCGGCCCGTGCGGGTGGACGTGCGCGTGCGTGTGCGCGGCGCTCGGCGGTCCGTCGTACGCGACCTTGCCGGTGCGCAGCACCACGCAGCGGTCGATCAGCGGGTCCATCGGGCCGAGGTCGTGGCTGACCAGGACGACCGTCGTGCCGCGTCCGACCAGCGTGCGGACCGCGTCGGCGAACACCGCCTGGCTGGCCAGGTCCACTCCGGAGGTGGGCTCGTCGAGGATCAGCAGGTCGGGCTCGCCGGCCAGGGCTCGGGCGATCAGCACCCGCTGCTGCTGGCCTCCGGACAGCTCGGCGACCGCGTCGCGGTGGCGGTCGGCCAGCCCGACGGCCTCGAGGCTGCTCTCGATCGCGGCGCGGTCCGCGGCCGACAGCGGCCGCAGCAGCCGGCGCCGGGCCAGCCGCCCGGAGGTGACGACCTCCTGCACGGTGGCCGGTACGCCGCCTGTGGCGGTGACGCGCTGCGGGACGTAGCCGACCCGGCGCCACTGGCGGAACCGCCCGACCGGGGTGCCGAACAGCCGGACCGCGCCGTCGGTGGCGGGCAGCAGGCCGACGACGGTGCGGATCAGCGTGGACTTGCCGGAGCCGTTCGTGCCCAGCACCGCCACCACCTCGCCGGCCCGGACCGTGAGGTCGACGCCGCGCAGAACTATCCGGCCGCCCAGGTCCACCGACAGACCGGTCACCTGGACGGCCGGGGGAGTATCCGTTGTCATGAGCAACTGTTCGCCTTCTTCAGCGCGGCGAGGTTCGCACGCATCAAGGACAGATAGTCATCGGTGGAGCTCGCGTCGGCAAGTCCCTCGATCGGGCTCAGCACCGCCGCCTGCACGTGCAGGTCCCGGGCGACGGACTCGGCGACCTTCGGGCTGACGAGCTCCTCGTAGAAGATCGTGGTCACGTGGTGCTGGCGGACGATGTCCTGGACCGCCTTGATCCGCGCGGGACTCGGCTCGGCGTCCGGAGTGAATCCGGCGATGCCGACCTGCTCCAGGCCGTACCGTTTCGCGAGGTAAGCGAACGCCTCGTGGCTGGTCACGAACACCTTCAGCGTGCAGCTCGCGAGCCCGGCCTTGAACTCGCCGTCCAGGGCGCCGAGCTCGCCCTTGAGCGCCTCGGCGCGCTGCTTGTACCCGTCGGCGCCCTCGGGGTCGGCGGCGCTGAGCCTGGCGGCGACTCCATCGGCGACGGCGGACATCCGGGTCGGGTCGAGCCAGAAGTGCGGGTCGAGGTCGCCGGGATGCGCCTTCTCGCCCTCCTCCTGGAAGCGCGCGCCGGTCGGCTCCAGCTCCGCGTCACCGCTCACGTCGTACCCGGCGTCGCGGGCGTTCTGCTCGACCGCGTCGTCGACCGCCGGCTGCAGGCCCTTCTCGTACACCACCAGCTTGGCCTTGCCGAGGCTGCCGACCTGCTTCGGCGTCAGCTCGAGGTCGTGCGGTTCGACGCCCGGAGCGGTCAGGGTGGTCACGTCCACCCGGTCGCCGCCGATCTTCTTCGCCACGAACTCGAGCGGGTAGAACGACGCCACGACGTCGAGCTTGCCGGACGAGCCGGTGGCACTCGCGCCACCGCAACCTGCCAGAGTGAGCATGGCGGCGGCGAGCCCGGCGCCGAGCAGTGAACGCGTTGACATGACAATCATTTTCAATTGGCGATCGCTGATTGTCAAACGAAGGAGTCCTTGGTCGGTGGCGAGACAGTCGGGACGCAGGCGGGCGAGTCATGCGCGCGGTCGTGCGCGCGACCGGATCGAGGTGCCGGAGGGCCACGGCCACGGTCATGGCCACGGCCACGGCGGTGAGGTCGACACGTCATCGGTCGACTCCGACGCGGTGGTGGCCCGCCGGGTCCGGATGGTCGTCGCCGGCCTGCTGGCGCCGATGATCGTCGCCGCGATCGTGCTCACCGTTGTCCTCTGGCCGCGCCACGATGTCACCTCGAGCGAGCTGTTCACCGACCAGGCCCGCGGGGTGGTGGGCGCGATCGAGCCGTGCACCGGCGAGAAGGCCAAGTCGTGCGACCTGGCCAAGGTGAGGATCACCTCCGCGACGGCCGGTGGCAAGGACAAGGTCGTGCCGGTGGAGATCCCAAAGGGCCAGTTCGCGCCGAAGGTCGCCGAGGGCGACCGGGTCATGATCGGCATCATCTCCAAGCCGGGGCAGCCGCCGCAGTACACCTACATCGACCACGATCGCAGCCGGCCGCTGCTGCTGCTCGGAGCGCTCTTCGCCCTCGCCGTCGTCGCGCTGTCGCGGTGGCGGGGTGTGGCCGCGCTCGGCGCGCTCGTCGTCACCGGCCTGGTGCTGACCAAGTTCGTGCTGCCTGCCATCCTCGACGGATCGAACGCGCTGCTGGTTGCCGTCGTCGGCGGCACGCTGATCATGGTGCTCGCGCTCTATTTGACCCACGGCTTCAACGCGCACACCTCCGTCGCCATGGTCGGCACGATCGGCGCGCTGGCCCTGACCGCCGCGCTGGGTGACGGTTTCATCGTGCTGTCCAAGATCACCGGGATCGGTATCGAGAGCGCGTCGACGGTCAGTGCCTACGCCCCCAACCTCGACCTGCAGGGTTTGCTCGTCGCCGGACTGGTGATCGGCGCGCTGGGCGTGCTCGACGACGTGACCGTGACCCAGGTGACGGCCGTGTGGGAACTGTCTGCGGCGAACCCGAACGCCAGCCGCCGGGCGCTGTTCGGCGCCGGACTGCGGATCGGCCGCGCGCATGTCGCGTCGGTGGTCAACACCCTCGTGCTGGCATACGCGGGCGCCGCGTTGCCGACCCTGCTCCTGTTCGCGCTCAGCAAGGCCCCGGGTAGCTACACGGTCTCGACCGAGGACGTCGCGATCCAGGTCGTCAGCGGCCTGGTCGGCAGTCTCGGCCTGATCGCCGCCGTACCGCTCACCACCGCGCTGGCCGCCCTGGCCGTCGGAGACCGTACGACGAGCAGGCGCGGCGTGTCCGTCGTACCGGCTCCCGACCGTCCCCCGGCGGACTACCCGTCAGCCGGCTACTACCCGTGAGACCGCGAAGAACAGGATCACGAGTACGGCGAACACCCGCAGCGCGCGGCCGGTGCCGCTGATCACGGGCCAGGACAGGTACCCGATCCAGCTCAGCAGCACCGCGAGCAGCAGCAGCGCCGGGACCGCGGCAACGGCCGGCGCGAAGGCGCCGAGCAGGACCAAGGCCATTGTGATGCCGGGCAGCGTCAGCTTCGGCATCGAGTGCAGCCGCGCGATGAACGGGTAGCTGGCCTTGGTGATCCGGGCCCGCGTCGGGTTGACCGGCTGGTTGTTCTGCTGGCTGCTCACCCGGCCATTGTTCCAGGGCTGTGGATGACGGCGGTCCGGTGGCCGGTCGCTGACTTAGGGTAGTGGGCATGGCTACTGCTGAGGTTCGTTCGGTGGACGAGGTGGCGCGCGATCTGGCCGGGGTGCTGGCGCGGTTCCGGGGTGGGAGCACGTTCCCGTTCAGCTTCGGTGACGGGGTGCCGGAGGCGGTCATGCTCACGTACGACCAGTTCGAGGACCTCGGTGGTGAGTCGAAGTTCGAGCGGAATCCGGGGGTGCTGGGTGTCGAGGAGGTCAGGGCGAAGCTGGCCGCGATGGTGGCCGCGATCCGCGCGGGTTCGTTCGTGCCGGTGGTGTGGGGCGGTGAGGGTGAGCCCGAAGCGGTGGTCATGTCGACCGCGCAGTACCGCGAGCTCCGCGGCGACGACGAGCCGCCTGCCGGCGTGATTGACGACCCGACCCGCCGCACCTACGCAACCGAACCGCTGCCCGGCAGCAGGGCGATGAGCCTCGACGAGTTCGCCGCGATGATGGGCCCGGAGACGCAGCAGATCCTCGATGAGATCCGCGCCGAGGAACAGCCGCCGTCGTGAGCGGTCAGGTCAAGTACGACCTCATCATCGGCGACAAGTTCGCCATGGACTTCCGCCAGCTGACAGCTGCGGCGGAGAAGAACCCGGGCGGACCCGAGGACACGTTGCGGCGCAACGTCCTGCGGGAGATGCAAGCCCTCACCAGCGGCGCTAGCGACGGGCATCATCCGTTGGGGTACGAGTCCGGCAAGGGGGATCTGCGCGACTGCGGGACGTCGTACGTGCAGTCGGACCCGCAGAAGAGGGCCGACCACCGCCTGGTGTTCCGGGAGCTGCCGCCGGCCG
>WNFV01004890.1_pt1 | contig 16452 bp, 14 predicted proteins | sample 5400101 | NCBI WGS metagenome assembly WNFV01 (sample SAMN13153361, study PRJNA577476) | soil metagenome | isolation source: 115 cm soil or saprolite under grassland replicate 1 | place: USA:California | collected 2016-06-15
CCTTGCCCGACCTGCTGATGCGCGAGGGCGTTCATCCCGAGACACCCCCGCTGCCCTTCACGCCGGGGTGGGATCTGGTGGGCGTGGTGGATCGGCTCGGCGACGGTATCTCTGGAATCGAACCAGGCCAGATAGTTGCCGCGCTGCCGATCAGCGGTGCTTACGCGGAGTTCGTCTGCCTGCCGCAACGTGAACTGGTTCCGGTGCCCTCTGGGTTGGACGCCGCCGAGGCTGTCAGCCTGATCCTGAACTACGTCACCGCGTACCAGATGCTGCATCGTTCCGCTAAGGTCAGATCGGGCCAGCGCGTGCTGATCCACGGCGCGGCAGGCGGGGTCGGCTCGGCGCTATTGCAGCTTGGGCGCCTCGCCGGGCTGGAGATGTACGGGACCTGTTCATCGCGAGGGGCGTCGGCCGTTTCCGACCTGGGCGGTATCCCAATTGATTACCAGCATCAGGACTTCGTGAAAGAAATTCACCGCCTCACGAGCGACGGTGTAGACGTCGTCTTTGACGGCATCGGTGGTACCCACATCTGGCGTTCCCGCAAGGCTCTGCGTTCTGGCGGGACGGTAGTGGCCTATGGCCTTACTTCCTCGCTACGTGGGGGACGATTGGCTTCAGGTCGTTCAGGTGGTCGTCATCGCTTTCGTGGAATCGCCATCTTCGGGTTGTACATTGCTGGCGGTTGGCTTCTCCCGGGCCGGAAACGGGTGGTTCCCTACAGCATCCAGTGGCTTAAGCGGCTGAGACCGGCATTGTTTCGACAGGATTTAATCGCCCTGTTTGAACTCCTTCAAAAGCAAAAGATCAAGCCGCTCATCGCGCAGCGATTTCCTCTTGCCGAAGCAAGACACGCGCATGAGTTGCTCGTCAAGGGAGGCGTGACCGGCAAGATCGTGCTCGATAGAATAGGAAACCATGATACCGCCTAACCAATCGCTGGAGCCAACCGCTGGCCGGCGCATTGATTAAGGCTGAAGGATGAATTATGAAGAATGAAGTGAAACGAAAGCTCGGTTTGATTCGCATGCTCCCGATGCTCATCCGTTCGGGCTTCCTGTCCATCTCGCGCCGCTTCCCGCGGGCTCGGTTCGCTAGGGGTGGCTCAGCTCCCTCTCGTTAGGCGACTCAGAACACTTTCCCGCAAGACGCGGTGAAAAACAAAAAATAGAAACAAACAGAAAAAACAACAGAAAACATAACCATGAAAACAACACTCACCCTCGACTCACGACTGCTCGCAATTATCGGGCGGCGTCTGCCCGCCATATACGATGTCATCCCTCGTGGCCCACTGAGCCGCTTCCTGGAGGTGGCGCTCAACCCGCAGCCGCTTCCGCCCGAGCCGCCGCCCCACGAATTGGGTGCCGCGCTCGCAGCCGAGTTTATCAAAACGGCCTGGCTCGCTGATCGCTTCGGACTTGATCTCGGGCGTGTTTCCGACGACCTCGACGACTGGTGCCCGACGCGTCCGAAGCGGCGGCTGAAGCTACCACCATGGTGGCCACCAATTCCTGACCCGGACCCGCATCCGAATTGGTTTATTGACTTCCATCTTGGCTTCGTCGCACGCCTCGCTGCTGCTTCGCTTGAGGACACCCGAATCGGTGAGTCCATAAATAAGGCAATCGAACGATCCATAACAGCGATCAAATCCGCGACGACGACCAAGTAGCGGTAGAATCCCCATTGCACCGTTGATAAATCACTTCGGAGTCTGTCCAATCCGGACTCCGCAAGCGCGCAACGCCTAACCATGCGATGCAGCCAACTCCGAAGGCTTTCGCGAGCAGGCGCGCGGGCCGACGTGTGACAAGGCTGAAGGATGAATTATGAAGGACGAAAGCAAGCGATGGTAATGTGGATCGATGAGTACCAAGGAAGTCGATGTTATTCTGAAGCGCTTCGAATCGCCGGACGAAGTTCGCGTTCTGCAAAAAGGTCGTTTTGAGATTGTGCATCTTGGCGGGATGACAATCGGTCGCGCGACTTATGAGCCTGGTTGGAAGTGGAGCGAGCACGTCGGTCCCAGCGTGGGCGCGACCCGCTGCAACGTTGAACACGTCGGGTTGGTGATTTCCGGCACGGCGACGGCTGCGCTCGATGACGGGCGCGTGATCGAGTTGCGAGCGGGCGAGCTATTTTACATTCCGCCAGTGGCCCACGACAGCTGGGTCATTGGCGATGAGCCCTATGTTTCACTGCACTTTCTTGGCGCAGATCACTACGCCAAGCGCAAGACGTAGAAGCAAGATAGGCGATAGAGATCCCTCCGCAGTTCGGAGTCAATCGCGCCTACCTAATCGCGCGGGATAATCGCGACGTCGCCGCCGCGATTATTTCGGCGAACGTGAGTCGGCGTGAGTTTTTATTTCGCGCCTTTGTTTTTCCACGACGCGGCGCAGCTCGCGTTCCATCGTTTTGAAAGCGTCGTGGATCACTTTGTTGAGCGGTTTGTGGGTGCCGTTGTTCATCTGTCTTTCGTCGGCCACCAGTTCGTGGCCGCGTGAAACGGTCACGTCGATGCGGCAGCGGTAGGGATTTCCCTTTTGATGAGTATGATTAGTTTGTTCGATGGCGATATCGCACCGGTTGATGTGGTCGCAAAATTTCTCCAGACGCGCCGCATAATCCAAAACGAGATTGTCGATCTGGTCCGATTTTTCCAGACCCCGATAAGTGATCTTAAGAGGCAGTTGCATAACTATTGGACATTAGCCCGCTGTTTCTGTTGAGCGAAGCAAAATGTGCGTGAGCACCGTTAAAAAGTTACAAGCGTTACAACGTTACACCGGACTCCTCTTGTAACCTTTGTAACATTTTTAACATCATCTTCGGATCAAATCTACCGCAGCGAACGAAAATGCGCCGGCAATTTCGCGGGCTCCGTTTTGACCAGATCGGATTTCACGTGCTCGACGATCCGGTCGCGCACAGCCGGGGGCAACAAATCGACGATCGCCCCGTGAATTTCCGACGGCGCAGCGAACGACCAGCCTTCCTTCCCGTTGCTCGAAACAATTTTCACAATTTGATCGGCGAGCTCTTTATGAATGCGGCGATCGGTTTCCGTTTCGAGCTGGGTCCGCTCCGCGATCGAATTCGCGTGGCGTCCGCCCGCACCATCGCTCACTGGAAATCGCCCGGCCAAATCGCTCACCTTGTCCACCAGTCTGCCGTGCGCGTCTGTAATATTGAATGCTTGCACCAATTGCAAGCTCGGTCCGCGCGTGGGTGTCTCATTCACCCGGTATGCTTTCAAACTGCCTCGATCAGTGACGATGATGAGAGAAGTCGGTGTCATGGCGAACCGCTGACCAAAAATTGGCCGCGCACCAACAGGCGCGCATCACACTCTACCACTGATTCGTTTGTGACGGCAAGTTTGCGCTGCCTAAATTTCTATTCTGGGTAGCGCACGCGTCTCGCGTGTCTGGTTTCGGCGTCGCGCCGAAACGAACTTTTTCTTGGTGCCTTCGTATCTTTGTGTGCGCTTTTTGTCCCTGAGCCCGTCATCACAAAAGTCCGCGAACCCGAGACGGCTTCGCCAGCACGCGAGACGCGTGCGCTACCTCTTCGCTGCGCGTTCTTCCTCTGCGCTCAGCGCGGGAAATTCGACGTGGCGTTTCTTCCACGATTCCTCGCGGGCCTGAGCCTGCGCGCCACTTACCAGTTGAAGCAGGCATGCGGCGCGGCCACCGAGATCAACATCGTCGCCGGAGGCGAATTTTCTCGACTCCATCAAAAAACCGTTCGGGTCCATGGTGTCGAGAATGAGTTGCCACTCGATATGTTCCTGTCCCGGGAGAACGAACGGGATCGGCTCATAATGCGCGTTGATCAGCAACAGGAATGTGTTGTCGCGAATTGGTTCACCCTGGAAATTAAACACATCCATGGTGTCGCCGCTCAGCAGCATTCCAAGGCAACGGACAAACGGCGATGCCCATTCTTCGTCGCTCATCTCGCTGCCGCCGGGATTAAACCACATCACGTCCTTGATTTCGGAGCCTCGAATTCGCCGGCCCTGAAAAAATTTTGGACGGCGAAAGACCGGATGATCCTTTCGCAACTGAATCAGCTTCCGCGTGAACTCCAGGAATTGATTCTGTTTTTCGTCACGTTCCCAATTGAACCAGCTAATCTCATTGTCCTGGCAGTAAGCGTTATTGTTGCCGTTTTGTGTCCGGCCCCATTCGTCGCCGCCGGATAGCATGGGCACGCCCTGGGAAAGAAAAAGTGTCGTCAGGAAATTCCGGCGCTGACGCTCGCGCAATGCGTTGATCTCCGGATTGTCTGTTGGACCTTCCACGCCGCAATTCCAGGAGTGATTGTTGTTGTCGCCGTCTTTATTGCCGTCGCCGTTCAGTTCGTTGTGCTTTTCATTATAGCTGACCAGATCGGTCAGGGTGAACCCATCATGGGCAGTGATGAAATTGATGCTCGCGTATGGGCGGCGCCCATTGTGCTGATAAAGATCGGGACTGCCAGTGAGCCGGTAAGCCAGCTCACCAATGCGGCCTTCGTCGCCCTTCCAAAAGCTCCGCATCGTATCACGATATTTGCCGTTCCATTCGGCCCACAGCACGGGAAAATTTCCGACTTGATAGCCGCCAGCGCCCACGTCCCACGGTTCCGCGATTAACTTCACCTGGGAGAGCATCGGGTCCTGATGAATAATCTCGAAGAAGGCGTGCAGCTTGTTCACGCCTTCGTGATCGCGGGCCAGGCTGGAAGCGAGATCAAATCGAAATCCGTCCACGTGCATTTCGAGTACCCAATAGCGCAGGCTGTCCATCACCAGTTGAAGCGCGCGGGAATTTAGCAGGTTAAACGTGTTGCCTGTACCGGTGAAATCCAGATACAAACGCGGATTATCCGGCTGCAACCGGTAATAAGCGAGGTTGTCGATCCCGCGAAAGCAGAGCGTCGGGCCGAGATGATTTCCCTCGGCGGTATGATTGTAAACCACGTCGAGAATCACTTCGATGCCCGCCGCGTGGAGCTTGCGCACCATCGACTTGAACTCGACGACTTGTTGGCCGAATTGCCCGCTGCTCGAGTACTGCGCGTGCGGGGCAAAGAATCCGATTGTGTTGTATCCCCAATAATTCGTCAGACCGCGATCGATCAACGCTTTGTCGTCAATGTGCGCGTGCACAGGCAACAGCTCGAGTGCGGTCACGCCGAGCTTTTTGAAATAGTCGATCGCTGCCGGGCTGCCCAGGGCAGCATAGGTGCCGCGCAATTCTTCGGGCACATCATGCCAAAGTTTGCTGAAGCCTTTCACGTGCACCTCGTAGATCACAGAGCGGTGCAACGGGATGCCGAGTCTCTTGTCATCGCGCCAGTCGAAAGCATTATCGATTACGACCGATTTAGGCACGCCCCAGGCGTCATCACGGAAATCCTGAGTTAAATCTTCGTCTTTACCTCCAACGACGTAACCGAACATTTCATCGGCCCAAGTTACTTCCCCGGCGATGGCTTTCGCATACGGATCGAGGAGAAGCTTGGAACTGTTGAACCGTAATCCGAGCTCCGGATCGTACGGGCCGGAAACGCGAAACCCGTACAACTGCCCTGGCCGCACTTCAGGCAAAAACACATGCCACACCTGATCGGTGTGCTCGGTGACAGGAATGCGAATGTTTTCTTCGGTGGCCTCAATATTGTCGAACAAGCAAAGCTCAACCGAAGCTGCCGTTTCAGAAAAGAGGGCAAAGTTTACGCCGTTACCCAGCCAGGTCGCGCCCAGCGGATAGGGATAACCGAGCCAAGTCTTTACCGAAGTCATAAACTCGCCGCGCATCTATGCGGCATCGAGCGCGTATTGGCAATCACGAACGGTGGAGACAAATTCAATCTTGCAGGGATGTTGGGCAATTGCCGGAAGTGCAAACCACCGGTGACTTCCTCGTCACGTAAGCGCCAGCCTCAATCCCGGAGGGATGCTATCAGATTAGCCGGTGGTGCGAACCACCGGTTTTATCGTGTAAACAAACATCCAGCCCCGGCAGAGGCGTTGGCATCAGACATAGCGCTCATCAAATTCCACGCCGCTGCGGTGCAGCAATTCCAGATATTCCTCGCGAAACGTGCGTGTGCGATGATGCTCCGCTTGTTGCTCGATGTATTGACGAACCGCTGCGCGTCGGGAAGCGCTTACAGTAAACGCGCCGTAGCCTTCCTGCCATGCGAACCCACGCAGACCGATCTGCTTGTGCACCCAGCTGGAAGAAACTGCCTTTAGCTCGCGAAGCACATCGGCCAAGCGGTGCGTTGCTCGAAGGTCAATTAGCAGATGCACATGATCGGAGACGCCGCCGACGCTCTCGGCGATTCCATCAGCCGTCCGGATGATTCCGCCAAGGTATGCGTGCAAGTCCCCGCGCCATGCCGTTTGAATCATCGGCTCGTGATCTTTCGTTCCGAAAACGATATGATAATGGAGGCTCAGGTGTGTGGATGACATATGGATTGACCTACCACGCCCCTACTGGGGCTTCGATTCTTTTATACCTGATCACCGGTGGTTTGCACCACCGGCTAATTTCTGAGCGACCCTTTGGGTCTCTTTGTTTCTGTGGCCTGTACTACCGGCTAATTTCCGAGCGATCTTTCGGGTCTGCTCGTTTGCGTTTTCAGCTAGGCCGTCAAAACTCACCAATGTGATTCGCAAGATCACTCTGCCATTTGTCATCATCTGTGCGCTGGCGCTGGCTGTTTACTTCTACGCACACCACAATTGGCATCCCCTGCCCCCCGGAACGACGATCGATCGCATCGTTGTTGAAAAGGCGGCCCGAGAATTGTCGATCTTTCGCGACGGAAGACGGCTCAAGACTTACTGCGTTGCGCTGGGCCGCAGCCCTATCGGGCCGAAGGAAAAGGAGGGCGACATGAAAACGCCGGAAGGAATTTACAAGATCGATACTCGGAATGCGCAAAGCAGCTTTCACCTTGCGCTGCACATTTCGTATCCATCAACTGATGATAACGCACGCGCCGCGGAGCGCGGTGTCCCGGCTGGTTTTGACATCATGATCCACGGAATTCAAAATGGACGCGGCTGGATCGGTGCGTTTCATCGTTGGAAGGATTGGACGGCGGGTTGCATCGCGCTTACCGACGAAGAAATCGAAGAGCTCTGGCGGGTTATACCGGACGGGACGACCATCGAGATTCGCCCATAAGTTCACGGCACCTTTTGTTCATTGATAGGGGCGAGCATGCCACCGGGTAACACAGGCATCTTGCCTGTTCGTCGAGCGGGCATCCTGCCCGCACTTTCTGCCGCAACTGACAGTCAACGAAAGCTAGCAAGTTCATCGACCTGCCTAGTTTCAGCTTGTCGAGCTAGCGCCTGAGCCGCACAATCGTACAACGGGATCCGGCGTTCCAAAAATAATTCCTCATGCGATTGCCTAATCCATTGTTGCTCGCCGCACTCTACGGCCTTTCGGAACTTTACCTCGCTTTCACCCGGCACTCGCGGACGCAGGCTGTTTCCCAGGACCGCCGCTCACTTTTTCTGCTGTGGACCGTTATCATTGTGAGCCTTTGGCTCGGGATTCAAATGATCTGGCTTTTTCCGACGGCAACCCTCCCATATCTGCGCGGATTTTATTTTTTGGGCTTCATCTTGTTTCTGGCAGGGCTGGCTCTGCGCTGGTACTCGATCGGTTATCTCGGCCGTTATTTCACAGTTGATGTGTCGATCTCAGCCGGGCACAAGCTGGTCGATTCCGGACCGTATCGCTATATTCGGCATCCCACCTACACCGGCTCGCTTCTGACCTTTGTCGGTCTGGGGTTTTGTTTTGGGAATTGGCTCACGCTTTTATTCCTGACCGTTCCGATCATCGGCGCCTTTCTTTGGCGCATCCGAATCGAAGAAAGCGCGCTCATTGAAGCGCTCGGGGAGGATTACCGCGCCTACATACAGCGGACAAAGCGGCTAATTCCGTTCGTTTACTAGATTAGATCCAGCGTTAAAACGCTGGGCTATTGTCACAAATCACGCAGCGCGGCCTGCGCTTTTTCGACATCAGACGGGCGCAGCACGATGAGGCCCTTTTCCGATCCCCGGCCACCTGCGAGATAAGCGTATTCGATATTAACTTCGGCGCTGGCGAGACGCTCGGCGATTTTTGCAAGCACGCCCGGTTCGCTCGCGGTTTCAATCATGAGCACTTCGGTTTCGAGCGCGAGCACGCCGGCTTCGCCTAAAAGCATGAGCGCTTTGGTCGGATCGCTTACCACCATGCGCAGGACCGTGTGATCGACCGTGTCGGAAGTAGCGAGCGCGTGGATGTTAATTTCGGCTTTAGCCAGCGCTTCACACACGCGGGCAAGCGCGCCGGGACGATTTGCAAGAAAGACCGCGAGTTGAGTGGCGGGTTCGATGGAGGGCTTGGGATGTGGGTTCATACCGCTTTCAAAGTGATGCCGGGAATCGCTTCTGACAAATTATCAAAAATTAGAGGTATCGCCCGGCAATCATTTTGACCCAGCAACGAACTGCCGCGCGGCGAAGACCATACCGATTCCATTCCCAATCATGCACTCGAATGCATCTTCGAAAGAGCTCGCGAGTCCCGGTAATTTCGGGATTGTCGATCCAACGATGACCAACATCGAAGAAGCTGGTTCTCCGAAAGCGTCACAGCCGCGGCGCACGATCGGCTTCGTCACTGCGTGTTCCATCGTTATTGCCAACATTATCGGAACCGGCATCTTCACGAGTCTCGGTTTTCAGGTTGCGGAAATTCAATCCGGGTTCGCGCTGCTCATGCTTTGGATCATCGGCGGAACCGCGGCGCTCTGCGGTGCGCTTTGCTACGGCGAACTAAGCGCCGCGCTCCCCCGTTCTGGAGGCGAATATCATTTTCTCTCGCAGATTTATCATCCCGCGCTCGGATTCATGGCAGGTTTCGTTTCTGCCACGGTTGGTTTCGCCGCGCCCATCGCGCTGGCAGCCATGGCTTTTGGAAAATATTTTGTCGGAGTCTTCGGCGTGGGCTCTCCGGTCGTTCTGTCGTTTGTCATTGTCTGGGTGGTCGCGACTTTTCATTTCGGCAATTTGCAGATCGGCAGCACGTTCCAAAACCTTTCCACACTGGTGAAGTTGCTTCTGATCGGCACGCTTATCACCGCTGGGTTCTTTGTTCCGGCGAAGCAGCCGATCAGTTTTTTGCCCGTGCCCGGCGATACAATGTCGATCTTTAGCGGCTCATTCGCAATCGCGCTCGTTTTCGTGATGTACTCCTATTCCGGGTGGAATGCAGCGGCCTATATCACGGGCGAAATCAAGCGACCCGAAAAAAACGTTCCGCGCTCGTTGCTTGCCGGGACGGTCATTGTGATTGTGATCTACGTCCTGCTCAACGCCATCTTTCTCGCCACCACGCCAACCGAAGAACTGAAAGGCCAACTCGAAGTGGCGTTGGTCGCGGGCAAACACATTTTCGGATCGACTGGCGGAGCAGTTGCCGGCGCTGTCATTTGCCTCGGACTAATTTCCTCGATCAGCTCGATGACCTGGATTGGTCCACGTGTCACGATGTCGATGGGGGAAGATCATTGGCTGCTGCGGCTGCTTGGCCGGAAAAACAAGCACGGCGTTCCCACCAACGCGATCGTCCTGCAACTGCTCGTCGTGAATTTACTTTTGTTGACCCGGAGTTTTGAGGACGTCCTCCGCTACACCCAATTCAGTTTGTTGATCTGCTCGCTGTTGGCTGTGCTCGGCGTGATCGTACTCCGCTTTACGCATCCGAAAATCACGCGGCCGTATCGAGTCTGGGCCTATCCGCTCCCGCCGATTGTGTTCTCGGTAATCACGATTTGGATGATGTTTTATCTGTTGCGCTGGCATAGCGAAGAATCCCTGGCTGGTCTCGGTACGGCGCTCTTCGGTCTGCTTCTCTATTTTTGCGTGGGAAAACGCCTCAGTCGCTCGGCATGAAAAGAAATCGGAACATAGGCCTATGGCCTGTGCGTCCAGTGGGTTTGAAACCCGCCGCCTCGTGCACAGCCCCGAATGCTTTCGGGGCTGGCCGCACAGGCAGAATGCCTATGTTCCGATGTTCGCACGGCGCAGGGAATCGCTCCCTGGCGCTGGCGCTTGTCACACTGTCTGTGATCATATTCCTGGCAGGAGTGCTGAGAGCTTACGCGCAGGAGAATTCCGAGCTTCCACCTCGTGCGCTTCCCGTCGCCGCCGGACCCAATGACGTTGCGCGCTTTCTCGCTGGAATGCCGGTGCCGCCCGATTCTCCACTCGCGCCGCTCACCCGCGACCCGTCATGGCAGGAACATTCCGCCTACTTTGAAAGAGAGTTCTCAAAACTCACTGTGCGCCAACTTCAAAAACTGCACGCCTGGGAGAACCTGTATCTTCCGGAGGCTACCCAGCCAATTCCGGTCGCATTTTACATGTTCAGCGGTCCCGATTTCCTCTACGTGGATCAATTTTTTCCGAGAGCCTCGGTCTATGTTCTTTGCGGGAAAGAATCGATGGGGCCGCCGCCTGATCCTCTGCGCATCGGAAATCTCTCCGGTGCGCTGGGGAATCTGGAGAACGCGATGAAGTCCTCGCTTGCGACGACCTACTTCATTACCAAAGATATGAAGGTCGATCTGCACGAACAGAACCTTAACGGCGTAGTGCCCATTCTCTACACGTTCATCGCGCGCGCCGATAAATCGATCAGCAATGTGACATTCGGATCTTTGAACGGCAGCGGCGCCTTCCAGGAAAGCGCGCGAGGCAGCATCCCCGGGGTGCGGATACGGTATGCCGACAACCAGACGGGCGATTCACAAACGCTATATTACTTCACCACCGATATCTCCGACGGCGGAATCAAATCCACTCCGGGTTTCCTGAAATTTTGCGAGCGATTTGGCGCCGGCTCGAGTTTTCTCAAATCTTCATCGTATCTGATGTTCGAGGAAGGTTTCGCCACCATCCGCAATTTCATTCTCGCGCACAGCAACAGAATCGTGCAGGACGACTCCGGAATCCCGCTGGCTTACTTTGACCCGAACAAGTGGACCCTGCGCCTGTTCGGCAATTACCTCGGGCCGATCGAGATTTTCAAACAACATTATCAGCCAAGACTCCAGGAGCTCTTCGCTCAAAGCAATCCACCGCCGTTCGACTTCGGTTTCGGTTATCGCTGGAACTACAAGGAAGCCAATTTGATCGTGGCGGAACGCAAGTGATTGCTCTCGTAATCAAGGCTGTAGGGTCCGCTGTCCCTCAGCGGACGTTCGTTGGATTCGCTGAGGACAGCGAACACTACAGCAATCGACGCGGGCGGCACTCTCTGGAGTGCAATCGCACTAATCTAGAAGCCATCAGCCATCTCACAAAAGAAAATGCAACGCTTTGGTAGGGCGCGACCGCCGGGCGCGCCGAATGGAACGGACGGCCCAGCGGTCCGTCCCTACCATTTGCGAGATCGCTGCTAAAATCTGCGGAACCAGGAATAGGGAAAGGCGTCTCCCGGGCAATCGGTGGCCCAGCGCGGCGGATTCATTTCACGATGCGGCCGGACAGGAATGCTGCGCATGCCAACTTTCCCGCATCGTTCTCGCAGGTAGCGGATCAGTTCCTCGCAAGATTCGAGCTGCGCGCGTGTGGGCTGGTCCCGATTAAAGTCTCCGACCAGACAAATGCCCAGCGAGATGTTGTTCAAGTAATCGCTGTGCACATGCCCGCCATTGATTTGACGGCGCCAGCGATCGCCCACTTCTATTTGGCCGTTCCCGCTCGACGTTCCGTTGCCAATCACGAAATGATAAGCAAGGCCGTTCCTCATCCGGCGTACATTTCTATGATAATAATCAAACACGCGCGCGTTTCCCTGCCGTGTTCCACTATTGTGGACGACGATAAATTGCCAACGATGCCGCTTTACCGGCGCGCGCCGAATTGCATCGATGACTGAACTCGTGAGATAGCGATACGCTTTCGGACGGCTCAGCGACCACGGCCAAAAACCTTTGCGCGGCGGCGGTGGAGGAGGAGGCTCAAAACCCTGGTCCTCCTCAATACCTGATTTCTCAACCACAACCTGTGCCTGCTCTTGCGCGGAAGCAGCGCGTGGAACTTTTGCCCGTGGCGATACCGCCGGCGTTGGCACGGCAACCGCCCTTGGCGGCGGTGCAGTCGAATCCTCAGATGGCTCCGCAGATTTTTCTGGAGGCGGCGTCGGGGTCTTTTCCGGCTTCGGTGTTTCTTCCTCTTTTTTGGTTGCTTTCGCCTTCGCAGCTTTTTTGGCTTTCGACGACGCCTTTTTCTTTTGCGATTTTTTCTTCGCACCCGTTGGTTTTGGCGTCGGAGTGGTAGATTTTCTCGATCTCTTTGCAGCGGCGGTTGATCCAGCCGTTTCCTTCGGTTTTGGCTTTGGCGTCTCCTCCTCCTCTTCCTCACCAGATCCTTTGGCCGACTTCGTCTTGTTATGATGCGGCGATTCTTCTGACGTCAGCCCGCCTGAGGCGGGTTCCGTCTCCGCCGCCGGGTTTTCCGCCCCGGAAGTTTTCGGGGTCGGAGACGATTCTTTTGGCGTTCCCGAGGCATCGGTTTCGTTGCTCGACTCTTCTGTTGCTCGCTTCGCTTTCGGGATCGGACTTGGTGATTTCCTGGGTGTCGGGGAAGCGCTCCGTTTCATCTTCGACTTGCTTGTGGCCGTTTTGGCTTTGGCAACCGGCTTTGGTGATTTCTTCGGGGTCGGAGATGAAGAGGCGCTCGTCTCGTGTTGGCTTTTTCCGGATTCGTCGCCCGATTTTTCTTCGTCGCTGCTGACTTGCCCGCGAAGGAGAGTGCCGGCGATCGCACTAAGCGCGAATGCAGTTGCGAGCCAAAGGCGAAAACGCACCACTGCGGCTGACCGTAACAGAGCGCGCGACGCTATCAACCCCGAACGCTTTCGGGGTCAACGGAATCGTTAAAAAAGTTAAAAAAGTCGATCACCTTTTTGGTTTTTTAACGTTGTAACCTTGTAACTCTTTTAGCCTTTATTGAGTCACGCCCCCTGCGCAGCAGGAGCAGGCGCCTCGGACGTGGCTTTGCGCATCCGTTCGCGTTCGCGACGAAGAATGGCGTTCAATTTGCCGCCGAGGAGCAGGAGCAAACAGGTCAGATACATCCAGGTAAGAAGCACGATGATCGATGCCAGCGCGAGATAAGTCGGGTTGTACCGATCGTATCTTGCCACATAATATTGAAAGAGCTTGGTCGCGAGAATCCAGCCGATAGAAAAGAAAATCGCTCCCGGCAACGCCTGGCGGACCGTCAGGTAATTTTCCGGGGTCAGAAGATAAAGGGCCAGTGCGAGAAAGACCAGCGCGACGAAGATGAGCGGCAAATTCAAATACGCAATCCACGCCTGCAATGGGACCGCGAGCTGAAAATTGACTTCTGCAAGGCCGGCGAGTTTTTCGCCGAAGACGATGGCGTTAAAGGAGAACAGGAGGACGATGCCAAACCAAAAGAGCATGAAAAACGAGATGATGTATTTCGACCACCAATGCCGGTCTTCCCGCACGCCGTGGGTATGGCTCAATGCCCGGGAAATCGTGGCGATAAAGACGGTGCCAAAATAAATCCCGAGGATAATGCCGGCATTTGCCAGAAAGCCACTCGATCCTGTCACCACTACACTGGCCATCGCTGTATCGAGAATGTCCTGCACTTTCGGATCCGGAGGCATGAAACTTTGCAAGATAACAAACATTTGGTGCAGTTTCGCCGGATCGGTGCCGAAGAGACCGAGCAGATGCCAGAGAAAAAGCAGCACCGGCGCGAGCGCAAAAAGAAGCAGATACGCCATCTGGGCAGCCAGCCCCGTTGTAGTGTCGGTGGCGGTTTCCCAGACGAGACGGCGCCCAACGCGCCAGATAAATCTGAGATATTTCATCTCGACCGAGAGTTTACTTTGCCGGGTACAAATATCCATTAAACTCCGAATGCTTTCGCGAGTAACCTTCGTCCGCTTCTCTCCCGCCCGTATCGTCTGACGAGTTGTGAAAAAAAAAATCCTGATTCTCACCGCAGGCTTTGGCGAGGGTCACAACAGCGCCGCCCGCGGCATCCGTGACGGACTGGCGCGCGTTGCCGCAGCCGACACAGAGATCGAATTGCGAGACCTGTTTCCCGAGGCTTACGGTGCTTTCAATGAAATAGTCCGCCGGACATATCTGGCGGTCATCAATCGTTGGCCTGGCTCATGGGGTTACGTCTATCGTTGGCTCGATAACATCACTAATTTCGACGAACGATTTGAACGCTTCTCGCGACTGAAACAGCGTTTCGCGCATGTGATGGAGCGTTTCCAGCCGCACGTGATTGTCTCCACCTTCCCGCCCTACCCGTACTTCCTTCGCCAAATTTTAGAGATGAACCCTAAAGGCCTTCACCGCTGCAAAAGCGTAGTCGTTATCACCGATTCCATCACCGTGAACGCTGTTTGGTATCGCTGTGATGCCGACTATTTTCTCTCTCCAAACGAGCAGAGTGCCACAGTGCTGCAGGCAGCCGGAGTCGCGCCGGAGAAAATCAAAACGTTCGGATTTCCTGTTAGCCCAAAATTTGCAGACTTGACGCAGGATCGACAATTGCCTCCCAGCAATTCTGAGCCTCGCGTTTTGTACATGATCCATGCAGCCACGCGCCGCGCACCGGAACTGGTGGAGCGGCTGGCGCGTCTTGGCTTTGATCTCACGGTGACAATTGGTCGCGCCGAAAAGCTGCGACCGGCGATTGCAGAGGCATCAGGAGGTAGCAAAACGAAGATTATCGGTTGGACCGACGAGCTTCCGCGCCTGCTTCATGACAACCATGTGCTCATTGGCAAAGCCGGAGGTGCAACCGTGCAGGAAACGATCGCAGCCGCTTGTCCGATGATCATCAATCACGTCGTCTCCGGCCAGGAGGAAGGCAATGCACGGCTAATCGTCGAAACGAACTCAGGGGTGATCGCGCGTTCGCCTGCGGAGGTCGTCGCGCAAGTTCAGGGGGCGTTTGCCGACGACGCGAAACAATGGCGCGAATGGGCGGCGAATATCCATCGCTTGAGCAGACCACGTGCCTCGCTCGATATCGCCGAATTCTTAATGTCGATCTAACGAATAAATTTCCTCACCGCCAGCGAACGTTCGCAGCACCTCCAAGTCCGGTGAGAGAACGACGAAATCTGCATCGGCTCCGACCGCCAGGCGTCCTTTCGTTTCCAGACCAATTCCACGCGCGGGATTTTCCGTGGCCATCATGATCGCCTCGTGCAGTGGAACATCGACATCGCGCACCATCGTTTGGACGAGATCGATCATACGCGAAGCGCTGCCCGCCAGCGCTGAGTGGTAGGCGAGCAAACAAACGCCGCCTTCAACAACGCATTCATTCCCGAAGAGCGAAAATCGAGATCCATTGGGCAATCCGGCGCCAGCGGTTGCGTCTGTCACGAGACAAATTCCGGCCGCGCCTTTCGCGCGGTACAACATTTTCATTAGCGTCGCGGAAACGTGATGGCCGTCGGCAATCAGTTCGCAACTGATCTGCGGTTCGCTCAAAGCAAACTCCAGCAAACCGCCAACGCGATGAATTCCACGCCGTCGGGCCGATGACATGCAATTGAATGTGTGCGTCACGCTGCGCATGCCGTGGCTGAAACCAGCTCGAGCCTCCGCATCCCACGCATCGCTGTGGCCGCCACTGACGCTGATTCCGTGCTCGCGGAATGCCTCGATCGCATCCAGAGCTCCCGGTAACTCGGGCGCGATCGTCACGCGTATAATCACATCGGCGTGCTGAAGCAATTGCTGCACGGCCATCGGTGAAGGATCCTGAATGAATTCCGCCCGCTGTGCTCCACATTTCGCCTTTGAAATAAACGGGCCTTCTACGTGAACACCCGCAATCGCGTCATTGGAAGGTCGACAATCGCGAATCGCATTTAGAACCTCAACGAGTTTGTCCATCGGCGCCGTCGCTGTGGTAAGCAGAAGCAAAGTGGTGCCGCCGCTCGCATGAAAATCGCAAATAGCGCGGAATGCGTCCGCTGAGGCTTCCATGGTGTCGCGGCCGAGCGCGCCGTGAACATGAAGATCGACGAAACCGGGCGCGAGATAGTTTCCGTGAAGATCGACAACGTCTCCCGCACGCGGATGTGCCTGCCGCGCCATAGCCTCGCGAAGGCGGGTTTGCTCGCGAATTGCGGTAATTTTTCCTTCTACCGCGACAACCTCGAGACCATCGCGAATTCCCTCGGGAAGAATCAAACGCGCATTGGTGAATATCATGTGCTGGTGGGGCGAGACTCCGTCGAGCCGACGAAATGTGCCAGAAAAATTCGCCACAGCAGCAAACCTTGGCCAGCCGGAACTGATTGCGTTTCCAGCTGGCAGCGTCCATTTTCTCGGTTGCGATGGATTTTGAAT
>WNFV01006777.1_pt1 | contig 16451 bp, 20 predicted proteins | sample 5400101 | NCBI WGS metagenome assembly WNFV01 (sample SAMN13153361, study PRJNA577476) | soil metagenome | isolation source: 115 cm soil or saprolite under grassland replicate 1 | place: USA:California | collected 2016-06-15
GCCTGTCCACCGCGAAGGTCAAGTAGGCACGTAGAGGGATAGGAAAGGGCGTGGAGGCGCTGCCGCAGACCCTGCTGTTCGGGGTCCTGCGTTCCGGCCTCTACGCCCTCACCGCTCTCGGTCTCGCGATCTCGCTCGGGGTCATCGGTGTCGTCAACTTCGCGCACGGCGAGTTCGTGATGCTCGGCGCGTACATCGGCTTCTGGCTCTACATGCTGCTGTCGGGACCGCTGGGTCTCGGCCCGGCGGTGAGCCCGCTCGCCATCGTCATCGGCATCCCCCTCTCAGCCGTCGCGCTCTATCTGGTCGCGACCGGGATCTACCGCCTCACGCTCAGACCGGTCCTCCGCCAGCCCGAGCTGAACCAGATGCTGCTCACCTTCGGCCTGTCGATCCTGCTCGTGAATGCGACGAGCATCACCCTCAGCCCGCAGGCGAAGGACGCCAACCTCGACTGGCGCTTCGACGTCTTCGATCTCGGTTTCGCGAGCGTCACGTACGCGCGTCTCGCGGTCTTCGTCGTGTGCATCGCCCTCGTGCTGGCGAGCTATGTCCTGCTCCAGCGCAGCCGCCTCGGCAAGCAGATGCGCGCGGTGGCCCAGAACCGTCTCGGCGCGCAGATCGTCGGTATCCACGTCGACCGCGTCTACGAGATCGCGTTCGGCATCTCGGCCGCGCTCGCGGCGGCCGCGGGCGTGATGCTCGTGTTCCAGACGCAGGTGAGCCCCTACCTCGGCCTCGGCACGCTCCTCAAGGCCTTCTCCATCGTCGTCCTCGCCGGCCTGGGCAATCTCACCGGTGTCCTCTGGGCGAGCCTGCTCCTCGGCCTCGCGGAACAGGTCGTATCCCAGTACGTGCCGGGCGGGTCCGCGCTGCGCGACGGTCTCTTCTTCGTGATCATCTTCGCCGTCCTAATCGCGCGGCCGGGCGGCCTCCGGCGATGAGACTCGGGGGTAGCATGACACGCGACCTCGCCGCCTGGGCCATCTTCCTCGTCGTGGTCGCCTCGCTGCCGTGGCTCGGTCTAGGTGGCGATCGTTATCTGATGCTCCTCGCGAACGTGATGCTCATGTTCATGACGCTCGCGCTTTCGTGGGACGTCGTCGCGCGGACGGGGCAGCTGTCGCTCGCGCACGGCGCGTTCTTCGGTCTCGGGGCGTACAGCGTCGCGATCGCCTTCAGGCTCTGGGCGCTGCCGCCCCTTGCGGGTCTGGTATTCGCGGCCGTCGTCGGCGCGGCCATCGCCTTCGCGCTGGGCGTCGTCACGCTGCGCCTCCGCGGCATCTACTTCGCCATCGCGACGCTGGCGTTCGCCGAGGTGTGGCGGACCGTAGCGCTGCAGGTCCCCGACCTCAGCGGTGGGACCGTCGGCATCGCAATGCCGCCCTTGTTCGACGGGGACCGCATCGCGTCGTATTACGTGATCGGCGCGATCTTCGTGCTCGCGCTCGCACTCTCGCTGGCGGTGCGCTGGTCACGCTGGCAGTACGCGGTGACCGCGGTGCGAGCCAACGAGACGGTCGCGCGGGTGATGGGCCTCGACGTCGTGCGCGTGAAGGTCGGGCTCTTCACCGCGTCGGCCATGCTCGCGACGCTCGCCGGCGCGTTCTACATGCCCTTCATCACGCACACCGATCCGTTCGACGCGTTCGACATCGGCCGCTCCGTTTCGGCGCTGGTGTTCCCGATCTTCGGCGGGCTCTACACGTCGGCGGGTCCGGTGATCGGCACGATCGTCATGCGCTCGCTGGAGGAATACCTGCGCGTGACGCCGCCCTGGAAGGACGGGTACCAGGTCGTGTACGGACTGGTCATCGTCATCGCCGTGCTGTTCATGCCGCGCGGCCTCCTCGGGCTGGCGCAGCGGTTCGCGGGGAGGTGGCCATGGCGCTTCTCGAGGTGACCGGCCTCGTGCGGCGATTCCGCGGGCTCGCGGCGGTCGACGACCTGTCGTTCACCGTGGACGAAGGCAAGACGCTCGCGATCATCGGGCCGAACGGCGCGGGCAAGTCGACCACGTTCAACCTCATCTCGGGTCTTCTCACGACGCACGGCGGGGCGATCCGCCTGCGTGGCGCGGACGTGACGCGCGCGCCGGCGCACCGGCGCACCCACGCCGGCCTCGGCCGCACCTTCCAGGTGGTGCAGCCGTTCCTCGACCTCGACGTGCAGGACAACGTGATGGTGGGCGCGCTCTTCGGCTCGGATCGCCGCCGCGGTGTTGCGGCCGCCCGCGCGGAGGCCGAGCGCCTCTGCACGTTCGTCGGTCTGGGCGAGCATCTCCACCGTCCGGTCGCCTCGCTGACGCTCGCGGACCGCAAGCGTCTCGAGCTGGCGCGCGCGCTCGCGACACGGCCCGCGCTCCTCCTCCTGGACGAAGTGATGGAAGGACTCACGCCGGCCGAGGAGCGTGAGGCGATCGCGCTCCTCGGACGGATCCGCGCCGAGGGCGTCACGCTCCTCCTCATCGAGCACGTCATGAGCACGGTGCGCGACCTCTCCGATCGCGTGGTGGTGATGGACTACGGAAAGAAGCTCGCGGAGGGCACGTATGCCGAGATCTCGCGCGACCCCAAGGTGATCCAGGCCTATCTCGGCACGGAGGCGGACGCGTGAGGCTGCTCGACATCGCCGGTCTCTCGGCGGGATACGGCCGGGTCCAGGTGCTGCGCGACATCACGCTCCACGTCGACGAGGGTGAGGCCGTCGCGCTGGTCGGCGCGAACGCGGCCGGTAAGACGACGCTCCTACGGACGATCAACGGGATCATCAAGGCCACGGCGGGTAGGGTCCATCTCGCGGGACGCGACGTGACCGGTCTCGAGCCCCACGACATCACGCGCACCGGCATCGCGCAGGTCGCCGAGGGCCGGCAGCTCTTCCCCGAGATGAGCGTGCGCGAGAACCTCGAGCTCGGCGCGATGGCGACGGCGGTGTCATGGTCCGGTCGCGCGGAGATGCTCGCACGCGTCGTCGCGCTCTTCCCGCGCGTCGGCGAACGACTCGAGCAGCGCGCCGGGACGATGAGCGGCGGCGAGCAGCAGCAGGTCGCGATCGGTCGCGCGCTCATGGCCCGACCCCGACTGCTTCTCGTCGACGAGCCATCGGCTGGGCTCGCGCCCGTGCTCGTGCAGCAGGTCTTCCGCGCGCTTCGCGAGATCCACGCCGCCGGCACGACGATCCTCCTAGTGGAGCGCGCGCGTCTTCCGCGACGCGGGTGCAACGGTCCTGACCTGGGACGTTGCCGAGGGCGTCGACAGGCGCGTCGACGTCACCGACGCAGCGGCGGTCGACGAAGCCGTGGCCGCGACGGTCGCCGAGCACGGCGGCATCGACATCCTCGTGAACAACGCCGGCATCCTGCGCGACGCGCAATTGGTGAAGGTGAAGGATGGCGAGATCACTGGGCGCATGGAGGAGGCGCAGTTCGACGCCGTGATCTCCGTGAACCTCAAAGGCACCTTCCTCTGCGGTCGTGCCGTCGCGCCAGTGATGATCAAGAAGGCATGGGGGCGGATCCTGAACGCCTCATCCGTCGTGGGGCTCTACGGGAACTTCGGACAGTCGAACTACGCCGCGACGAAGGCCGGTGTGATCGGCCTCACCAAGGTATGGGCGCGCGAGCTCGGACCGAAGGGCATCACCGTGAACGCCGTCGCGCCGGGGTTCATCGCCACCGAGATGGTGAAGCAGATGCCGGAGCACATCCTGAGACAGATGGTCGAGCGCACGCCGGTCCGTCGCATGGGCGAGCCGCGCGACGTCGCGAACGCGTACCTGTTCCTCGCGTCCGACGACGCGAGCTTCATCAATGGCGCGGTGCTGAGCGTCGACGGCGGGGTGGTGGTCGGCACCTGATGCCGACGCTCCGTGCGGGCGACCTCGACGTGCATTACCTCGAGGCGGGCGCGGGGACGCCGCTCATCCTCGTCCACGGGAACTGGGCGACGAGCTCGTGGTGGGAGCCGACCCTCGCGCGCCTGCAGCCGGGACGACGCGGAATCGCGTATGACATGCGGGGGCGCGGCGCGACGCGCGGCCCTGACAGCGAGTACTCGATCCCGTCGCTCGCCGGGGATCTGCTCGCGCTGTCCGATGCCCTCGGTCCCGGTCGCTTCGACCTCGTCGGACATTCGCTGGGCAGCTGCGTCGCGATGGAGTTCGCGCTCACGCACGCCGACCGCCTCCGTTCGCTCGTCGTGGTATCGCCGGGGTGGATCGACGGGATGCCCGGCGCGTACGCGGTGCCGGGGCGGCAGCAGCAGCTGAGGGACGACCCCGTGTTCCTCGAGACCGCCCTGCGCGCGATCGTCCCCGGCGCGCCGAACGACGACTACTGGCGGCGCTTGGTGCGTGAGGGCGGCCAGCAATCTCTCGCCGCCGCGCTCGCGCTGCTGCCCTCACTCACCGCTTGGAGGCCCGGCGACGCCGTCGGCCGCATCGACATCCCACGCGTCGTGATCAGCGGGGCTCTGGACCAGTTCACAGGTGGACCCAACGCGACCAGGGTCGCGAGCGCGCTCCGCTGTGAGCTCGTTACCATGCCGGACGTCGGGCATGGGCCGATGATCGAAGCGCCTGACGCGTTCGCGGAGATCCTCTGGGAGCAGCTGCCGCCGCTTTAGAACGCACTTCGAGATGGGCGTCCCGCGGGGTCGTCTGCTAGAACACAGGCTCACCGGGTGGTGACGGCCCGAACGAAAGGAGCGATCGATGCCGCTGTTCTTGGATATCCATAAGAAGGCGCCGGAGGGCACGAAGGCGAAGGATGTCGCGGACGCGCACAAGGCCGACGTCCGTACGCAGGAAAAGTATGGCGTGAAGTACATCAACTACTGGTTCGACGAGAAGGAAGGCCAGATCTTCTGCCTCGTCGAGGCGCCGGATGCGGAAACCGCGAGGCGCGTGCATAAAGAGGCCCACGGCCTCGTCGCGGACGAGATCCATCCGGTCGTGCAGGGATAGCCGGGCGGCTACACGTGAGCGATGACGCGGTCCCGGGCAGACTCGGGACCGCGTCATCGTGTGTGCGGGAGGCCGGAGCCTAGAGGCTGCCGGCCACCTTCTTCGCGAGCTCAGTGATGCCCGCGAGCAACGCGTCGCTGGACTTCGTCCGCGATGTCGCCTGCACCGTGAAGTACGTGGAACCCTTCAGCGCGACGATGCTCGCCGCACCGGCCGCGCCCGATGGAATGTCGGTGCGGATGGAGAACGCCGAGTCGCCGACGCCGCTGACGGCCGTGGCGCCGGGAACGAGCCGCGCGCCGGCTTCGAACTCGGTGCGGCCGAGGCCGCGGGGTCCGAGGGCGATCGTGAGCGCGCCGTCATTCGACGCGTACACGCAGGCCGTGGCGGTGAAGCCAGGTAGCGGAAGCTGGATCGTCGTGGCGGTGGTCACGAGCGTACCGATGACCGCCTCGACATCGGTTTTCTGCGCGAGGCTGCACACATTGGTCGCCGATGACGTGCCGGCGGTGCCGGTCGCGGCAGGCGATGCCTGCGCGGTCGTCGCGGCCGGCGTCGAGGTCGCGCCTGTGGCCGTGCCCGTGGGCGATGGTGATCCGAGGACGCTGATCGTGGTGGTGGAGAGGGCCGTCGGGGACGGCGAGGCTGAGGATAGGCCGCCCGTTCCCGAGCACGCGGATAGGACAAGGGCTGCGATGACGGTGGGTGCGATCACGTTTCTCATGACCGTCCTCACAGGCAACAGCCGTGCCGAATCCCACGTAACGAACGCGCGATGTGCAACGACGGCATGGCCGCTGCACGAGCACACGACCGATGAGCTCCACCGTCCTGCGCCGCTTCGGACGACGACGCTCCCGAGCGATCGGCGGCGCGCTGTTTGCATATGGAGCGATCGGTCTCGTGCTCGCGATCGCGCTCGCGAGCGCCATCGGTCCTGCGCTCGCGGGCATCGATGCGCTCGCGCGCTCGTCGATCGATGCGCGCCAGGCGCTCAGCTCGACGCACGATGCCTTCAGCGGATTCGCCGTCAGCCTCGTGGACGCCCGCGGCGCGGCCGACCGCGCTGCGGCGAGCGCACGCTCGTCTGCGGCGACGGCGCGCCGTCTGGGTGACGCGATGTCACTGAACATCTTTGGGGCGCAGCCGCTCCTCTCCCTGGCGACGGATTTCCGGCGACAGGGCCAGGACCTGGAGGATCTCGCGACGGGCGTCGATCAGCTCTCGACCGCGCTCGGAAAGAACGAGCTCGACGTCCGGGTGCTGCGCGACGACGTCGCGGTGCTGCGAGACCGCATCGCCGCGCTCGAGGGTATGTCGGTCCTGCGCGCCACGTCCGTCGGCGTCGTGTTCGTCCTGGTGCTGGCCTGGTTCGCGGCGCAGGCCCTCGCGTTCCTCGTCGGGGGAACCCTGCTGTGGCGAGCGGCGTCGAAGCGCTAACGGGCGCTGCGGAGGAGACGCCTGAGCCGCAGGACCGACAGAGCGAACAGCACCATGCCGATCCCACCGAGCGCGCCCAGCGCCGTCGCGTCGGGGAGCGTGCCGCGGAGCATCTCCTGCTGGAACGCCGGGATCGCGTAGGTGACCGGGAGCGCGTACGCGAGCGCCCGTACCGGCATCCGGAGCTCGCTGACCGGTAGAACGAAGCCGCTGAAGAACACCGAGACGAGCAGGACGAGCATCGCGAGCTGGACGGCCTGCCGTTCGGAATCCGAGATTAGCGAGATGATCAGGCCGGTACCGAGCGAGGCGAACGTCAGCAGGACGACGAGGACCGCGAGCTCGAGCGGATCGCCGACGACGGGGACCCCCAGCAGGTCGGTCGTGATCTTCACGACCGCGGCGGCGACCAGCAGCGCCATGACCGCGTACGCGATGTACTTCCCCACGAGCAGCTCGGTGCTGCTGATCGGCGCGATGCGAAGGATCTCTATCGCGCCCGAGCCGCGCTCGCGCACCATCGAGAGCGCGGTCACCGTGATGCCGAGGTGCTGGAGCACGAGCGCCAGCACGGCGGGCGCGAAGAACGTGAGCAGAGCGGGCTCGACCGGCGCCCGATTCTCCACGACGGCCTTCACCGGCCGCGCGACCGTCTCGGGATTCATGCCCCGGGCGACGATGATCTTCGCTTCCGGTCTGTCGAGACCCTCACGGGCGATCGAAGCGAGCAACTCCGCGCTCATCTCGTACGCGATGTTGTCCGCGATCGCGCGCGCGATGCCGTCGGTGATCGGGTCCAGCTGGTTCGTCTCGATGTGGAGCGTCGCCGACTCGCCGTGCTCGAGCCGCTGACGAGCGTCGTCGGGCGCGATGACGATCATCACGACCTCTCCCCGGTCCAGCCGCGCTCGCGCGCCCTCGACGTCCTCGGTCACGGCCGCGATGTGCGCGGTGCCACGCGCGACACGCGTGTAGAACCCCGGATCGCGCGGCATCTCGCTGCCGGCCGGGACGACGATGATGGCTTCGAGCGGGCGGCGCTGCCCCGAGAAGCCGAGGCCGAAGATGGCCATGATGATGAGCGGCCCGAAGACCAGGCTCAGCACCGCGCCAGGTCTGCGCGTTAGCTCGCGCAGCTCCTTGCTGATGACGGCCGCGACGCGTGTCGGTCCGCGGAAGATCCTCATGCGGCGTCCGCGCGCGCCGGACCGGGAGCCTGGCCCTGTCGCTCCTGTTCGTGACGCTCGACAAGCTGCACGAAGATCTCGTCGAAGCTCGACTCGTACTGATCGATGAACGCGACGGAGTTGCCGTTCTGCTGGACCCATTCGACGAGCCGCGGTGTCACCGCGCCGGCGTCGTCGGTGACGACGACCGCGCCGCGCGGTCCACGCTGACGCGCGACGAGAACGCCGGGCAGCTTCTCGAGCCTGCGCGCGTCCATCTCCCGTCCGGTGCGCACCTCGAGCACCTCGCCGCCGTACACCTCCGAGCGCAGGTCGGCGGGCGATGCGAGCGCCAGCAGCTCCCCGTCCGAGAGCAGGGCGACGCCGTCGCAATGCTCTGCCTCGCCGACGTACTGCGTGGTGACGATGAACGTCCGGCCCTCGTTCGCCTGGCGGCGAAGCTCCTCCCAGATCCGCGTGCGCAGGATCGGGTCGATGCCGGCGGTCGGCTCGTCGACGAACAGGACCTCGGGCTCGTGGACGAACGCCGCGGCGAGCGCCAGGCGACGCTGCATCCCTCCGGACAGCTGACTCGCGCGCCGGTCCCGCACGTCCCAGAGGTCCACCAGCTCGAGCACTTCGCGCACGCGACGCGCGCGACGGCGCATGTACATGCCGAAGAGCGCCGCGACGAACGAGACGTTCTCGCGCGCCGTGAGCTCCGGATAGAGCAGGAAGTTCTGGGGCATGTATCCGATCCGTTCGCGCGTGCTGGCCCGGAAGCGGCTGGGCCTCTCGCCGAGGACGCGGACCTCTCCACGGGTGGGCGCGAGGCTGCCGGTGAGCATCCGCAGGATCGTCGTCTTCCCGGAGCCGCTCGGGCCGATCAGGCCGAGGATCGTCCCCTGTGCGAGGTCGAACGAGACGTCATCGACGGCGACGACGTCGCCGAAGCGGCGCGTGACGTGTAACAGCGAGATCGGATCGGTCGTCGTAGCGGCGCTGTTCGCCATGTGGCATGGAAGAAGCATGGTGCGTGCCCAGTCGTGGCACGCGACCGGTCAGCGCATGCGCGAGCTCAGCGCGTGCCGAATTGCCGGTCGCCCGCGTCGCCGAGACCGGGAATGATGTAGCCCTTCTCGTTCAACCGCTCGTCGAGCGCCGCGACGTGGATCGGCACGTCGGGGTGCGCCGACGTGAGCGCCCGCACGCCTTCGGGCGCGGCGATGAGGCCCACGAACTTCACGCGCTTCGCGCCCCACTTCCTCAGGATGTCGATCGTCGCGACGGCCGAGCCGCCGGTCGCGAGCATCGGATCGAGCACCAGGCACACCGCAACGGTCGCCTCGGAGGGAAGCTTGTTGTAGTACTCGATCGGTCGCAGCGTGCGCTCGTCGCGGAAGAGCCCGATGTGCCACACCTGCGCCTCGGGCATGAGCTCGAGCGCAGCCTCAACCATGCCGATGCCGGCACGCAGCACCGGCACGAGTCCCACCGGGTCCGCGAGCCGCGCGCCCTTCGCGGTCGCGAGCGGCGTCCTCACCTCCGCGTCCTCCACGGGGAGATCCGCGGTGGCTTCATAGAGCAGGAGCATGGCGAGCTCTCCGACGAGCGCCCGGAATTGCTCTGGTTTGGTGTGCTCGTCGCGCAGTCGGGTGACCTTCTCGCGGACCAGCGGGTGCGTCGAGACGTGGAGCTGGGCGCTCAGGCTCGTGCGTGCTCCGGCGTGATCCCGGGGACCGGGAAGCGGCGCGTGAGATCGAGCACCTCGGCGGCGACCTCCTGCGCGACCGTCTCGTCCCCCTTCGCGTTCAGCGAGCGCGCGATGAGCGCACCGATGCGCTCCATCTCCGCTTCGCGCATGCCGCGCGTCGTCACCGCGGGCGTCCCCACGCGGATCCCCGACGCGATCGCCGGCTTCTCGGGGTCGTACGGGATGGTGTTCTTGTTCACGGTGATGCCGACCGCGTCGAGCGCTTTCTCGGCCTTCTTGCCGGTGAGCCCGAGCGGGCGAACGTCGACGAGCATGAGGTGGTTGTCGGTGCCGCCCGACACGATGCGCAGCCCGGCCTTCGCCAGCGACGCGGCGAGCGTCGTCGCGTTCCTCCGGATCTGCTTCGCGTACTCCTTGAACTCGGGCGACGCCGCCTCCTTCAGCATCACCGCCTTCCCGGCGATGACGTGCATGAGCGGGCCGCCCTGGATGTTCGGGAAGACCGCGCTGTTGACCGCTTTCTCGAACTCGGCGTCGCTCAGGATCATGCCGCCGCGCGGACCACGCAGCGTCTTGTGCGTCGTGGTGGTCACGATCTGCGCGTGTCCGACCGGTGTGGGGTGCTCACCGGCCGCGACCAGACCGGCGAAGTGCGCCATGTCCACGATGAGGAGCGCAGCCACCTCGTCGGTGATCTTCCGCAGTCGCGGGAAGTCGAAGAAGCGCGGATAGGCCGTCGCGCCAGCGACGATGACCTTGGGTCGGTTCTCCTTCGCGAGCCGCTCGATCTCGTCGTAGTCGATGAGCTCGTCCTCGCGGCGCACGTGGTACGGGACGACCTTGTAGAGCTTCGCGGAGAAGTTCACCGGCGAGCCGTGCGTGAGGTGACCGCCCTGGTCGAGGGCCAGCCCGAGCATCGTGTCGCCCGGCTGCATCACCGCCGCATAGGCCGCCATGTTCGCCTGCGCGCCGGCGTGGGGCTGGACGTTCGCCGCCGCCGCGCCGAAGAGCGCCTTGGCCCGCTCGATGGCGAGCGTCTCAGCGACGTCGACCCACTCGCACCCGCCGTAGTAGCGCCGGCCGGGATACCCCTCGGCGTATTTGTTCGTGAGCACGCTGCCGACAGCCTCCATCACCGCGGGGCTGGTGTAGTTCTCCGAGGCAATGAGCTCGATCTTCTCGACCTGACGTCGACGCTCGTTCTCGATCGCCGCGTACAGCTCCGGGTCGGTGCGTTCGATGAAGCTCATAGACCCCTCCTGCTCAATCTCGTGGCCTTCGGCCCGAGACTCGCTCCGCTCTTGCGGACTCGCTCGTGGCGGCACGCTCGCTGCGGCTCGCTGACAGGGGCCCCTCCCCCTGACCGCTCCTCGCTCGATCTGACTCCATCACATCGATCTGCTTCCGCCTGCGCTCGTGGCGTCCGCCCTGGACGGTGGCGCCGAGGTACGCGTCAAGGATGCTCTTCGCGAGCTCGTCGCCGATCACGCGCTCGCCCATGGTGAGCAGGTTCACGTCGACATGTTCGACGGCGTCACGCGCGGACCATTCGTTGTCGACGACGGTCGCGCGGATCCCCGGCAGCTTGTTCGCCGCGATGGCCGGTCCGATGCCCGAGCCGCAGCTGAAAATGCCCCGCTCGACCTCGCCGCGCGTGATGGCCTCGGCCAGCGCGCGGACGATGATCGGGTAATCGTCGTCCGGATCCGGGGGCGGGCCGTATTGCTTCACCTCGTGTCCCTTCTCGCGTAGATGCTCCACCAGCACGGCCTTCAGCGCCTGTCCGGCGTGGTCCGCCGCGACGCCGATCCTCAAGCGACCTTCGCCGACGCGAGCGCGCTCCGGATCTCCTCGGTCGAGATGGCGCCCTCTCGCAGCACCTTCACGTCCTGCGTCGTGCAGTCGACGATCGTCGACGAGAGGCCGCCCGTCGTCGGGCCACCATCGAGCACGAGCGCGATCCGACCGTCGAGCTGCGTGATGACGTCCTCCGCGCTGCGCGAATCGGGCTGACCGGAGCGGTTCGCGCTCGTCACCGGCAGACCGCCGCCGCTCGCCGCGATGAGACGCCGCGCGACGGGATGATCCGGGACGCGGAACGCGAGCGTCCCGCGACGCGGCGCGACAAGGACGATCGTGAGCGGGCCCGGCCAGAACCGCTCGGCGAGGGCGCGCGCCGCGGGTGTGACCTGCGCGCTCGCTTCGAGGTTCGAGGCGTCCGAGAGGAGCACCGGGATCCGCTTCTCCCTGGGCCGGTCCTTCGCCGCGTAGAGCTTGCGCACGTGATCGTGACCGGCGGCGAGACCGTACACGGTGTCGGTCGGGAAGGCGACGAGCTCACCGCGCGAGAGTGCGGCCGCCGCCTCCTCCACTGCCCCCGGCGCGTCCGCCGCGAGGAGGCGCGTCTTCATCGGGAGGATGATAGGTCGATGACCTCGCCGCTGGCCGATGTCGCGCTGTTCAAGGAGCTCCCCGAGCCAGGCCTCCAGTTGCTCGCCGAGCGCGGACGCCCGAAGCGATTCGCCGCGGGCGACGCGATCATGCGTCAGGGTGATCCGAGCGACGCCTTGCACGTCATCACCAAAGGGCGCGCCCGAGTGGAACGCAGCCAGGCTGGCGAGACATCGCTCGTCCTGGCCGAGCTCGGCGCCGGCGACGTGATCGGCGAGATGGGCCTGCTCGACAGCGCGCCGCGCTCCGCGACGGTGACGGCGCTCGAGGACACCGAGACACTCGAGATCCACGCGACCGTGATGGCACTCGTCGTCATCCAGTACCCGCAGGTCTCCGCCGCGCTGCTGCGCATCCTCAGCCGCCGTCTGCGTAGCGCGGACGAGCTTGCGGACGCACTGGCACGCCGCCCGCCGCACTAGCACCCCCGCGTTCAGGCGGAGAGGCGGCCGAGAGGCATCGTCAGCAGAGCCGAGATGCGCTCGACAACAAGGTCTGGCGGCGCACCGACGTGCGGCTCGGCCGCGTAGTGCCCCTGACGAACGTGGACGGTCGTCACCCGATCGCGAAGGCTCGCTTTGGTGCGCGCGAGGAGCGCGGCTCGGTCATCGATGTGTGCGTAGCGCCGCGCCGGGAACCGGCGCTGGACCTCGGCGAGGTGATCCTCCTTGTGCTCGTACACGAGGACGTTGCCGCGTGTGGCGAGCAGCAGACCCGCGCGATCGATCTTCATCGGCTGGTAGACGCGATCCCCGTCGGACAGGATCGCGGCCTCGCCGTGTTGCCAAAGCCGGGCGATCACATCGAGCGCCCGCGGATAGAGGTAGCCCTCGAATGGGACATCGAGGACCGCACGTTCGACGCCGGTAATGCGGCTCTCCGCAGGGAACGCGCGACGGAAGCGACGCAGGGTCTGGGGATAGTCGACGACGCCACCGTCGTGACGCACCTCCTCGTACAGCGACCAGAAGCGGGCAGCCCGATCGGGACCAACGAGGTCGCGGATCGCGCGCGCGACGTCCTCCTTCGCGCGGTCGTTGTCGACGAGCGTGTTGTCCACATCGATGAGGAATACGGTCGTCATCGCTCGCCGATCACGACCCGCTCGCTCCCGGTCAGATCACGCCGGACGTCTCCGTTCAGGCCGGCCGACGCGAGCAGATCGAGGATCGCGGCGACCTGCGGTGGATCGCATTCGATGAACACCGCGCCGCCGATCACAAGCACGCGGGGCAGGTCCGCGACGAGGCGACGGATCAGGGACAGACCGTCGCGGCCCGCGAGCACGGCCTCGCGTGGCTCGAACGCGAGCGAAGCGCGCTCCCCCACCCAGTGCGCGACCGAATCATCGGTGAGGTATGGCAGGTTCGCGCACACGAGGTCGACCGGCTGGCTGATCGGCGCCAGGAGATCGCCGTGCCGGAACGCGACGCGGTCGGCGACGCCGTTCGCGAGCGCATTCGCCTCCGCCACGACCAAGGCGTCGCGCGACGAGTCGGTCGCGATGATGCGCACGCCGTGCTCGTGCGCCGCGATGGCCACGGCGATGGCGGCGGAGCCGGTACCGACGTCGACGACCGCGAGCGCGCGTCCCGCGATGCGCCCGCGAGCTGCGTCGACCAGGACTTCCGTCTCCGGACGCGGGATGAGCACGCGGGGATCGACGGCGAAACGCAGCCCGTAGAACTCCTTGAAACCACGCAGGTAGGCGACCGGCTCCCCGTGAGTTCGGCGCTCGATGAGCTCACCGAACCGCTCGTCCTCCGCGGCCGAAAGGCGGCGCTCCGGGTGCGCGAACACGGCTTCCTTTCCGACGCTGAGCACGTGCGCCAGCAGCACGTCGGCGTCGAGCGCGGCCGTGGCGGGATCGGGACCCGACCGCAGGCGCTTCGCTGCGGCGGTACGCGCCTCGCCGGTCGTGGCCATGCCCGAAGTATCGTCGCCACGTGCGGCGTGGCCCGAACGGATGATCGTGTAGTGAGCGTCCATCACGAGACGTTGTCGGTGAGCACCGGCAAGCGCGAGACGAGCATCGATGTGACAGCCCGAGTACGCGCGGCGGTCACTCGGTCGAAGATACGCGAAGGTATATGCGTGGTAAACGTCGCGCACACCACCGCCGGCATGTTCGTCAACGAGAACGCCGATCCCGATGTGCAGCGTGATCTACTGCATCAGCTCGCGCAGCTCGTTCCGAAGGACGGCGACTTCCGTCATGCGGAGGGAAATGCCGCGGCGCACATCAAAGGCATCCTCGTGGGCAGCGGTGTGACGCTTTCGGTACACGAAGGCGCGCTCGACCTCGGCACATGGCAGGGCGTGTACTTCGCGGAGTTCGACGGACCGCGTGAGAGACGCGCGACCGTAACTGTCATCGGCGACTGAGCGTCGTACCATTTCCCCCGCCGTCACCGACGGCTAGGGGAGAGGGCGATCACCACACTTACCGTCGCGCGCGCGCCGGTCATGACCGTTGCCGATGCCGAACGCGCGCTCCGCACCGCATTGTCACGCGGTGGGGACTGGGCCGAGCTCTTCTGGGAACGGCACGAGACGCTACAGCTCGTCCTCGACGATCAGCGCATCGAGGATGCGATCACCGGTGTCGATCAGGGTGCCGGCGTCCGCGTCGTGCACGGCGACCAGACGGTGTACGCGAACGGCAACGTGACCGACGTCGACGACGTCATGGCCATCGCGGGCCGCGCGGCCCGGAGCGTCGCTGACGGATCGGAGCTCCACGAGTCCGCCCACCTGGTGCCGGACGAACTTCCGAGACCACATTCGGTCGCGGTCGACCCACGGAACGTTGCGGTCGAACGCAAAGTGACTCTCCTTCGCCTCGCGAACGAGGTCGCTCGGGCGCAGGACCCACGCGTGACACAGGCGACGGTGTCCTACGCCGACAGCGTGCAGGAGATCCGGGTCGCGAACAGCGACGGAGTCCATCGCACCGACCTGCGGGTGCGTGTGAACCTCGCGGTGCACGTCGTCGCCAAGGACGGAGCGGTGCTGGAGTCGGGTTTCGAGGCCGTTCGAGGGACCCTCGGATTCGAGATGCTCACCGACGATGCGGTCCGCCACGCCGCGGAGAAGGCCGCGCGCCGCGCGGTGCTGAGCGTCGGCGCCGTTCCCGCGCCCGCCGGCACGTACACGGTCGTCCTGTCGAGCGAAGCCGGCGGGACGCTCATCCACGAATCGGTCGGCCACGGCCTGGAGGCGGACCTCAACCTGAGGGGCCTGTCGGTCTACTCGGGGCGCATCGGGCAGAAGGTCGCGAGCGAGCTCATCACGGTCGTCGACGATGGGCGCGACCCCGGTCAGCGCGGCACCGCGGCGATGGACGACGAGGCCACGCCGACACAGCGCACGGTCCTCATCGAGAATGGCAATCTCAGGACATACCTCTCGGACCGCAACCATGCCGAGAAGCTCGGTATCCGGCGCAGCGGCAACGCGCGGCGCGAGAGCTTCCGCCACCTGCCGATCTGCCGGATGACGAACACGATGATCGCTCCCGGCGACTCGGACCCGGATGAGATCGTCCGCTCCGTCAAAGACGGCATCTTCGTGAAGAAGATGGGCGGAGGGCAGGTCGACGTGGTCAGCGGCAACTTCGCCTTCGAGGTCACCGAGTGCTACCGCATCCGCGACGGCAAGCTCGCGGAGCCGCTGCGCGGAGCCACGCTCGTCGGCCAGGGCCCGAGGCTCATGAGCGAGATCGACATGGTCGGCTGGGACCTCGGCTACTCCACCGGAACGTGCGGCAAGGACGGCCAGGCTGCGCCCGTCGCCGACGCGCAGCCCACCCTGCGCATCCCGTCGGTGGTCATCGGCGGAAAATTGATGTGAAAACGAGCGAGGAGCGATTCATTCGCGACGAGCGAGACCGATTCGCGAGTGACAACGAGCGATCGAGCAAGAGAGTGAGGCGCGCAGCGTGAGCGCGCGCCTCACGAACGACGAGGTCGTCGATCGCGCGCTCGAAGCGCTGCGCTCCGGCCGCGTCGCCACGGCGGAGGTGTTCGTGCGCGATGCGCTGTCGGGTTCGGTCGAGACCAAGGACGGTGCCCTCGAGGTCGTCACCGCGCGCGGCGAACGCGGGCTCGGCGTTCGGGTGCTCGAGGGACAGCGGATCGGCTTCGCGCACACCCGCGACCTCGCGCCTTTCGGCATCGAGGCCTGCGTGGACCAGGCACGTCGCATGTCGACCGTCACCGAGCCCGACGAGGACATCCGCATCGCAGGCACCCCGCTCGAGGCATCAGATCTCGACATCTACCAGCCGGGGCTCGAGGAGCGGCCGCTCGCGGACCGCGGCGCCGTCGCGCTCGCCGTCGAACGTGCGGCACGGTCCGTTGACCCGCGCATCACGCACTTCCGTAAGACGAGCTACAGCGACGCGGAGGTGACGACGGTCATCGCGACCACGCGCGGCGTGCGGAGCTCATACCGCGAGAGCTTCTGCGGCGCGATGACGAGCGCCGTGGCGACGCAGAACGACGAGCGGCAGATCGGGTATCACGGCGAAGGCGCGCGGCGGATGGCCGAGCTCGACCCCGAGAGCGTCGGCGCGCGCGCGGCTCGTCGCGCGCTGGAGAAGCTCGGCGCCAAGCCCTTCCCCACGGGGAAGCTTCCCGTCGTGCTGGACCCCTGGATGGCCATGTCGCTCCTCGGCGCCATCTCACCGCTCCTTTCGGCCGATAACGTCCTCA
>WNFV01013749.1_pt1 | contig 16441 bp, 16 predicted proteins | sample 5400101 | NCBI WGS metagenome assembly WNFV01 (sample SAMN13153361, study PRJNA577476) | soil metagenome | isolation source: 115 cm soil or saprolite under grassland replicate 1 | place: USA:California | collected 2016-06-15
GGTCGATCCAGCCGCCGGTCGAGCAGTACGTCCCGACGTTGTAGGAGTTGAAAGAGCTCACCACGTCCGGCGCCGTCCCCGAGCGGATCGCCGCCGTGATCTTCGTGTCGGTGATGTCGCCGACGACCTTCACGGTCACGTCCGGATGGTTCCGGTCGTACTCAGCCGCGACCTGCTTGAAGACCTTGAGCTCGTGCGTGGCGGACCCGAAGCCGACCCAGATCGTGATCTTCGTTGCCTTGGCTGACGCTTGGGCCGAGTTCTTCGCAGTCGCACCGACGGCGGCTGCGGCCACAGCGAGTAGTACGAGCAAGCCAATTGCTCCACGTCTCATCTATGCCCTCCTTTGCGGGCGAATTGTCATCGACCCCCGCGTCCTTCCTCCGGCGTTCGACTGGAATCTCGTAAAGGTTCCGAACGAGGACTCTACGACCGCATCGAAATCGAGTCAAGCATGGCCTGATCTCGGCTGACTGAGTTAGTCTTCTTCACGAGATGGCGAGAACCGGCTATCCGGGTCGAGCGACCCCTCCACTCCTCAAGCACCTCAACGAACAGACCGTGCTGGAGACGATCCGAGCCGGCGCGCCGATCTCGCGCGCCGAGATCTCGCGCCGGGCAGGCATCTCGAAGCCCACCGTTTCCCTCGCCCTGCGGTCGCTCCTCGAGGCGGGACTCGTCCGTGAGGCGGCCAGAGGGCCGGACGGTCCCAGCTACGGCGCGCTCTTCTTCGAGCCCGTTCCGGATGCGGCCTTCGTGCTCGGCCTCGATCTCGGCGCGAGGTTTCTGCGCGGAGCCGTCTGCGATCTCGCCGGCGAGGTCCGCGCGCGACAGGACGTCGAGCTTCGCGGCGCCGACGCGGACGGCGCCCTCAGGGCGATCGCGATGCTTCAGGCGTCGCTCGTTGACGCCGCGGCGCTTCCGGTCGAACGGATCGACGGAGTGGTGCTCGGCGTTCCGGGTGTCGTCGACGCGGCGAAGGGAACGCTGCAGCTGACGACGCCCAACATTCCCGGTCTCGAGGGAAGGCGGTTCGGACACGAGCTCCGTGACCGGCTCGGTGTCGCCGTCACGCTCGAGAACGACGTCAACCTCGCCGCCGTCGGCGAGCGCTGGGCAGGAGTTGCACGTGGTGTCGACGACTTCGCGTTCCTGTCGGTGGGCACCGGCATGGGGATGGGCCTCGTGCTCGGCGGCGAGTTGCACCGCGGCAAGCACGGTGCGGCAGGCGAGGTCGACTGGGCCCTGGCAGGGATGACCGACGAGGTCGACCCGTCTGCCGAAGGGGTCGCCGTGCTCGCGGCCCGTCTTGCATCGGAGAGCTCGACCGAGACGTCGCTCGTTCCTCCGTATGACGCCCGAGACATCTTCGCCGCCGCGCGAAGCGCCGATCCGCTGGCCCGCAGGATTGTCGACGAGGCCGCGCGACGCATCGCGGCACACATCGCGCCCGTCGCTGCCGTCGCCGACCCCGAGCTCGTCGTCCTGGGGGGCGGCCTCGGAGCGAACGGCGACCTCCTGCTCGAGCCGGTGCGCACCCTGCTGCGGGACTGGATGCCGTACCCGCCGCGCGTGGAGATCTCGAGCCTCGGTGAAGCCGCCGTTCTCACTGGTGCGCTGGCTGTCGGTCTGGGCGCGGCGCTCGAGAACGTGTTCGTCAACCGTCCGGCGACGGCCTAGCCTCTCAGCCGGCTCCCTCGTTCGGGTGCAGATCGCCGCCGCGGAGTTCGGGTTGCGCAAGACCTGATCGATGCGGAACCTCGCTGCCCTGCTCTGCGTGGCCGTTGCCTGGGTCTTGCCGCCGACGGCCCGCGCCGGTGAGATCTGGCTCGACGCGAATCTGCTCGATGCAGGAACGTTCGCCCGGGGAGGCGTCCAGCACGAGTACGCGCACGAGGTCGATTACTTCCTCCTCGACGACGTGCGGCGGGCGCGGATTCTGCCGCTCCTCGGAGGCAGCGCGTGGTGCTATGACGTTGCAATCCTCCCGCACGCCCAGTACGGCTGTGAGCGTTTCGCGTCGACGCTCGCATGGTCGTACTGGCCCTCGGCCGACAACTGCATGAAGCCGGAGGGTCGCGGCGACGAGTCTGCCGCGATGCCGCCACGAAGATTCAGGGCGTTCCTCGATGCGCTGCTCCAGCCCGCGTAAGCGCGTCGCCGCTCCGTAGCGCGCCGTATTGTCCCGTCGATGAAGGTCCTCGTCACCGGCTCGAGCGGGAAGGCCGGACGCGCGGTCGTCGCCGACTTGGTCGAGCACGACCACGAGGTGCTCGCGGTGGACCTCGTCGCTCCACGCCAGAACACCGCGCCGTTCCTCCTTACAGACCTCACCGACTTCGGGCAGACGGTCGAGTGCCTCGCCGGCGCCGAAGCGGTCGTTCACCTGGCCGCAATCGCCGCGAGCGGGATTCGAACGGAGGCGACGACCTTCCGCACGAACATGCTGAGCACGTACAACATCTTCGAGGCGGCGCGCGTGCTCGGACTCAGGCGTGTCGTCTGGGCGTCGAGCGAGACGATCTTCGGCCTCCCGTTCGAGCGGGAGCAGCCCGCGTACGCGCCGATCGACGAAGACCATCCCGCCTATCCCGAATCCAGCTACGCAGTGTCGAAGCTGTTGGCCGAAGAGCTGGCGCGCCAACTCCACCGCTGGACCGGGGCGCCGCACGTGGCGCTTCGCTTCTCCAACATCATGGGGCCCGGCGACTACGAGCGCTTTCCCTCGTTCTGGGACGACGCGCGGCTTCGGCGCTGGAATCTCTGGGGCTACGTGGACGCGCGCGACGTGGCGGCAAGCTGCCGCCTTGCGCTCGAGGCCGACGTCGGCGCGGAGCACTTCGTGATCGCGGCGGCGGACACCGTCATGAACCGTCCGAGCCGGGAGCTGATGGCCGAGGTGTTCCCCTCGGTTCAGTACACGCCGACCGCCGGGGACCACGACACGCTGCTGTCGATCGAGAAGGCGCGAAGGCTGCTGGGCTACGCGCCGAAGCACTCCTGGCGCGACCACATCGGACAGTGACGCTCCGTCCCCGGCAAAAGGTCGCACCGCGACGCCGACGGGCGGCCAAGATAGGCTGCGCTGACATGGTTCACGTGCCAGAGCTGGAGGTCATCGGATGAAGGGCGCCTCAAAACCGAAGAAGGGGCAGAAGAAGCAGCCCCAGAAGACGCTCAAGCAGCGCCGGAGCGAGAAGCGCGCGGCAGCGGACAAGAAGTTCGGCGCGAGCTAGGTAGATAGTCGCCTCCGGCGACGCACGGCAGCGCGGCGAATCCCTCGAACTGGGGGCGCCGGGCGGATGCGGGCCCCCTACGCTGCGACCAGAAGTCGGATTGCGGCCCCGACCCCCTTGTCGAAGAAACCATGGACCGCACCCGTCGAAACCGCATACCGCTCCTGCTCATCGTCGCTGTCGGCGCGCTCGCCCTCGGCGGCACAGGCAGCGACGCCGCATCCATTCGCGCGGCGAAGAAGCCGTCCAGGGAGGCCGTGCCGGGTGAGCTGCTGATCGGCTTCCAATCCGGCGTCTCGGCGGCAGATGAGAAGCAGCTGCTGAAGATGGTCGGGGCGGTCGAGAAGCGGAGGTTCAAGGCGATCCATGGATCGCTCGCACGCCTGAGCCCCGACGCCCTCGCCGCCGCGCTCGAGCAGCTTCGACAGGATCCCCGGGTTCGGTACGCCGAGCCGAACTTCGTGGTTCACGCGGACGCCGCGCCGGACGACCCGTTCTACAACCGCCTGTGGGGCCTCGACAACACCGGCCAGGCGATCAGCGGATTCCCGGGTACGCCGGACGCGGACATCGACGCGCCCGAAGCCTGGGCCACCACGACCGGAAGCAGCGCCGTCACGGTCGCGGTCATCGACACCGGCATCGACTGGTCTCACCCGGACCTGAGCTCGCAGATCTGGGTCAACCCGGGCGAGAACTGCAGCGGCTGCCGCACCGACGGGGTCGACAACGACGGGAACGGCTACGTCGACGACTGGCGCGGCTGGGACTTCGTCAACGACGACAACAACCCCATGGACGACCACGGGCACGGCACGCACGTCGCCGGCACGATCGGCGCCGCCTCGAACAACGGGATCGGGATCACGGGCATCAACTGGAGCGTCGGCCTGATGCCGGTGAAGTTCCTCAACGCGCAGGGTTCGGGGTCCGAGGCAGGTGCGATCGCCGCCGTGCTCTACGCGGCGCAGAACGGCGCGGACGTGCTGAACAACTCGTGGGCGGGCGGCGACTACTCGCAGGCACTCGCAGACGCGATCACGGTCGCCGACGGGCATGGCTCGCTCTTCGTCGCGGCCGCCGGGAATGACGGCAGCGACAACGACGAGGTTCCGACGTATCCGGCATCGTACGACCTTCCGAACGTCCTCTCGGTCGCAGCGACCGACAACTCCGACCACGTCGCCTACTTCTCCAACGTGGGACGCCGATCGGTCGATCTCGGCGCGCCCGGCGTGAACATCTATTCCACGTGGCCCGGCGCGTCGTACCAGTACCTGAGCGGCACCTCCATGGCGACGCCGCACGTGTCCGGTGCAGCCGCCCTTGCAAAGGCGGCGTTCCCTTCAGCCGGCGGCATCGGACTGAAGGCCCTACTCCTCGACAGCGTGGATCCGGACGCATCGCTCTCGGACATCACCGCCACGGGAGGCCGGCTCAACGCCGCCACGGCCGTCACGTGCAACGCGACCCCCAAGGTGTGGCTCGACTCTCCGGCTGCGGGCTTCGTCGTCGACGCCGGGACACCGGTGTCCATCTCCGCGATCGCGACGAATTGCGCGGACAGCGGCGACATCGCCGTCTCGGCGAGCGCGAACGGGACGCCGATTGCACTCTCGCCGCGCGGCGACGGCCTCTACTCGGGGACGTACACGCCGTCCGCGAGAGGGGCGCTGACTATCGCCGTCACCGCCTCCGTCGGCGGCAACACGAAGACCCGGACCGTGACGGGAAACGCGGCCCAGTCCTACTCGATCACCCCCGGCGGGCCGCCCGTGACGGTGACGACGACCTCACCGGACGAGAACGCGACCCTGCGCTTTGCCGGCCAGGCCGGGCAGCGGGTCAGCGTCGCGATGTCCGCCGTGACGATCCCCGTCTCACAAGTCTCGATCCTGAAGCCCGACGGCACGGTACTGATCAGTGGCTACACGGGCACGGCGGGCGGGTTCGTCGACGCGCGCACGCTTCCCGTCGCCGGCACGTACACGCTGGTGGTCGACCCGCTGGGCACCGGAACGGGCTCGATGACGCTGACGCTCTACGACGTCCCCCCTGACGCCGCCGCCCCCATCACGCCCGGCGGCGCCTCGGCCACGATCTCGAACTCGACGCCGGGGCAGAACGCACGGCTGACGTTCGCAGGGCAGCCCGGGCAGCGCATCAGCCTCAAGCTCTCAGCGGTGACGATGTCGCTCGCGTTCGTCTCGATCCTGAAGCCGGACGGAAGCGCGCTCGTCAGCACGACGTACATCGGGACCGGAGGCGGATTCATCGACACCCGCACGCTTCCGGCCGCCGGCACGTACACCATCCTGGTCGATCCACAGGGGATGGCGACGGGTTCGATGACGCTGACGCTCTACGACGTGCCTGCCGACTCGGGCGGACCGATCACACCCGGCGGAGCCGCAGCCACGGTCTCGATGCAGACGCCCGGCCAGAACGCTCGCCTCACCTTCGACGGCCGGGCGGCGCAGCGGATCAGCCTGACCATCTCCTCGGTGACGTTCTCGTCGGCGTTCGTCTCGATTGTGCGCTCGGACGGGACTGCGGTCGGCACGAGCGTCTACGTCGGTCCCGGCGGCGGCTTCGTCGATACGCGCAGCCTCCCGAGCGCCGGCAGCTACGCGATCGTCATCGATCCGCAAGGGATGGCAACCGGGTCGGCGACCCTGACGTTGTACGACGTGCCTCCGGACGCAACCGGCACGCTCACGGCCGGCGGCCCGTCGCTGGCAGCCAGCATGGGGACGCCGGGGCAGAACGCGCGACTGGCCTTCGCCGGGCAGGCCGGGGAGCGGATCAGCCTCAAGGTTTCACCCTCGACTCTGTCGTGGGCGTACTTGTCGATTCTGAAGCCCGACGGTAGCGCGCTCGTCACGAACACGATGGTGAGCACCGCAGGCGCGTTCGTCGACACGCGCACGCTGCCCGCGGCCGGCACCTACACGATCGTGCTCGATCCGCAGGGGGCTGGGACGGGCTCGGCCACGCTCGCGCTCTACGACGTTCCCGCAGACGCGAGCGGAAGCATCAGCCTCGGCGGACCGTCGCTGACGATCTCGACGACGACGCCGGGGCAGAACGCGAGGATCACCTTCGACGGGCGCGCCGGTCAGCACGTGAACCTGAAGTTCTCCGGCGTGACGGTCAGCCTCTCGTACGTCTCGATCCTGAAGCCGGACGGCGGCACGCTCGTGCCCCAGACGTACGTCATGGTGAACGGCCGCACCTTCATCCTCGACCTGCCTGCAGACGGGACGTATGCCGTCGTCATCGATCCGCAGGGCGCGGCGACGGGCAACCTGACGTTGAGCCTGTTCTAGCCGCGGTTGTGGTTCACGACCTCGACGTTGTTCCCGTCGGGGTCGAGGACGAAGGCGCCGTAGTATCCGGCGTGGTAGACGGTCCGCTCCCCGGGCGCGCCGTGGTCGCGGTAGCCGGCCTCGGTCGCAGCTCGGTGGAACGCATCCACCGTCGCGTTCTCCCTCGCCGGAAAGGCGACGTGCACGTGCTCGGTCGGCGTGCCCGAGACAACCGAGAAGGAGCCGCTTGCCCCGGCGAACTGTGCGCGGTCCGGCGTGTCGCGCCGCAGCCTGAACCCTGCGTAGGGCGAGATGGTCTCGTAGAACTCTTTCGACGCTCCGACGTCCGCGACGCGGATCCAGAGGTGGTCGACCCCGCCGCCTTCGCGCAGTCCGCCGTGATGCACGGCCTCGGCGCTGTTTCCGTCCGGGTCGAGGAGGAACCCGCCGTAGTACTCGCCGCCGTACTGTGGACGCGGCCCGGGAGCACCGTCGTCGCGGTAGCCCGCGTCGGTGCCGACGCGCCAGAACTCGTCGACGTGCGCGCGTGACGGCGCGACGAAGCCCATGTGCAGGCCCCGCGTCACCGGCTTCTCGTCGTTCGCCTGCCCGAGCGAGAAGTCGTCCCACTCCGTGTAGTGGTCGTCGCCGCCCGTTCTCTCGATGCCGAGCGTCCATAGCACGGTGTCGTAGAAGCGCTCCGACGCGTCACGGTCCGACACACGAATCGTCACATGATCGAACACGGCACTAACAGGATCCCATTTCGTCGGCGAGCGAGATCTCTGTAAGCATGACGCCGCCGGAACGCGCATAGCTGACGAAGGTCTCCTCGCTCTTCGGGTCGCCGTAGATCGGCGTATAGCCGCGTGTTCTGAGGCTGACGTCCGCGAAGCTGTGCGCAGGAACGCAGACCGGGAACTGGTTGGTCGTTCCTCCTTCGACCGCCTCTCCGCGCCACTCTGCCATGTTCGAAGAGACGAGAAAGACGCGCGCTCCGATGTCTCTGGGGGCGCGCGCCGAGATCGTCAGGTAGCGCACGGCCGGCTTCGTCTGATCCGGAGCGGCGAAGACCCTGATCTTCGCCACGGCGCGCGGCACCGTCCAGCCGTCGTCATAGAGTCCGAACGTCATCCACTCGGTGCGCCACGGCTGCTCGGTTTCGATGAGCAGAACGCCTCGGTACTCGGACACAGGCTTTCCTGCGATGCGGAAGCGCGTCTCCGCAACACTCTCGGCGGCATACCTGCTCGGCGATGCGTTCGCGCTTCCAGTCGAGGGATCGAAGACAAGCGTCGTCTTGGGAAACGTGTTGTTCGTCCACGACAACGCACCTCGGTAAACAGCGGCCCGCTGGACCGACTCGTTCCAGAACTCCAGGTCCCACCAGTATGCGACGTTTGACCAGTAGTCGCCGTAGAGCATCGGGTACGGAACCATCGTCACCTTCGTCCTCGGGCCGACCGTTCGGTCGATCCAGTTGAAGACGACGCCCTGGTCGTGCGTGATCGGCCGCCCGCTCGTGCCGTCAACCGTGAGCAGCCGCGTGAAGGCATAGCCGGTCTCGGCGGGGACAACGAGGACTGTGATCGCCAAGAGGACCGCCGCGAGCCGGGCCCGGCGAAGAAGCACGGATGCCTGTAGGAACAGCACGGTCACGACGATCGTCCCGAGGCCGAGGATCAGCTGAGCCCCGTGCATCGACCCACCGAGGTCGAGCAGGCGGTTGTTGACGACCGACACGGGCGAGTCGACGTTGAACTTCTCGTAGCTCCGGACCGGGGCGAGCGAGAACCCCACCGCGATCAAACCGGCCGGGACGAACAACGACCACCGCGGCCAGCGACGGTCACAAAGCGCCGCCGCGAGGGCGATCAAGACCAGCGAAAGCGAAGGTCGTACGACGTGACCTCGAACAGGAGCGCCGCGATGATGAGGGTGGCGATGGACGCGAACGCGTGCAACTCCCTCGTCGGGGCCCCGACGACAGTCGTGAGGAGCCAGGCGGCGCCGACGACGAACGGCAAGACTCCCACCCCGAGCGCCACCGTCGCCAGGTGCTCCAGCAACGAACTGCCGAAACCGTTCGGAAGCAGATTTCCTTCGGCCGTGACCGAGTACGTGCCGAGCACGCTCGAGAGCCGCCCGGCCCCGGCGAGAGCGATCGCGGCAACGGCGAGCACCGCGTAGACCCCCACGAGGACACGATGTGCAGAGACCAGTTCGCGTCCCGTGGCGCGCAGCCGCAGCCGCAATGGACCGGAACGCGCCTTGGGAAACGCGAAGTGGTGCAGGAAAAGCGTGAACGGTAGGACGACGAACAGCAGCGCGAACTGCGTGCGCGCCAGAACGGCCAGCGCAAGCGCGAGCAGCGCGAGGACGTCGTTGCGCGGCCGTGGCAAGACGGCGCTGCGCTGTAGAGCCAGCATGGCCCAAAGGAAGACGGGATACGCAATCACCTCCGTGAGCAGGAAGGAGGAGAGCGCGATCCACGGGATGCAGACCGAGAGCGTCGCCGCCAGATACGACAAGGACCGCCGCTGCGTCACCCTGCGGGCCAGCAGGAATGCCGGGACGCAGGCAGAGCTCATGACGAACGCGTTCAGGACGTGGGCGTCGTGTAACGCCTCCGGAACGAGGCTGTTGCGATAGAGCGGAGCCAGCAATAGCGGATAGAGCTGGTTCACGTTCGCAATGAGCTGCCCGTGTACGCGTGGAAGCGGAGAATGGAAGTGCGCGATGCTGATCGCAAGACGCTCGTAGATCAGCTCGTCTGTCATCACGTACCAGTCGACCACGCGGCTCGTGATCACCGCGAGAGCTGCTCCAAGAGCGAGCCAGAGCGCCACCGCTGCGAGCTCGAGTCGGAGTGCGCGCGCTAGGAGGAGCCGCCCGAACGATCTCCGAGGCTCTTGAAGCTCGATCGTGGCTGGCGGACCGCCCCCCAACATCGTCGAGCCTAGGGCCGGTACTGCTGATCGAGCGAGCGCACCGTGTCGATGTTGACGAGGATCCAGAAGCCGGTTGTGATCGGCTCGAACAGCGGCTTCGGGAAGGGATTCTTGCCGGTGGCAAGCTGGGCGAGCTGGTCGACCGTGATCGACGATCCGGTCACTCCTTCGGTGAGGACGGTGACATGTGCGTTGGCCGCGACCTTGTACGTCAGCAGCCGATGCCCCTCATTGACGACGTAGTTGTCGTTCGGAACCGGCTGTCCCGGCTCGACGGCGCCGTCTTGCGCGGCGGCGGTGTTCGCCGTGATTCCGCTGAGGAACAGGGCCGGATCGAACTGCATCTCGAAGCCGTCGCCCTTCCGAGTCAGCGACTTGACGTAGCCGAACTGGACGATCTCGCCGGGGGGCCCGGCGCCGCTCTTCCCTGTGCCTGCGACGGTCGTCGTCTTCGTGACCGTGACTGTCCGCGTACTTCCGCATCCCGCCGCGACGATCGCGACGAGCGCCCCAACGGCGAGGATGCGCGGCGTCATAAATACCTCTTGAGGATCACCAACCGACATCTTCGCGGTTCTGCATCAGCGCGGCACGTCTTCCGGGAGCAGATACGGCTCGTCCTCCGCGAACCAAACGAGGCCCGGCTGAAGTGGGCACCGAGCTCGGTGGCCGCCTGGTGTCCCGCGTCCGCGTCGAGGGCAGCGACGACGACCTGTGCGCCTGCGTCCGTCGAAGCCTTCGCGACGGCGAAGCCGATTCCCATCGCAGCGCCGGTCACAACGGCCACCTTCCCTCCGAGCTCCACGGCGGTAGTTAACTTCGAACCCGATGGACGTCGTCGCGTACCAGGGCGAGCCGGGCGCCTACTCGGAGGAAGGCGCGCTCGCGCTCTTTCCGGCTGCGGAGCATCGGTCGCTGCCGTCGATCCGCACGGTGTTCGAGTCCGTCGAGGTCGGACGCGCGAGCTGGGGCCTCGTTCCGATGGACAACTCGCAGGCAGGGAGCATCAACGAGACGTACGACCTGTTCCTGCGACACGGACTTCACCTCGTCGGGGAAACGGTCGTGCGCGTCGACCACTGCCTGCTCGCACTGCCCGGCTCCGCGATCGACGAGTTGCGCGAGGTCGTCTCGCATCCGCAGGCGATCGCGCAGTGTGAGGAGTTCCTGAGTGCGCTCGACGTCACCGTGCGCGCTGAGTACAACACCGCGGGGGCGGCGAAGCGCATCGCCGACAACCGCCTCGAGCACGTGGCCGCGATCGCATCGCGGCGCGCGGCCGAGCTGTACGGGCTCGAGGTCCTCGCGGACCGGATCCAGACGTATCCGGACAACTACACGCGCTTCGGCGCGCTCTCGCGCGACCCGTCGCCGCTCGGCGAGCCGGACAAGTCGTCGTTCGTCTTCGGAGTCGGTCACGTTGCCGGCTCGCTGTACCGCTGCCTCGGAGCGTTCGCCGAACGCCATCTGAACTTGACGAAGCTCGAGTCCCGACCGCGGCCCGGCCGTCCATGGGAGTACGTCTTCTACGCGGACGTCGATGCGGCGGCGCATCGGCCGGAGATGGTCGAAGCGCTGGCGGCGCTGAGCGAGCACGCCACGTTCACGCGCCTCCTCGGCACGTACGCAGCCGCGGTGCAGCGGAAGCCGTAGCCTCGTAAGAGCTAATGCACCAGCAACACGTCGCGCGTGGAACGTCGCGCAACCATCTCGTCGACACCGTGGCCGAGAAGCCGGTCGAGAAAGCCGCGCTCGCGACTGCCGACCGCGATCAGGTCGGCATCGCGTTCCTCCGCGACGTCGAGCAGCCGTTCGGCCGGATCGCCCACCTCGACGAGGTACTCAGCCTCGACACCTCGGCTTGCCAGCGACATCCGGGCGCGCTCGAGCTGGCGCCGCGCGAGCTCGTCCGGCTCGGGTGGCCGCGACGCGGACCGGATCTCGGGAACCGGAAATGTCTCGCCCGTGGTGACCGGACCGGCTGCTGCGGGCGGGACGAGCACGGTTTCCCGCTCCAATGCAGGCTCCGGAGCCGGCACGTGCGCCGATCCCGTCACGCTCACCACGACGACGCGCGCGGACAAGGCGTGGGCGACGTCCGCCGCACGGGCAAGCGCCCGTTCGGCGGCATCCGAGCCGTCATAACCGACGACGATCGTTTTCATGCCATTCCTTTCGGCCATGTGATTCGCTTTCGCGGACCGGTACCCGCCGGGCGCGGCTGGTAACCGTCATGGCCGGGAAGGATCAGCAGGTGCGCATCGTCCCATGGATCCAGCCGCTCTTCCGTGATCGCGCTGCCGCCGGACGTGCATTGTCCGAAGCCGTCGCCGCGCTCCGGCTCGACGAGCCGGTGGTGGTCGGCGTTGCCCGCGGCGGCGTCGCGGTCGCGCTCGAGGTGGCGCGCGAGCTCGCGGCTCCGCTGACGGCGGTCGACGTCGAGCGGGTGAACGCGCTCGGGCTACGTCTCGGCGCCGTCACCGCCCACGGACCGCCCTACCTGCGCGAGGGCCACGGTGTCCCGGAGGAGCACGTCGAGTCCGCGCTCGAGCGGGCCCGTCGTGGCGCCGAGGCGCTCGAGGCAAGGCTCGAGCACGAGACGTTGCCCGTCGCCGGACGAACAGTGCTCGTCGTCGACGACGGCGTCATCACCGGGTTGACGCTGGCCGCGGCCTGCCGGTGGGCACGCGCGGCGGAGGTGCGGCGGCTGATTGCCGCGACGCCGGTCGGGCATGTTGCGGGTCTTGCACGATTGCGCGCCGAGGCCGACCTGGTCGTGTGCCCGCATCCGTTGCAGCAGATCGCGGTGGTCGGGCAGGCCTACGACAGCTTCGATCCTCTCGACGAGTGGTACGTCGCCGGACTTCTGGCCGACGCTGCCGCAGGCTAAGCGGCGCGCGGTTCCGCTTCCCTCTCCAACGCCACAGCGGCGGGATTCAAACCTGCAACGCAGGACTCGGGAAGCGCCGAGCACCCGAGCCACGCAACTTGTGGACGGAACGCGACGACGGCGATCGCTCCGACGATCACCGCCAGGCCGTCGACGAAGACCGCGCCGCCCGGACCGATCACTGCCGCGAGGCCGGCGGTGAGCAGTGCACCGAACGGAAGCATGCCGACGAACGCGGCCGCCCAGATCGCGAGCGTCCGCGCTCGGATCTCGTCAGTGCTCATTGCCTGCACCACCACGGTGGACAACCCGACGAAGAGGACACCGGCCAATCCCCCAACGAAGGCGAGTCCGAGCGAGAGCCAGGCGTTCGTCGACGCGCCGATGCCGGCGAGCGCCGCGCCCGTGACGACGAAGCCGACGAGTAAGGGCTCGCCCTTGTTCGGCCTGCTGGAGAGACGTAACAACGCGATCGACCCGAACAGCGACCCGAGACCGATCGCCGCCATGACCGCTCCAAGCGTTCCTGCGCCGGCGTCGAGGTTGTAGCGGACGATCGCCGGGATCATGAAGGCGACCGGCGGCGTCCCGAACAGGCCGGCGACGAGCATGAGTCCCATCATGGCCGCGAGGCTGCGCTGGCCGAAGACGTAGCGGAACGCTTCGGACAACGCACCGCCGGCCATGGCCGCAGCACTCCGAACGGGGCGCGAGCTCGGGAGCAAGGCGAGCGTCCCGAGCACGGCGACGAAGCTCGCCGCGTTGACCCCGAACACCCACGTCGGCCCCGCCACGGCCAGCAAGAACCCCGCGATCGCCGGTCCGACGAAGCGCGCGACTTGCAGCGACAGGCTGTTGATCGCCACCGCGCTCTCGAGGTCGCGCGCCGGCACCGTCGCCGCGAGCATCGCCTGAAACGGTGCGAAGCTCAGGGTCCCGAGAATGCCGCCGAGGACGGCGAGGACGCCGAGTAGGCCGATCGTCAGAGTCCCCGTCGCCCACGTGATCGCGAGCGCCGCCGCAAGCGCCATGTTCAGGGACTGGAAGACGAGCAGCAGCTTGCGCCGGTCGAAACGATCCGCGAGCGCTCCCGCGGGTAAGGCGAAGACGAGGTTCGGGATCGTGTTCAGGAAGCCGATCAGTCCGAGCGTCGCGGCGGAGCCGCCGAGGAGGAGAACGACGTACCCGTAAGCCGCGGCCTCGACCCAGTTGCCGATGAGGGAGAGCAGAACGCCGGCCGAATAGCGCCGGAACAGAGGGGAGCGCAGCGCCGCCAGGACGTGCATGCGCGAGGTCGGTGTTGCCTCGTCCACGGGCACCGATTCCGCCTCGATCCCTTCGCCGGTGAGTGCGGCAACTCCGCCGCGTACCGCGTATGCCGCGAAACCCCGGTCCCTCAACCAGTGCGCCACACGGACGCTCGTCGCCTCACGCAGTCACCCGCAGGCGAGCACGATCGGCGTGTCACGCGAGAACTCGTCCAGGTGCTGCGGAATCTCGTCCGGAGGAATTCGCAGCGCATGCTCGAGCGTCACGGCCGGATCGTCCTTCCGACGGACGTCGACGAGCAGCGCGCCGTTCGCGACGAGCTCGCGCGCCGTCGCCGCGTCGATGCGCGCGGGCGAGCCGCGTACTGCGGAGGGGACGTGAAACCGCCGCGTCGGCGCACGGGCCTGCCTCGAGCGCTCGGCCATGACAGCGACGTTACCGATCGACTGCCTGTGACAACCGAGCTATTCGAGCTCGTCGCGAAAGACGAGACCGACGAGCCGGCCGTCGGGGGTCGTGACGAGGTAGCTCGTCAGGTTCCGCGAGCGAATCCGCTCCAGCAGTGCGTCGGTTCCGATGCTCGGGCGGACCGTGCTCGGTCCGGGTGACATCGCCTCCGCGATGGACTCATCCGTATCGGGTGCGAGCGCTTTCCGGCCGAGGCGACCGAGCACGACCCGCTGATCGTTGATGACGATGCAGGTGTCCCACTCGGCCGCGCGGACGCGTTCCCGCACGTCGGCGAGCCGCTCGTCGAGCGTGCACGTCGGCACGTCACGGTGAGCGGCGTCTCCGGCCGTGCGTTCAGGCACCTTCGTTCCTTCCCGCGGGAGGCCGTACGAGCCCCAACTCTTCTTGCCCGCCACGTAGTCGTAGACGTGAGGGAAGCCCATCGCTTCGAGCCGCCACGCGGCTCGCGGGCTGAGGTCTCACTGGTAGTCGTTGCAGTAGACGATGACCGGCCGCTCCCGGTCGAGCTCGCGCGGCGCGCGCTCGTCGAGCTGCTTCAACGGGATATTGATCGCTCCGGCGAGGTGCTCCTCCCCGAACTCCTTCGCCGGCAGAACCTCGACGAGCTGCGCGGCCTCCTCGGCGAGCAACCGCTGGACGGCATCTCGATCGACAGCGACCGGCATCCCTTCGGGAGAACCTACCTAGCCGGCGGACTCATCGGTGCAGGGCGCCGGATCGACAGCGGCTAACTCGACGACACCCGCTCGAGCGCACGGGCGGCGGCAAGGAGGAGGCTTTCGCTCGACGCTTCAAGCTCGAGGTAGAGACCGTCTTTCTGCGTGACCGCTATCCCGGGGTCGAAGACCAGTATCGAGCCCTCCGGCGGCGAGTAATGCACGACGACACGCTGGAAGCCGAGATCCAGCGTCCGCGATTCGTCCACTTGGACGAACGGCGCGGGCGTCGCCGCCCTGCTCGCGCCGGCGGGGCTCGCAGGATTGCCGCTGCTATCGAGCGCCCCGTAGTAAAACGTCGCCCCGGTATACGTCTTCGCCCACCTCTTGCTCTTGGGGTCGTAACCTTCGCCGCGCTCGTCCTTCCAGATCCGTGCGAGGCCGAGACCTGCGACGCTGCGCCCGGCCCAGAGGGCAGGACGCCCGAGCACGGCACTCGCCTCGGACGGCGTCAAGGAGCCCGTCCGTACCATCTTCATTGGTAGGCGGCTCAAGTCGCGGGTCATGCGCGTAAAGTTGTCCCGATCCTCGGGGACACTCTCCGCCCTGAGCACGACCGAGTCCCCGTTGGGCCCCGGCTTGCCGTCGCGCATGTTGCGGATCGCAACCGGTACGAATGTTTCTTGGGAAACGGCGACATCGTGCGACCACGTGTGCAGCTTGTTACCGGCGTCAGGGAGCATCTCGCTGTCGATGCGGATCCAGTAGACCGCGTGACCCTCGACAAAGTCGCGTCCGAGGACGAGCGCGCTCCCGTCGCGGAGGGCTTGACGGTAGCGCGTAGCGAGGCTCGCAAGCGTCCTGTCGAGGGACGAAAAGCGGCCGGGCGGGTAGATCGCGTCGGTTTGTGCGACGCCGGCGAAACGCGAGACCTCGTGGATCCCGTGTTCCGGCTCATACCAGAACTCCTCCGTGGCGTGTAGGTACGTGCGACGCCCTGTCTTTAGGTCGATCAGCGTTCCGCCCCAGCCACCACGGACGACGAAGTGCAGGACCGGGCCGTCGCCTATTGTCGCGGCCGCGCGCTCAAGGACCGTTCCGTGGACTCCGCCGCCAAACGGCCAGGCGAGCGCCAGGGCGACGGCTACGATTGCGAGGCCCGAGACCGAAACGGCACGGACGAGCCAGCGCCACCGCTTCCGGTTTGCGGTATCGGCGGCGTCGATGACCGACTCCCAGCGCGTTGGCTGTGGGTCTGGCGCAATGAGCTCGTCGAGCGTGCTCGTCGCGCGCGGGTCCAGGGGCCCCATTTCGGTGGCCGGTCGAGCTCGGCTCGCAAGCCCTGATTCACGGCGGTGAGTCTCGCCGCGGTCAATGCCCGAACCCGCGCGCGACGGCATGCTCCGCTCGATGTGCGCCCGCCGCTTGCGGGCCTCGCTGATCACGAACCGCCACAGCGATGCCTCGACGGGCGCGTCGTGGCGGAAGCGATCGCGGTGGCGCAGCGCTTGCACGAACGCGTCATGGACCGCATCGCAGCCGAATTGTTTGTTACCAACGATCGCGACCGCGATCCGCTCGAAAGCCTCTCGATCGCGACGGTAGACACTCTCGAGCTCCTCGAGCGTAACCGGGCGCCGGCCATGTCGCAGCGCCTTCG
>WNFV01012952.1_pt1 | contig 16440 bp, 18 predicted proteins | sample 5400101 | NCBI WGS metagenome assembly WNFV01 (sample SAMN13153361, study PRJNA577476) | soil metagenome | isolation source: 115 cm soil or saprolite under grassland replicate 1 | place: USA:California | collected 2016-06-15
GTCATCGCCAAGTGGCAGGCGTTCGGCTGGCCCGTGGTCGAGATCGACGGCCACGACGTCGCCCAGATCGCGAAGGCCCTCGACCAGGCGGAGGCGACCCGCGGGACACCGACCTTCGTCGTGGCCCACACCGTCAAGGGCAAGGGCGTGTCGTTCATGGAGAACGACCCGGAGTGGCACGGCAAGGCGCCGAAGCCCGCGGAGGCGATCGCCGCCATTCGCGAGGTCCTCGGCGTCTCGGCTGTCGCCTGGGAGGACTACTTGAAGACCGATTCGGCGACACGCGCGATCGTGGACGAGCTCGCCGCCCTCGAGAAGAAGTGATGCCGGCCAAGGCCAGCCGCGCGGCGTTCGGCGAAGCGCTCCTGGAGCTCGGGGCCAAGGACGAGCGGATCGTCACCCTCGACGCCGACCTGTCGAAATCCACCATGACCGCGAAGTTCGCGAAGACGTATCCCAGCCGGGCCTTCAACGTCGGCATCGCCGAGTCGAACATGATCGGCATCGGCGCCGGGTTGGCGCTCACCGGCCGGATTCCGTTCGCCTGCTCCTTCGCGTGCTTCGTCGTCGGACGCTTCGAGACGATCCGGATCTCGGTCGCCTACACCAACGCGAACGTGAAGCTCGTCGGCACCCACGCCGGCATCGCGATCGGTGAGGATGGCTACAGCCAGATGGGGATCGAGGACGTCGCCTGCATCCGCGCGCTCCCCAACATCGGGATCGTTCAACCGGCGGACGAGCTCGAGACCAAGCAGGTCATCGCCTACGCGGTGGAGCACCAGGGGCCGCTCTATCTCAGGCTCACGCGCCAGAATCTCGAGCCCGTGTGCCCGCCCGACTATCGCTTCCAGTACGGCCGCTGGCTCCTGCTCCGCCGGGGCCACGATGTGACGCTGATCGGCTCGGGCGGCCCCATGTTCAATTGCCTCGAGGCGGCCAAGCGCCTGGAGGCCGACGGCATCTCGGCCGAGGTGATCAACGCCGCGTGCATCAAGCCCCTCGACGAAGAGCTGTTGCTCCGCTCGGCGGGCAAGACGGGTCACGTCGTGACGGTCGAGGACCACTCGACCGCCGGCGGCCTGGGCGGCGCCGTCGCCGAGACGCTCGGCGAGGTGCTGCCGACGCCGCTCAAGCGGCTTGGCGTACAGGGATTCGGCGAATCGGGTGACGCGAAGGGTCTCTACGCCAAGCACGGCCTCGACACGGCTGGCATCGCAGCGAGCGTCAGGAAGTTCCTGAACCGCTAGCGCGAGGGTTCGAGGTTCATCCGTCGCGCCGGCGAAGCGGCGCTAGCCCGGGCGGACCATGTCGGCCGGCCGTACCCAGCGGTCGTACTGCTCGGCGGTCACGGCGCCCGAGGCGAGAGCCGCGTCCCGGAGCGTGGACCCCTCCGCGTGGGCCTTCTTGGCGATCGCCGCCGCGCGGTCGTAGCCGATGTGCGGGGCGAGCGCGGTCACCAGCATGAGCGAGCGCTCGACGAGCTCGGCGATGCGCGCTCGGTTCGCCTCGATCCCCTCCACGCAGAACTCGCGGAACCGCGCGCACGCGTCGGTCAGGAGCCCCACCGAGTGCAGGAAGTTGAAGATGATGACGGGCTTGAAGACGTTGAGCTCGAAGTTGCCCTGCGAACCGGCCACCGCGATCGCCGTGTCGTTGCCGATCACCTGGACCGCGACCATCGTGACCGCCTCGGCCTGGGTCGGGTTGACCTTGCCCGGCATGATCGACGAGCCCGGCTCGTTCTCGGGCAGGATCAGCTCGCCCAGGCCGCTCCGCGGTCCCGAGCCCAGCCAGCGCAGGTCGTTGGCGATCTTCATCAGCGAGCCGGCGAGCGTCCGGAGCGCCCCGCTCGCCATCACGAGGTCGTCGTGTGCGGCCAGCGCGGCGAACTTGTTTTCCGCCGACGTGAACGGTAGGCCCGTCAGCTCGGCAAGCTTGCGCGCGACAGCCTCACCGAAGCCGGCGGGCGCGTTGAGCCCGGTCCCGACCGCGGTGCCTCCGATCGCGAGGGCCCGGAGCCCGGGGAGGGTCGCGTCGATCCGAGCGATGCCGGCGTCGAGCTGAGCGACGTAGCCCGAGAATTCCTGGCCGAGCGTGAGCGGCACCGCGTCTTGCAGGTGCGTCCGGCCGATCTTCACGATGTCGGCGAACTCACGGGCCTTGGCGGCGAGCGCGTCCCGCAGCATCCGGACGCTCGGGAGGAGCCGGTGCGTGACCTCGACGGCGGCCGCGACGTGCATCGCGGTCGGGAACGTGTCGTTCGACGACTGCGACATGTTGACGTGATCGTTCGGATGGACGGGGTCCTTGCTCCCCATCTTCCCGCCCGCCAGCTCGATCGAGCGGTTCGCGATGACCTCGTTCACGTTCATGTTGGTCTGGGTGCCGGAGCCGGTCTGCCAGACCGAGAGCGGGAAGTGCGTGTCGAGCTTGCCCGCGATCACCTCGTCGGCGGCGCGCACGATCAGCTCGGCGCGGCGGGCGTCGAGCCGCCCCATCTCGTGGTTGACCAGCGCCGCCGCCTTCTTGAGGAGTGCCAGAGCGTGGACCACCGGCAGCGGCATGCGGTCATCCCCGATCGCGAAATGATGCAGCGAGCGCTCGGTCTGAGCGCCCCAGTACCGGTCGGCGCGCACCCCGATCCGCCCCATGCTGTCGGTCTCGACGCGGGTCGCGCGCTCCGGGTTCGTCATGGCGAACTACTCACAGAACGTGGTAGCCGTACGCGAGGCCGAAGACGATCGAGCCGAGACCGGCGCAGATGGCGAGCGCTTGTCGGGCGCGGCGGAAGCGGAGTGCCAGGGCCACGGGATACGCCATCACGGCGGTCAGTAGGGTCATGCCGATGATCGTCCCGACGCCGAAAATCAACAGGTACGCGACGGCGCTCGCGGTCGAGCGCAGCGTCGCCAGCACCAGCAACGAGACGGCAGCGCTGCCCGCCAGCCCGTGCACGGCTCCGACGAAGAGAGCGCGGCCCGCCGGCCACCCGCTCCGCCACCCGAGTGCTGCCAGCCAGCGCGATGGATGGACGTGCGGGTGCTCGTGAGCGTGGTCGGCGCCGTGCACGTGGGGATGGCTGTGGACGACCCCCTGGCCGCCGTGCTCGTGGTCGGCGACGAGGTGCGCGGCGGGCACCGTCGCGAGTCCGCGCGCCGCGTCTCGCAACCGCAGCACGCCCAGCAGGATCAGCATGCCGGCCACGACCAGCTCGAGCCCGCTGCCGACCGCCGGCGTGATCGTGAGCTTCAGCCCGACGATGATGGCGCCGACGATCGTCAGCGTCGTCATGTGGCCCGCGCCCCAGAGAACCCCCACCAGCGCGCCGTCGGTGAAGCGCCGCTCGCGCGTCACGATGGTGGCCACCGCGACCAGGTGGTCCGGGTCGGTCGCGTGCTGGAGGCCGAGGATGAATCCGAGGAAGATCGCCGAGAGCGCCGGGTCCACCTGAGGCGTTACTCCGACATCTTGAGAAGAAGCCCCGTCCGGCGGGCCCGCTGGATCGCGGCCAGGAACGCCCAGTGGGCGAGCGCGGCGTAGAGGGCGGACAGCGCGAGCCCCGTCGCGATCGGCGCGCGGAACTCCGACGCGAACCCGTAGTGCGACCGGTAGGCGTCGAGGAAGTACGTGAGCGGGATCGCCCGCGCGATCGCCGCGATGAAGTCCGGGAGAACCGAGATGGGGTAGTAGATCCCGGCGAGCACGAGCACCATGTTGACGGTCGCCCACGCGAACGCCTCGGCGCGGTTGCCGAACAGCGTGATGAGCGCACAGACCGCGACGCCGACGACCCAGGCGGTGAGGAAGCAGCCCAGGAGAAACATCGCGAGCGCCAACCAGCCGGGCTGGAGCACGTGGAAGCCGAACGCCCAGCGGCCGAGCGCCGCCAGCAGCACGAACACGGCCAGGCTACGCACCATGCCGACGACCCAGGAACCGAGCGTCAGGTGACGGATGCCGATCGGCGCCAGGAACTGATGCTTCAGCGACTTCGACCAGACATCGAGCAGGACCGCGTAGGCGACCTCGAGCTGGCAGACGTTGACCACCGAGAGCGCGATGGTACCGACCAGCACGAACGACGCCTGCGCCTCCGTCAGCTCGAGGAACCGCGACATCAGGCCGATGGACAGGACGCCGACGATCGGCCAGAAGAGCAGCTCGAAGAAGAAGAACACGTTGCGCGCGCCCATGAGGGCGTTCCGGAGCGTCACCGCCCAGACGGCCAGCAGCTCATTTCGCCAGCTCAACGAAGACCTCCTCCAGCTCCGGCTCGCGCACCTGCACGTTGCGGATGACGACGCCGTCGGCGTGGAGCGCGCGCAGCAGCTCCGGGAGTCGCTTCTCGGCCTCGTCCACCGTGCACTCGACCCACCCGTCGATCTCGACGCAGCGAAGAACGCCCGGGATCTCGGCGAGCCATGGCACCCGCGCCGGATCGAGCCGGAGCGCGATGACCTCCCCCAGCCGGATCTGGCGCTTGAGCTCTCCGGGCGTCCCCCGGGCGAGGATCCGACCGCCCTTGATGAACGCGATCTCGTCGCAGAGCTCGTCCGCTTCACGCATGTAGTGGGTCGTCAGCACGATGGTGATGCCCTGCTCGCGCCGGAGCCGGGCGATGTGGGCGCGGACCCGCACCGAGACGTCGGGGTCGAGGCCGAGCGTCGGCTCGTCGAGGAACAGGAGCTCGGGATCGTTCACGAGCGACTTGGCGAGGGCCACCCGCTGCTTCAACCCGGTCGACAGATCGCTGTACGGGATCCGGCGGTATGGCCCGAGCTCGCAGAGCTCGATCAGTCCGTCGACCCGCCTGCGAAGGGTCGCCCCGCTCAGCCCGTAGAGCCGCCCGTAGAACGCGAGGATCTCGGCGACGCGCAGGCTCCAGAGAAAGGACGGCCGGCCGCTCGCCATGTTGAGCCGGCGCCGCAACGCGCCGGCCTCACGGACGACGTCGTGGCCCAGCACCATGACGGTGCCGCGGTCGGGTGTCAGCAGCGTGGCGAGAATCGAGAGCAGCGTCGTCTTGCCCGCTCCGTTGGGGCCGAGGACCCCGACGATCGCGCCGCGCTCCACCGTCAACGAGACACCGCGTAGCGCCTGGGTCTCCCGTCGGCGCGGCCACCCCGAACGGAATGTCTTCTCGACATCGCGCGCGTCGATCGCGAGCATACCCAGGGATGATACCATCCGGCCCATGGCGGGCTCCGACGAGTGGCGCTGCGCCGCCGCGACGGTCCCGCCCGGCCACAGCGCGACGTTCCGCCTCGAGCGCGCCGGGCGCACCGTGAACGGCTTCGTCGTGAACCACGACGGCCACTACCGCGCGTACGTCAACCGCTGTCCGCACGTGGGCACCCCGCTCGACCTGTGGCCGAACGACTTCTTCAGCGAGGACGGGCGCACGCTGATCTGCTCGACCCACGGTGCCGTCTACGAGCCGACCAGCGGGCTCTGCACGGCGGGCCCCTGCGTCGGCGACCGGCTGACCGCCCTGCCGCTGGCCCTCGAGGGCGAGACGCTCGTCGTGCGACTGCCGGCGGCCGCGGTCTCTCCCGCGCCGGCTCGAGATGAGTGACCCCACCGAGATCGAGCAGGCGAACGCGCACTTCTACCAGGCGTTCGAGACGCTCGACCTCGCGCGCATGGATCTCGTGTGGGCTCACGACGAGCACGTGAAGTGCGTCCACCCGGGCTGGCCCCTCCTGGTCGGCTGGGAGGCGGTGCGGTCGTCATGGGAAACGATCTTCGAGAACACGGCCGAGATGCGGTTCACGCTCTCGGACGTGCGGTCCGCCGCGCGCGGCGATCTCGCCTGGGTGACGTGCACCGAGAACATCTTCTCGGAGGTTCGCGGCCGGCTCGCGGTCACCTCGGTGCTGGCCACCAACCTGTTCGAGCGCGGGCCCCAGGGGTGGCGCATGATCCACCACCACGCCTCGCACGTGCTGGGCGCGGCGCCCGACGACGCGGCGCCCGAGACGGCGCCCTGACCGGCGCCGGGGCGTCAGGGCAGACGGGTGTACCGTGCCCGGAGACTGTCAAAGCGGCGCGAGCGCCGCAGGCCGCGCTTGTTCAGCGTGAACCAGAAGAGGGCCGCGAGAATCCGCCATCCGTAAGCGGCCGACGCCGGGAAACTGGCTGAGGAGGCCTCCGGGAAGTACCGGGTCGGCACCCCGATCTCGGCGATCCGGAAGCCCGCCGCGACGACCTGGGCGATGATCTCCTGGTCGAACACGAAGCCGTCGGAATTCGCCGTGAAGTTTACGGTCTCCAGCACCTCTCGGCGGAACGCGCGGTACCCGGTGTGGTACTCGGAGAGGGACAGACCGAACACGCGGTTCTCCACGCCGGTCAGGAAGCGGTTGGCGACGTACTTCCACCACGGCATCCCCTGGGCGAGCGCCGAGCCGCTCTTGAGTCGCGAGCCGAGGACCACGTCGGCCTCGCCCACGACGATCGGCTCGATGAGCTGCGGAACGAGCCTCGGGTCGTATTGGTAGTCGGGATGCACCATGACCACGACGTCGGCCCCAGCGCGCAGCGCCTCGGCGTAGCACGTCTTCTGGTTGGCGCCGTAGCCGTAGTTTCGGTTATGGACGAAGATCTCCAGACCGAGCTGGCGAGCGACCTCGAGCGTCGCATCGGTGGAGCCGTCGTCGACCAGGATAACCAGGTTGACGGCGTCCTTCGGCAACTCCTCGTAGGTCAGGCGGAGTGTCCGGCCCGCGTTGTACGCGGGCATGACGACGACGACCTTGGGGGCGCTCCCCTCGTCGCTCATAGCTTTATCATCGGCCGTCTGGGCCCCAATCAGCAAGGTTCGAATAGAGCCGGCGTCCGCCGGGCGAGCAGCGGACCGCCTTCGGGGGACCGACCGAGCTAGGTGACCCTCACGAGCGCGTCGGCCGGCAGGCGCCGCAGGAACTCCGCCAGCGCGCCCTCGAGGTAGCCACGATCACGCGACTCCAGCGTCACCTTCACCTTGTACTCGGGATTCCAAAACTCGGGGTACGAGCCCAGGAGCAGCAGCGGGAAGTCCGCGAGGAGCCCGTTCAGGTAGTCAGCGAGCGATCCCTCACCGATCGCGACGAATACGTTGCTCAGGTGAATGGGCTGGTCGCGGAACCGCTCGCGGATCGCCTCGAACTTCTGGCGGAAGATCTCGGGCACCCCCGGCAGGATGTACACGTTCCGCATCAGGATCGTCGGGAACCGCACCGTCTCGCCCCCGACCAGCTCGGCGCCCTCGGGCATCGCGGCCATCTTGAGGTGCGAGTCGTTCAGCCGGTCCCGGAAATGCCGCTCGAGGATGCCGACGAGCAGCGGATGGCGCACCACTTTGACGTCCATCGCGCGCGCCACGCCCTCGATGGTCACGTCGTCGTGGGTGGGCCCGACGCCGCCCGACGTGAACACGACGTCGTGGTCCCGACTGAACGCGGCGACTTCGCGGGCGATCACCTCGATCTCGTCGGGAATCACCGCGATGCGCCGCACGTCGACGCCGAGCGCGCGGAGCTCGCGGCACAGATACGCGGCGTTGGCGTCGGCGATCTTACCCGAGAGGATCTCATTACCGACGAGGATGATTCCCGCGGTCTTCGGCATGGCCCCAGGCGATTCTACGATGCTAGAATACGGTCGTCCACGGGAAGGAGATGCGATGGTCCAACTGAGCGGCTGGGCGCTCGCGCTCGGCGCGTCATCAGGGTTCGGTGAGGCCACGAGCCTGGCGCTGGCGCGCGCCGGACTGAACATCTTCGGCGTCCACCTCGATCGCAAGGCGACGCTGGGCAACGTCGAGCGGAGATCAAGGCGCTCGGCCGCGAGGCCGTGTTCTTCAACGTGAACGCCGCCGACCCCGACAAGCGCGCCGAAATCGTGAGCCAGATGGAGCGCGTGCTCGAGGAACGCGGCGAAGTGGGGACCGTGCGCGTCCTCCTCCACTCGCTCGCGTTCGGGACGCTCAAGCTCTACGTCGCCGACCCGATGAAGGAGGTCGTCACCCCGGCCCAGATGGACATGACGCTCGACGTCATGGCGCACAGCCTCGTCTACTGGGTCCAGGAGGTCGTCGGGCGTGGACTCATGACGCGCGGCGGGCGTATCTACGCGATGACGTCGTCCGGGGGTTCGCGCGTGCTGCCCTTCTACGGCCCCGTGTCGGCGGCGAAGGCGGCGCTCGAGTCGCACGTCCGGCAGCTCGCCGCCGAGCTCGCCCCGCAGGGGATCACCGCAAACGCGGTCCGCGCCGGCGTGACCGACACGCCCGCGCTGCAGAAGATTCCGCGCCATGAGGCGATCATCGCCGAGGCCCGGCGCCGCAACCCGAGCGGACGGATGACGACGACCGAGGACGTTGCGCGCGCCATCGTGGTCCTGGCCCACCCCGACACGTACTGGATCACGGGCAACGTGATCGGTGTCGACGGCGGCGAAGATATCGTCGGGTGACCTACACGCAGGGCGTGGTCCTCGGCCTCGTCCAGGGCCTGACCGAGTTTTTGCCCGTCTCGTCCTCCGGTCATCTGATCCTCGTGCCGTACCTTTTCGGCTGGCCCGATCAGGGCCTCGCCTTCGACGCGGTCATGCACCTCGGCACGCTGGCAGCGCTCCTGGCGTACTTCCGGCGCGAGCTCCTGGGGATGGCCTCAGGGGCGGTTCCGCGTCGGCTCGCCGCGATGCTCGGCGTCGCCACGATCCCGGGCGCGGTGGCCGGCATCCTCCTCGGGAAACTCATTGAGACGGAGCTACGGTGGCCGATCGTCATCGCGGTCTCCACCGGCGGATGGGCGCTCGTCATGTGGATCGCAGATCGCCGCGCCGCGGCCGCCCCCGCGGCGCCCGGCGATCCGCTGGAGCGCGTCTCCTGGTGCCAGGGGCTCGCGATCGGGTGCGCTCAGGTCCTCGCGCTGATCCCGGGCACGTCCCGCTCGGGCATCACGATCACCACCGCGCTCCTGGGCGGCGTCGACCGCGCCACGGCGGCGCGTTTCTCCTTCCTGCTCGGCATCCCGATCACCGCCGGCGCCGGCATGGCGAAGGCGCTTCATCTGGGAAAGACCGGCCTGCCCGCGGGAGAGCTCGGGCCGCTGGCGGTCGCGCTGGGCGTCGCGTTCGTGAGCGGATGGTTCGCGGTGTGGTTCCTGGTGCGCTATCTCACGACCCGCTCGCTTCGACCGTTCGTCGTCTACCGACTGCTCCTCGCCGGGAGCATCTTCGCCCTCGTGTTGTGGGCCTGAGGCGACCGAGCCTTCCCCGGGGTAGCGCGACGGTGCGGCGCTCCGGAGTCAAACCCAGATGAGGTCGAAGAGCCGGCACGTGTTCGTCGAGAGCTGGAACATCGTCTCATCGACCGGCAACCGCTTGAGCTTCGCCACCTCCTCGGCCACCCGGCTGGCGAGCCACGGACCGGACTCGATGCCCTCGAACTCGCCCCCATACTTCCACGGCCCGTCGCTCTCGACCAGCAGGGCGTCGAGCGGCGCCCCCGCGACCATCTCGCGGTCGCGGTCGCGATAGACGACGTCGGGGGTGACCGAGACAAAGTAGCCCGCGTCGACGATCGCGTGGGTCACCTCGACAGGCGCCTTGTGCCAGTGGAAGACGGCCCGCTCGGTGCGGTGGCGCTTCAGCGCCTGGAGGGCATCGGCGGCCGCGCCGTGAGGCGCGTGCAAGGCCACCGGCAGATCCCAGCGCGAGGCGAGACCGAGCAGTCGGTCGAGCCGCTCACGGCCCCGCGCCATGATCGCGGCCGCGTCCGGCGCGCCCTCCAGCGAATACCAGGGTAGACCGATCTCCCCGACACCCACGATCCGCGAGTGGTGGGCGGCGACCTGCGCCTCGACGCGATCGAGGTCTTCGTCCGTGAGACGGGTCCAGTCGGGATGAAAGCCCAGGCACGCCCAGATCGATTTCGGGGCCGTCGCCGCCGCCGCGAGCGTCTGCGCGTTCGTCTCGGCATCGCACCCGACGGCGACGGCTCCCCACACGTCGTGCGTCCACGACAGCCGGAGCGTCTCCCGCAGATCGGCGAACGCCCGGTCGTGCAGGTGACAGTGGCTGTCGATGACCATCGCGTTCTCTCTCAGGTTCCCGCCACCACCATGCGACCGATTCGCACCGTGGGCGCCACGGTCCGGTCGCGCAGGACCAGATCGTCGCCGACGCCGTCGATCGCCGCCAGCATCTCCAGGAGGTTTCCGGCCACCGTCACTTCCTCCACTGGATACGCCAGCTCGCCGTTCTCGATCCACAACCCCACGGCGCCCCGAGAGTAATCGCCCGTCACGCCGTTCACGCCGAATCCAATCAGCTCGGTCACGTAGAACCCGTTCTGGACCGATCCGATGAGTTCCTTCGGCGATGTTTTGCCCGGCAGCAGCATGAGGTTGCTCGTCGAGACCGACACACCGCTGCCGTCCCGGCCGGCGTGATGCGTGGACTGGAGCCCGAGCTTCCGCGCGCTGTACGTGTCGAGCAGGTAGGACTCGAGCACGCCCTCCCGCACCAGCACGGCCCGGCCGGTCGCCAGCCCCTCGCCGTCGAACGGCCGCGAGCCGAGCGCCGCCGGGATCAGCGCGTCGTCCACGATCGTCACGGCCGGCGCCGCGATCTTCGTGCCGAGCCGGTCCAGCAGGAACGAGGCGCGCCGATAGAGGCTCGGGCCGCTCGCCGCCGACGCGATCGAGCGCACGAGGCTCGCTGCGGTGTCCGGGTCGAACACGACGGGCACCTCGACCGTCTTCATCTTCCGGGCGCCCAGGCGCCGGAGCGCGCGGGCGGCCGCGATCCGCCCAACCGCGGCCGGATCCTCGAGCCGGGCACGCTTGCGCGCCGCCGAGTACCAGTAGTCTCTCTGCATCTCGCCGTTCCAGGACGCGATCGGCGCCACGCTGATCCCGAAGCTCGTCGTCGCGTAGCCCCGGGCGAAGCCGTGGGAGGTCGCGTACGCGTAGTGCGCCCGGCGATCGGAGTACTCGGCGCCCTCCGAGTTCGTGATGCGCGGGTCGCTCTCGAGCGCCGCGGCCTCCGCCCGGCGAGCGATCTCGATCTTCTCCTCCGGGGAGAGATCATCGCTACTGTCCTCGAGGTCGAGGTCCGGCACGCGCTCGATCAGCGCCGAGGGCTCCGGCAGCCCGGCGTGCGGGTCCTCCGCCGTGATCCTCGCCAGCGCCGTCGCCTCGTCGACGACACGTTCGAGGGACTCGCGCGAGAGATCTGAGGTCGACACGGCGGCCGACGCCCGGCCGGCGAAGACGCGGAGGGCGAGACGCTGCTCCCGTGAGTGGCTGAGGGTCTCGATCTCGCCCATCCGCACCGATGCGCCGAAGCGACTCTCCTCGACGAGGTAGCCGTCGGCGGCTGTGGCGCCGCGCTGCGCGGCGCGCTTGAGCACCGAGACGAGAAGATCCGTATTCATTGTAGCGATGTCCGTGAGCCCGGCTCCGACCGAGGGTGGCCTGAGTCAGGCGCGACCCGGCTCCGCAGCGCCCGCTTCATCCGTTGCGCCCCCCACCAGGCCGGCTCCGACCGAGGGTGGCCTGAGTCAGGCGCGACCCGGCTCCGCATCATCCGTTGCGCCGCCCACCAGCCCGGCTCGCTTCGGGGGTGGCCTGAGAAAGGAGCTGGTGGCTCCGATGGCTTCATACGGCCGTTCCGCCGACTGTGATGCCGTCGATGCGGATCGTCGGGAGCCCGACGCCCACCGGCACGGACTGGCCGTCCTTGCCGCACGTCCCAACACCCTCGTCGAGCTGCAGGTCGCGACCGACACGCGAGACGCGCGTGAGGGCCTCGGGGCCGTTCCCGATCAGCGTCGCCCCTTTGACCGGCGCCGTGACGCGCCCGTCCTCGACCAGGTACGCCTCGCTCGCCGAGAAGACGAACTTCCCGTTCGTGATGTCCACCTGGCCGCCGCCGAAGGTCACGGCGTAGAGGCCGCGCTTCACCGATTTCACAATTTCCTCGGGGTCATCCTCCCCGGCCAGCATGAACGTGTTGGTCATCCGCGGCATCGGCGGATGGGCGTAGGACTCGCGGCGCCCGTTGCCGGTCGGCTTCGTGCCCATGAGCCGCGCGTTCAGCCGGTCCTGCATGTAGCCGGTCAGGACACCGTTCTCAATGAGGACAGTCCGGCCGGTTGGCGTGCCCTCGTCGTCGACGTTGAGTGAGCCCCGGCGATTCGGGATCGTCCCGTCGTCGACCACCGTCACGAGCTCGGATGCGACCTTCTGCCCCATGCGCCCCGCGAAGGCTGACGTGCCCTTGCGGTTGAAGTCGCCCTCGAGCCCGTGCCCGATCGCCTCGTGCAGGAGGATGCCCGGCCAGCCCGGCCCGAGCACGACCGTCATCGCTCCCGCGGGTGCGTCCACCGCGCCGAGCTTGAGGGCCGCCAGGCGCGCGGCCTCCGCGGCGAACCGGCGCCATCGGCCAGCCTCCAGGAAGAAGTCAAAGGTCACGCGCCCACCGCCGCCGTACGAGCCGATCTCGCGCTTGCCGCCTTCTTCCGCGATCGCGGTGACGTTCAGCCGGGTGAGCGGGCGGATGTCGCCGACCGTCCAGCCCGACGCGGTCGCGATCAGCATGATGACTTCTTCGCTCGAGATCGACGCGATGACCTGCTTGACGCGCGCGTCGCTCGCGCGGGTTTCCGCGTCGATCCGCCTGAGCAAGTCGAGCTTGCGCGCGAGGTCGGTGACGATGGGCGGCTCGGCCAGGGTGTAGAGATCGTGAGGCCGCCCGCGAGTCGGGAGCGCCAGCGCGCCTGATCCACCGCTCCGGTCCGCGATCGCGCGCGCCTGACGCGCGGCCTCGTCGAGGTTCTGGATCGAGATCTCGTCGGTGTGGGCGTAGCCGGTGCGAGTGCCGGCCTGGGCCCGCACACCCGCCCCCTGGCTCACGTGGCGGGAGGCCTTTTTGACTGTTCCTTCCTCGAGTACCAGCTCTTCGTTGATACGGTACTCGAGGTAGATATCGGCGTCATCGACCTTGCCGATGAGATTTCCGCCGAGGACGCGGTCCATGAGCCCTGAGGTGATGTTGAACCGATCGGAGAAGAAGCTTTCAGGACGCGGGCGCTCAAGCTCTGTCATCAGTTGTTCGGCCTCCGGGCTCGTCGGAGGCCCAATCCTATCGTGCGCTCCGCCGCGCCCCAAACTATTTGGGTTCGGTCGTCCCTATAGATCCATTCTACCTGCCCGGTGAAGGCCGGCCTGGCGGCTGAAAGCTAACCAGTCGTCTGAAAGGCTTGAATAATCTCGTGGATGCGCCTGACACCGTGCGCGAGCGAGGGGCCCGGGGACAGGATGTCGGCGCCGTCGATCTCGTGGATTTGCCGGTTCTTCACCGCCGCGATCCGCTCCCAGCCGGGCCGGCGCGCGATCAGCGCCGCATCGACAGGCTTGCCGCACCACGAGGCGAGGATGATCTGGGGATCGCGGTCGACGACGGTGTGGGGTGCGACGACACGGCCCTGGGCCGCGTGCTGGTCGCGCAACTCGGCGAAGACGTCGCGGCCGCCCGCAATCTCGATGATCTCCGACACCCAGCGGATACCGGCGATGAGCGGGTCCATCCACTCCTCGAAGTAGACGCGCGGGCGGTCCGGCCACACCGCCGAGTATTCGCGGATCTGTCGGACTTCGTCTCGCAGGTCGGCGATGAGCTCGCGCGCCTGGCGTTCAGAACCCAGCGCGCCGCCGATGAGGAGGATCGCGCCGAGGACGTCGTCGAACGAGCGCTGATTCGTACAGAGCACGGTCACCCCGGCGCCGATCAGGTCGTGGACGATGTCCCGCTGGAGATCGGAGAACGCCAGGACCAGGTCGGGCTCGAGCGCCAGGATCCGGTCGAGCTTGAAGGTGGTGAATCCGCCGACGCGCGCCTTCTCCCGTGCCGCTTCCGGCCGCCGCGCCGTGCCGGGGACGCCGACGACACGGTCGCCGGCGCCGAGCAGAAACGCGATCTCGGCCGTCTCGGTCGTCAGGCAGACGATGCGGCGTGGGAACTCGACTGCGCTCTCGCCGTACACGCCCGAGACCTGTCCGGCGACTACCCCTCGTAGGTCTCGCGCCGAGCAAGTCCGCGCTGGGCCGCGAGGTAGCTCGCGCGCGTCATCGGCGGCCTGGCCTTGGCCAGCACTTCGCGGGCGGCGGCGGCGCCGTCCCAGAGCATGTCGATCACCATCGCGGCGAGCGCCTTCGCGGGGCCGAGGTACGCGAGCGGCTTGTCGACAATCTCGAAGTCGGCCCCGTGGCCGGTCCCGCGAGCGCCTCCGATGTAGGGATGCAGTATCGGCATCACCTGGGAGAGGTCTCCCATGTCGGTCGAGCCTGTCCGGTGGCCGATCTGCCGGTAGTGCTCCTCACCGAGGAGGCCGCTGACGATGTCCCGAAAGTAGCGGGTCATGATCGGGTCGCAGGTCATCGGCATGTAGCCCGGGAGCGTCTCGATCTCGACCGTGGCGCCGAGCGCCAGGGCGCCCGCTCGGAGCGCGCGATCGACCTTGACGTTGGCGTCGAGGATCGCCTCCATGGTCCGGCCGCGCACGTACGTCTCGATCCTCACCTCGCCCGGAATGACGTTCACCTGAGAGCCGCCGTGGGTGATGATCGGATGCACCCGGATCGTATCTTCGTCGCGGAACGTCTCGCGGATCGCGTTGATCGCCATCAGGCCGATCTGGGCGGCGTACAGGGCATTGATCCCCATGTGCGGGGCGCCGCCGGCGTGCGCCGCACGGCCGACGTAGCGCACCGTCTTCACGATGCAGCCGTTGTTCGAGGCCGGCACGCCCGCCTTGCCGTCCTCGGTGCGCGGCGTCGTATGGATCATCATCGCGAGATCGACGTCGTCGAAATGTCCGAGCCGCAGGAGCTCTGGCTTACCGCCCAGGAACTCGAGCCTCCCCGCCCGCGCCTGCGCGACGCGCCATTCGATATCGCCGTACTCCTCGGCGGGAACCGAGAAGAACGCGACGCGGCCGGCGAGCCGGTCGAGCGCCTTGGCGTCCAGGAGTCCGATCGCCGCGCCGAGCATGCCGGCGATCTGGGCGTTGTGGCCGCACGCGTGCGCGGCCCCTGTCGTGGGATCGCCCTCGGGATGGCCGGCAACGACCAGCGCGTCGAGCTCGCCGAGCACCGCGAAGGTCGGCCCGTCGCCGGCGCGGCCGCTCGCGTCGGCCCGCACGCCGGTCAGGGCGAGGCCCGCCCGGGGAACCAGCCCGAGCTTCTTGAAGGTCTCTTCCACGAGGCGCGCGGTCTTGACCTCCTTGAACCCGAGCTCGGGGTGGCGCCGGATCTGCTCGCCGAGCCCGATGATCTCCTCGCCGCGCTGATCGATCGCCTGATAGACCCGGTGCTTCAGCTCGTCCTTTGTCATGTCAATCCTCTCCGTGGCGCCCGCCTTTATGGAAGCCGCCCGACATTCTACTGCCGGTCGCCGCACCGCGCCTGCATACTAGCGGAACCGGATTTCACTCGAGCCGAGAGGGGGAACATGGACTTCCACCATGTCACTGAAGCTGCTGGCATCGTGGGCCTGGGGCTCGTCTTCTATTCATATACGGGGCGGTGGCTCGCGTCGACCCGACGGATCGACCGCCGGCTCCGCCCTCTGCTGAACGGCCTGGCCTTTGGGCTCTTGACGGTCGCGCTGATGATCTCGAGGATCGAGGTCAGCCCGAGTATTTTCGTCGACGCGCGGGCCGTCCCGATCGCGCTGGTCACTCTGGTCGAAGGGGGCTGGGCAGGGCTCGTCGCAGCGCTCGTCGGCGCGGCTTACCGGCTGTGGCTCGGCGGCTCCGGCGCCGTGGCCGGCGTGCTCTGGCTCCTGGCGACGGCCGGCGTGGCCGCGCTGGCGCTAGCATGGGCGCGCCGCGAAGGTGGAGTGCGCGCGCGCCACGCGTTCGCCCTGGGGGGTGCCGTGTTCGTGGTCACGTTCGCCTCGTTCCTTGTCCTGGGCGCCCGCGGCCTGGAGATGTTCGCGCGCGAGTGGCTGCCGTTGCTGGTCATCAGCGTCGGCGGCGTCGGAGGCTTCACCAGACTCTTCACCGACGTTGTCAACGCCCAGGCGGCGGAGGCGGCGCGCCGCGAGGCGGCAGAGCTGCGCGCGATCACGCTCCTCGCCCGCGCGGCGGCGCACGAGATCAACAACGCACTCATGATCGTCGCCGGTGGGCTCGCCATCGTCGCTCGGGGGCTGCCCGCCGGCAGCGAGGACGGTCAGTGGGCGGCGCGCGCCCGGGAGGGAATCGACAATGTCAAGGACATCATCATCCGCATGAATGCGATCACGCAGATCGAGGAGGTGCCGGCGCAGGGGTTCCTCCCGCCGATGCTCGACATCCGACGGTCGAGCGGGTCGGGCTGAGCCTCACTCCGGGCCGAGCACGTGGAAGCCCTCGCGCTCGGCGGCCGCGGCCTGCCGCCGGTCGAA
>WNFV01004898.1_pt1 | contig 16439 bp, 14 predicted proteins | sample 5400101 | NCBI WGS metagenome assembly WNFV01 (sample SAMN13153361, study PRJNA577476) | soil metagenome | isolation source: 115 cm soil or saprolite under grassland replicate 1 | place: USA:California | collected 2016-06-15
CCAAGTTGAAAATAGGAAGGCAAGACCGGCGTCGAACCCATCACCGCAACCAGCGGCGCGCCCTTCGCCTGCCACTGCCACATCTGTTCCGTCGCGCCGCCCATGTTGGCGGCGATGGGAAACTCGCCGCTAACGACGCGCTCCTCTTCGCTGTAACGCAGCCGCCCGCCGCTCAGAGCCACTAGCTTGCGCGTGAAGTTTTTGACCTTCTCTTCATTCCAGATCATCGACAGCTCCACGAGCCACGAGACATACGGCGGGATCGCCATCTTGCCGGCCCACGTTGGACTCAGCTTCGGGTCGACGAGGTCTTCGTAGCTCTTCGGCGCCTTATCTTTCGGGATCAGTTTAGAATTGTAAATGATGCCGCGCAGCGAGGTGAAGATGAGCAGACCCTCACTCGGAAAAATTTCCATCTCTTTGGTAATCCACGGAAAGATGCCGGAGTAGTTCACCTTCTCAAGCGCCTTCTCCTTATGCAGTAAAGCGAGATGTGATTGCGAGCCGTGGTATATATCAGTGGACGCCTTGGTGCCGCTTTTTAATTCCGTAATCACGCGCGCCGCCATCGCGTTCATCTCCGGCCCGGCGGCAAAGCGAATTTTCGCGTTCAGGCCAAATTTCTTGTTGAACGCAGCTTCCAGCAGCGAAAGCGTTTTCTGCCCGCCGAATGTCTGCGCGCCGGCAATGAAAGTGAATTCCGGCTCTTTCTTCGCCGCAGCGATCAGCTGGTCGAGCGTCTCTGCGGCAATGGCTGAATGAAATGAGATCAGCGTGAGCAAGCTCGACCAAGTAATGATTCGCCTACAGCCTTTCATCAAAACCTCCCGCACCGCAATCACCTTGAACTTTTGAACTCTTGAACCCTTGAACGAACCCGACGGCTTGAACGACTGGAACCATTGAAACGTCTGGAACAGTCTTTTAATCCAGCAAATCCTCATGCGGTATCAGCCGGATCAGCTTATTCTTTTCGGGGTCTCGTATGACGCCCAACGGATCGCGTCCTTGTTTTACCGCCTCGATGGATTCCTTGTACAAGCGGCGCAAAAGGATGACGCCTCTATCTGTGTAGCCCAGGTGCTCTGTGGTGCGGTCGAAGATCGCTCCTTGGCTTTCCTGCGCGGCACGGTCCTGGTCCTCGCGACCAAACCAACCGATCGAATCGTCCCAGCGATAGACGCCGAAAGTAGTTTCCTGAACTCCTTCGGCCGATCGATCGGTCATAATCGTTCCCATCATCTTGCCATTGACGATGGCGCCAAACTCGACGGTGTAGTGAATCGTGCTGGTGTCGTCCATGGGCACGCGCCAGCGCATCACCTCGCAGGAGCTGCTGGCGCGGTGCTCGGTCGGGTGGCCTTCTTCGACGTTGCCGGTCTTATTCATCGTCGGCATGACGAAGTAATTGACATGCGCCCAGCGATTGCCATCGGCCGCGCGTCGTGTGTAAGTATTGAGTACGCCGAGTTCGAATACTTGCGGATTGATTTCGCCCTCATCCCACGTCGGCGTCGTCGCCGTGCGGTGCAGCCACTTCAAATGGTTCTGATCGACCGAGTTTTCGATCATCTGAAAATAGTTGCAGTTGATGATGCGCGCGCGCAGCGCCCGCTTGCCGTCCTGGCGCGCCAAAACGTCGTAACGCGGCAGGAGCGGCGCCGGTTCCGGTCCCATGTAGACGAAGAGGGCTCCGCCTAACTCTTGAACTTTGTATGACGGTTGGCGAACCCGTTCTTTAAACGTGCTGGTCGGCGGCTCGCTCGGCGTTTCCAAAACTTTGCCCTCAACGTCGTACAGCCAGCCATGGTAGCAGCAGCGCAGTCCGCCGTTCTCGATATGACCGAATTCCAACGACGTGCCGCGATGCATGCAGCGCAAAGCCAACACTCCGACCCTGTCCTTCTCGTCGCGGAACATGACCACATCTTCGCCGAGGATTCTTTTGCGTCTTGGCTTGTCTCGAAGCTCGTTGGCGAAACCAATCGGTTGCCAATAACGGCGCAGCATTTCCCCCGCCGGCGTCCCTGGCCCAACGCGAGTTAATGTTTCATTTTCTTCCTTAGTGAGTGCCATGGAGATTTCCCTTTCCTTCTCCGATCTAGCAAGGTGATCGCACCGTTGTAGATTCGAGATGAGGCGGAGCAGTTTGGGATCAGAATTATCCGAGATGTTCTCGCGGTGTCAAGGCAACCGGAGTAATTCACCGCGGAGGCGCGGAGGACGCGGAGGGGAGAGCTTGAAATGAAACTCTCTGCGACCTCTGTGCCTCTGCGGTGAATCCCGCTTTTCCAATTTTGCTTGCGGCGTAGCCGCGCTAGGTCCTTCCCGGTGAATAGTCACCCGTCAAAATATTTTATAGCCGAGCTCTTTGGCGACTTCCTTGGCGATCCGGTCGTCCGCGACTTCTTCAAATGTCACTTTTCGATCGGTGAATTGGCCGGCCATCTGAAGCGACTTTATGATCTGGTCGATGCCGTCGCGGGTCGGCACGCCGTTGCCGCTGACGGTCTTAATATACGCCACATACGTGCCTTCGGCGGCTTCTCGGTCGACTTTCAGGAAGCTGGAGACTAGCGCCACCGTTTTCTCTTTCGACTTGATCATTTCTTGTTTGGCTATTTGTAAAGCGCGAATGACTTTCCTCAATTCATCGGAACGGCCGCGCATCGTCGCGATCATCGTCGTCAAGCCGCCGAAAGGCATCCGCGCGTAGGAGCCGGCGTTGAGCACTTCGCGAAAACCCTTTTTCTTGGCGTAAAAATCATAGGGCGGGCTTAACAGCGCTGCGTCGATAACGCCGGTCTCCAGCGCGGCCATGGTTTGCGCGGCGGTGATTGACAGATAAATAAAGTTTTTCGGATTCTCCCCCATCGACTCCATAGCGATCTGGAGCGCCACATGAGATGTGCCTCCGAGTCCGGTTAGGCCGATCTTCTTGTTTCTGAGATCGCGGATGTTCATGAACTCGGGACGGGCAAGCAAAAGATAAACGATCTCATCGCTGGCAAACCATACCGCCCGCGATTGAAGTCCTCTCAGCGTCGCGCTGATCGATGCCGGCCCGACCCCGGCGAAATAACCGATCTCACCACTGGCGAGCGCCGCGTTGGCGACCTGTGAGCGAGCTTGAATAATTTCCGCTTGCAGATCGTTATCTTCGAAGGTCTTCCATCTGGAAGCGGCGAACAGTGGCAGCACCGCGATCGATTCCGTTGGATAGGTGATGCGAACCTTTTTGAGTCTCTCCTGCGCGGAGAGCGGTCCTCCGAGAGAAAAGAGCGCGACGAAAGCAAGAAAGACCGAAATTATTTTCGAGCTTCGCATTGAAGACTCCTTCGGCTAATTAACGTGGAATAAGGAATTGCCGTCCAACGGTTTGAGTTGGTTTTAAAGTATAAATATCCGAATCCGTATCCACCGCCGCGACTCAGAGTCCGCAAAGTTCTATTTTCACACTCGCATCTCTGTGTCCTCAGCGCCTCCGCGGTGAACCATCCGAACTTTACCGTTCGACGCGACACCCGACACTCGACACTCTCTCCAAGTTACTCCACCTTGTAGCCCAGTTCCTTTGCCACTTCCCTGGCGATTCGCACATCGGCGACGTCTTCGAATGCGACTTTCCTTCCGCCGAATTGGCCTAAGAGCTGAAGCGATTTGACGATTTGCTCGATGCCGTCGCGACTGGGGACACCATTGCCGCTGACGGTTTTTTGATAGTCGGCAAATGTGTCCTGAGCCGTTTCTCGGTTAACTTTTAAATATCGCATCATAACGTCGACGCTCTTCTCTTTAGATTGAAGGATGCTTTTTTTGGCAACCTGCATAGCACGGATGAGGCGGCGTAATTCGGCAGGCCGACTCTGAATCGTTGAAATCATCGTTGTTAAGCCGCCGAGCGGCATCTTAACATGAGCGCCGATATCCAAAAGCTCCCGAAACCCTTTTCTCTTAGCGTAGTACAAGAGCGGCGGATTGAGCAGCGCCGCCTCAACGCTGCCGCTTTCCAGCGCACTCATTATATTTGGATTTCCGACGCCGAGTATGACGAAGTCCTTCGGGTTTTCGCCGGCCGCTTCCAAGCCAATCCGCAACGATACCTCAGTCGTATCGCCCAAGCCGCCGACGGCAAGGCGTTTCGATCGCAGTTCCTTTAATGTCTTGAACTCGGGCCGGGCTAAGAGCGAGTAAATGAGCTGATCGGAAGCAAACCAAACCGCCCTGGAGGACATGCCTCTCAAAGTCGCAGCGACTGAGTTAGGACCCACGCCGGCGAAATAATGAATTTCCCCGGCCACCATGGCGGCATTGGCCACCTGCGGACGCATTTGAATTATCTCCACGTCCAGTCCGTTGTCTTCGAAAACTTTCCATTGCTGCGCGGCGAACAAATGAAGGCAACATATCGATGCACTAGGAATCGCGATTCTGATCCTGGTTTTTCCGTCCTGCGCGTGGGCCACAGCCCCAACCGCCACGAGCACGAAAACGATTACCGATAGCCCCAGGCATTTTAGATTTTGGATTTTCGATTTTAGATTGTCGGAGCAATAATTCAGTGCTCGGAAGCTAAACTTTTCATTCATGCGTTTTCTTTCCCCAATCCAAAATCCAAAATCGGCAATCCAAAATTGTTTCATTTAATCACCTTGTCCGCTCGCGCCAGTACGTTCGGCGGGATCGTCAAACCGATCTGCTTCGCCGTTTTCAAGTTGACGATGAACTCGAATTTGGTTGGCTGTTCGACGGGGAGATCGGCGGGCTTGATGCCTTTTAAGATTTTATCCACATAAGCGGCGGCGCGATGGTAGAGATCGCCGATCAGCGGACCGTAAGCCATCAGTCCGCCTTCTTCGACAAACTGACGCGTCGAGGTAATGCTGGGAAGACGGTATTTGAGTGCGAGATCAACGATTCTTTTGGAGTTGAGGGTTGCCATAGGACTGAGGATCACCAGCAGCGCGTTGACCTTCGCCTCCGGCAATTTTGCAAACGCGCTATCGAAATCTTTGGCAGTTGGCACTTCCATTGAATACAGTGGTACTGATAACGCCTTGGCAGCGTCCTGAGTTTCTTTCAATCCCAAGACGGACTCGCTCGCGCGCGGGCTCCACAGAACGGCGGCGCGGGTGATTTTTGGCACCGCTTCTTTAAGCAACTCGACGCGTTTGCCGCTAAGATCGGACATGAGCACCGAAAGGCCAGTGACGTTGCCGCCGGGCTTTGCCAAATTTTCTGCTAATCCCAGCTCGATGGGATTTCCGGTGGTCATAACGATCGGAATGGTTTGGGTCACTTTACGTGCAGCTTGAGCGCTAATTGACGACGTGGTGACGATGACATCGACTCTTCCCCGTACCAACTCAGCGGCCAGGTCCGCAAGCCGTTCTTGTTTACCTTCGGCGTAGCGGTATTCGAAAAAAATATTCTTGCCTTCTGTGTAGCCAAGTTCGCGCATACCTTGTTTGAACGCTTCCAGGTGTGGTTGGTCTCGACCGCCGACGAAGAGAATCCCGACATGGGGAATCTTCTCGGAGGTTGCAGCGGAAATCGGAATGCTCAGAGCGATGAGTAGAGCAGCCACGATCAATGAAAATTTTCGTCTCATCATCATCTTCACCGCTACGTCATGATTCTTTGCGCCCATCGAATGACTTTGTCCGCCCGCGCCAGCACATTGGGTGGAATCGTCAGGCCGATCTGCTTGGCGGCTTTCAGGTTGATAATGAACTCGAACTTCTTCGGCTGCTCCACCGGGAGATCGGCGGGCTTGGCGCCTTTCAGAATCTTGTCCACATAAACGGCAGCACGCTTCCAACCCCAACTGGGATCCGACTCGTTCGGCCCGTAGGCCATCAAGCCGCCGGCCTCGGCGAAAGACCTGTTATAGTAAATGGCCGGGAGCCGGTGCCTTGCCGCCAGCCCTGCTAGACGGGAGGCGTTAGTGGTCAAGAGCGCAGAGCCTAAGATGACGAGGCCTTTGGCCTGGGCGGTGCCCGCAGCTTCAAATGCACGGTCGAAATCCGCAGCGCTACGTACCTCAAGAACTTGAAGCTTCACGCCAAGGAAACGGCCTGCTAAATCTATAGCTTTGAGCTGGTAGGCAGTGCCCGTGGCATCCCAAAGAACGGCTAAATTTGAGACTTTGGGAAGGGCCTCTTTAAGAAGCTCGAGCCACTTGCCGCTTAAGTCACCCGTCTGGAAGGACAGGCCTGTCACGTTTCCACCGGGCCGCGCCAGTGTAGCTACGAATCCGTGTACATCAGCATCATCAATCCGTCCCATGACGATTGGGATGGTGTTGGTCGCAGCTTTTGCGGCTCGCACTCCTAGCGACCCGTGTGTGACAATAACATCCACATTGAGCCGGATCAGCTCGGCTGCAAGCTCAGCGAGGCGCTCTACTTTCGATTCAGCCCACCGGATCTCGAGCGCGAGGTTCTGGCCTTCGAGGTAGCCCAGTTCGCGGAGCCCTTGCCGAAATTCGTCGACGGTCTTACGAGGAGGCGAGTCGATGCGTAATAGCCCGACCCGCGGCATCTTTACTGACGGCTGCGCCGCCAAAGCAAAAGAATGAAGCGACAATACGGCAAGGACAAAAATACCGATTTTCATCATCATGGATTTTCGCTTATCTAAATCTCGTTTGCATTCGGCTGCTTCCCCGAATCGAAAATCGGCAATCTAAAACTTGTCCTGAACGAACGTGAAGGATCTTGTTTCACCGAATAACCTTGTCCGCACGGTACAGCACGGACGGCGGAACGGTTACACCGATCTGCTTGGCCGCTTTAAGGTTGATCACCAGCTCGAACTTTATCGGTGCTTCCACCGGCAGGTCAGCCGGCTTCGTGCCCTTTAGGATCTTGTCGACGTACGTCGCGGCCCGCCTGTGCATGTCCGCGTAGTTAGGCCCATAGGACATCAAACCGCCCGCCTCGACCAACTCCAGGTACGCATACACCCCTGGCAAGCGGTGTTTGGCGGCGAAATCCATGATACGCGCGCGGTTGTGCAGGAACACACGATCCGCTAACACGAGCAGTGCCCCTGGGCGCTCTTTGAGAATTTGTGAAAACGCATTGCCGATCTGTTCCTGGGTTTCTACGCCTAGGTACAGCACTTTCATTCGCAACGCCGCGGCTGCGGCTTCCACCTGCTTATTTTCGATCGCATGATACGCATTCTTGGGATTCCAGAGCACGGCGATGTGCGACAGTTTGGGAATCACTTCCCTGAGCAGCTCTATCCGTTTACCCTCCAGTTCCGGTGAGATCGAGGTCAACCCGGTGATGTTGCCGCCGGGCCGATTGAGGGACGCGACGATGCCCGTGCCGACGGGATCGCCGACGGCCACCATGACGAGAGGGATCGACGTCCTCGCCTTCTGGTACGCCTGGGTAGCGGGTGTACCGGCGGTCACAACCACATCGACCTTGAGCGCGATCAGCTCGGCAATCAGATCGGGAAAGCGCTCGTACTTTCCTTCTGCCCAGCGCCACTCAATAACGATGTTTTTACCCTCGACGTAGCCGAGGTCACGTAACCCTTCGCGAAAGGGCCCGATGAGATTTTCCTCAAGGGCTGCGGTTGAATTCCCCAGGAAACCGATCCGGGGAACTTTCCCCGGTTGCTGCGCCTCGGCGAGACAAAGAGTTGCCCGCAGGATAATTGCCAGTAAGCAGACGAGAATTGTTTTTGTCACTGCGGTCGCTCGTTAGGTTTTACTGACAACTGACAACCGTTATCTGATAACTCTGTCGGCTCTCACCAACACGTTCGGCGGAATCGTCAGGCCGATCTGTTTAGCGGCTTTCAGATTGATGATGAACTCGAACTTCTTCGGCTGCTCCACAGGCAAGTCGGCAGGCTTCGCACCTTTGAGGATTTTATCGACATAGATGGCGGAGTGACGGAACATGGCGACAAGGTCAGCCGCATAAGACATGAGACCGCCCGTCTCGACATATTCGCTGTTTGGATACATCGCTGGCAGCCGGTTCTTGGCCGCGAGGTCCACGATCCGTTCTCGAAGACGATCCAACGTAGGCAGTTGCAGGCTAATAAAAGCGCCGGCACGCCCCGTTGTCATGGCCGAAAAAGCGCTCTCCAACTCGTTGGGCGCTCGAACTTCCGCGGGTCGAAGTTGTAGACCCAACGCCCGTGCAGCGACCTCGATCTCTCTTATCTGTGGACCGTGGCCTTGCGTGCCCGGATCGGTGAGGACAGCCACGCGCGAAAGCTGGGCAATAATGTCTTTGAGCAGCTCAAGGCGTTTCCCCCCTAGCTCCGGTGCGAGGTGGGTTAACCCCGTGATGTTTCCGCCAGGTCTCGCAAGGCTCGTCACGAACCCGAGCTCAACAGGGTCACTGCCGTGCGCCATGACGATTGGGATCAGCTTGGTGACATTTTTAGCCGCTCCAGTTGCGGTCGATCCGCCGACAACGATGATATCAACTTTTAGACGGACTAGTTCCTCCGCCAGGTCGGGGAGCCGATTCAACTTGCCCTCCGCATATCGGGACTCGATGGAGATGCTCTGTCCCTCAACGTAGGCCAGCTCGCGCAATCCTTGGCGGAACGCCTCAATGCGGGTGGAATCAGAAGAAGGTGAGAGTACCGACAAATAACCTATCCGCGGGACTTTCTTCGCCTGCTGCGCCTGGGCCACTGCCCCACACATCGCGAATGTGAGAGCGAAAGCGAAGATCCCCACCCATTTTGGATTTTGGATACTTCGACATGGCTCAGTACAGGTTTTCGATTTCCGATTGTCGGAGGAAAACGCCGGAAATCGGATCGAAAATGTTTTGGTCATGTTTTTGTCTCCGTGAGCCTAATCCAAAATCTAAAATCGAAAATCCAAAATTGTTTTACCGAATCACCTTATCCGCTCTCGCCAACACGTTCGGCGGAATTGTCAGACCGATCTGCTTCGCCGTCTTGAGGTTGATGATCAGCTCGAATTTATCGACCGTCTCAATCCGCAGGTCCCGTGGTTGCGCGCCCGTCATGATTTTCTGAACATACTTCGCCGACAGGCGACCGATCTCGTGAAAATTCTGTCCGTAACTAGCGAGGCCGCCCATGGCAACGAGACTTTGCTCCGAGAACATCGTTGGCATCTTTTTTGACGTTGCCATGTCGATGACGAGTTGCGCCTGACTCGTCACCATTCCGTCCGTAGTGTAGAAATAAGCGTCGGCTTCTTTGGCTTTGAGCGCCCCAACGCGCCGACGCAGCTCGTCCACAGAGGTTGCGTGCCGTTCGACCAACTGGACGCCGAACTGCTTTCCTGCCTGTCGGGCTAAAGCTGCGGCCTCTACAGCGATGCGGTTGCTAGGATTATAGAAGGTCACCACTCGGGTAAGTTTCGGAAGAATTTCCTTCAGGATCTCGAGTCGCTTCCCCGTAAGATCTGTGGTCGAATACTGTACACCCGTGAGTCTCCCGCCGGGTTTCGCGAAGCTTTGCACGAGTTTGCTGCCGACCGGGTCGGTTCCGACGGAGAAAACGATTGGAACACGCGAGGTGACATTCTTCACTGCAGCAGCGACAGACGTAGTAACCGCGAAAATCAAGTTAGCGTTCTCGCGTTCAAGATTTCTCGCGGCCTCCTCGACCACTTTGAGATCGCCCTTTGCATCGCGAATATCGAGGAGGATGTGTTTGCCCTCTTCGTACCCCAACACCCTTAGTCCGTCCCGCAATCCATCCACGACAGCTTTATACGGTCCGCCCTGATGGATAACGCCGATACGATAGACCTTGGGCTGCTGCGCCTCGACGGGAAAAACACTAGGCAGAAGGACAGCAAGCAGTAAGCTGACAACAATCCTTCTAGTCATGGGTCTCTCTCCCGTCTTACTGCCAACTGCTTTCTGCTCCCTGCTCACTGTCACTTGATCACCTTGTCCGCCCGCGCCAGCACATTCGGTGGAATCGTCACGCCGATTTGCTTCGCGGCCTTCAGATTGATGATCAACTCGAACTTCTTCGGCTGCTCCACCGGGAGATCAGCGGGCTTGGCCCCTTTGAGGATCTTGTCCACGTAAGTGGCGGCGCGCCGGAACAGGTCGGTAAAGCTTGGGGCGTAGGAGAGGAGCCCCCCGTCCTCCACATATTGTGGCTGCCCGTATACTGCCGGCAGCCGGTTCTTTACAGCAAGATCTGCAATTTCTATTCGGTGAGAATTGAGGACGGCGCTCGACAGCACTAGGATCGCATCTGCACGCCCCTTGCTGGCGGCTCGGAATGCAGTCTCAATATTCTTAAGATCTCGTACGTCTAGGTATTGGAGCTTCACTCCGAATGCCCCTGCGGCGAGTTCCACTTCTCTTAACGCTTGTGCGTTGCCCGGGTAGGTCGAAGTCCCGAGGACGGCCACGCGGGAAAGCCTCGGTATGATCTCCTTCAGAAGCTCCAGTCGCTTTCCGCTTAACTCCGGGGAAAGAGCGCTCAACCCTGTAATATTCCCGCCGGGTCGGGCAAGACTGGCAACGAACCCCAAGCCGACAGGATCATTATCATACCCCATGACAATGGGAATCGTAGTAGTTGCTTCCTTGACAGCAGGCGTGATTGTCGGACCGCCCGTGACGATGACGTCTACCTTGAGGCGCACTAGATCAGCTGCAAGCTCCCTCAGGCGATCTAGTTTTCCCTCTGCATATCGCCACTCAATGATAATGTTTTTCCCCTCCACGTACCCAAGCTCCCGCAGCCCCTGCCGAAATGCCTCGATGCGGGTCGGGTTCACGGAAGGGGAGGTGGCACTTAGATAACCTATCCGGGGAACTTTCGTTGGCTGCTGCGCCTCGGCCACCGCCACACAAACCGTGAATATGACACCGATGGCGACAATCCCACCCCATTTTAGATTTTGGATACTTCGACGTGGCCCAGTACAGGTTCTCGATTTCCGATTGTCAGAGGAATACACCGGAAGTCGGATCGGAAATGTTTTAGTCATGTTTTTGTCTCTTTGAGCCCAATCCAAAATTGAAAATCCAAAATTGTTTCACCGGATCACTTTATCCGCCCGCGCCAGAACGTTGGGGGGGATCGTCAAACCAATCTGCTTTGCCGCTTTCAAGTTGATGCTAAATTCAAACTTCATCGGCTGCTCCACGGGCAGATCCGCAGGTTTCGTGCCCTTCAAGATCCTGTCCACGTAGTAGGCAGCGCGCCTGTACATATCAGGAAAGCTCGGCCCGTAGGCCATAAGACCCCCAACCTCGGTGTATTCTCTTGTCCCGCTCACGGTCGGGAGACGGTGCTTCGCCGAAAGATCCGCAATTTGTTTCCGCTGAGCCGTGAATACTGGATCATTTAGAACAAGGAGTGCTCTCATGCGCTCTTTCGCCACCCCTGCGAAGGCGCGGTCGATCTCATCGGGGGCTCGCGCCTCCACCAGCTGAAGCTGCACGCCCAAAGCGCGGGCCGCGGCCTCCGCCTCTCTTCGCTGGATGGCTTGGAAAACTGGATTGGCCGGATTCCACAGCCCGCCGACTCGGGAGATCTTGGGAATAGTTTCCTTTATGAGCTCTAGCTGTTTGCCAACTATCTCGGCGGTCATGGAAGACGTTCCAGTGATATTCGCGCCTGGCCGCGCCAGGCCGACAACGAGCCCGGAACCCACAGGATCGGAAACGCCGATCATGACCACGGGGATCGTCCCAGTCGCCTTCTTAACCGCCAGTGAGGCTTGCGTAACCACCGCAACAACGACGTCAACCTTGAGACGAACTAGCTCCAACGCTAGGTCGGGGAGCTGCTCGAACTTCCCGTCGGCCCATCGGTACTCAATGGCGATATTCTGTCCTTCTACATAGCCAAGCTCCCGGAGTCCTTGCCTGAACGCTTCAACGCGGGAATCATCAGACGTGGGACTTAGGAATCCCAATCGGGAAACTTTCTTCGACTGCTGGGCGTCAACAGAACCGCAAAGCGCAAAGAGTATGGCGCCTACAGCAAGGCAAATAATTTTGTTATTCATGTCTTCTTTTCTTGTTGCAAACTGCTCTCTGCTTACTGCGCACCCCTATTGTCCCGCTTGTGAATTCCCACGCCCATCACGTAGTCATAGAGATTTGCGATGTTGAGCCGCATGACGTGCGGCGACATGCCGTCCTGACCGACGTCCATCGGATATCTGTCGGTCATTGCCGTCAGATTGGCAATGCATTCGTCTTTACTCATTCCGCGCGCGATGCCGCCGCGCACGTACTCGACCCATTCTTGAATGAACGCGCCTTGCTCGTCGAGATAACTTTTGTCGCACACCGGTCCGTGGCCGGGAACAAAGGTTTCCTCACGCAGCGCACGCAGCGAATCGAGCGCCTTGAGCCACTGTTCCAGGTTGCCTTCTTGAATCCAGGTGTGCACCTTGCAGAAAATGTTGTCGCTCGTGAAGACGACACCCTCTTCTTCCACGATGACCGCGGCCTGATAAGGCGTGTGCCCGGGCATGTGAATCATGCGGAAGGTGTGATTGCCCACGTGCAGTCTCATCTCGCTCTGAAATGTGATCACGGGCGCGTTGGGCTTATAGTTTTCCAGTAGTTTTGGCTCCTCCGGGCCAAAGGAGGCCACGCGCGCCACGTGCGCGGCGAGGTCTGTGCCCAGAATTCGCGCCCGCACGCCTTCATGCGCAACCACGGGAACATTGAAGAACGCATTGCCGGTCCAATGGTCGCCGTGAGGCTCGGTGTTAATGATGTAGCGAAGCCGGCCGCGCCGCTCGATTTCGGCTTTCAACCGCAGCGCGTCGCTGGGTTTGTGCGGAGTGTCGATCAAGACGACACCGTCGGAGGTAGTGACGATCCCATGGTTGGCGCCCTTGAGTCCGGTTTCTACTAGCACTTTACTCGTGAGTTGTTCCATGGATCACCTCTCGACAGTCAAAATCCGAAATCCGAAGCACTAACCCAAACAAATCTAAAGTAGCCAAACCTAAAAAACGGAAAATCCGAAACGACCCAGTTTGAAATTTTGCGCTTTCCGATGACTTGGATTTGGTCGAATTTCGAAATTCGAATTTACTCTCCTTTGCGTTCTTCGCGCCTAAATTCTCTTTCCTCACTCCCGGTGCCCGAGCTCTCGCGCGACTTGCAGGGCGAGGCGCGGGTCGGCGATTTCTTCGAAAGCGACTTTTCGATCCGCGAATCGACCCTGAGATTGAATCCCCTTGACGATATTCTCTATGCCCGTTCGCGTTGGCACGCCGCTCCCAGCCCACGCGAACGCCATCAGCTCATGCGTCTTCGTTGCGGTTTCCTGATCCATTTTCATCGTCTTGACGATAAACTCCACGGATCTTTCTTTTGAACCGATGAGCGCTTCCTTCGCTTCCTGGAGCGCTCTGATGACGCGTCGGACTTGATCCGGTCTGGCGCCGAGCGTCTTGGTCAGCGTCGTTAGGCCGCCCACCGGCATTTCCACCGCCGCGCCGATATCGAGAACTTTGCTGAAACCCTTCTTGAGCAATACAAACAGCACCGGCGGATCGACGATCACCGCGTCGATGCTTTTCGACTCCAGCGCGCGCTGTTGCTGTTGCGGTCCAAGGCCAACCACGATGAAGTCCTTTGGATTGGTCCCGGCCTTTTCCACAGCCATCGTAAACGCCGTGTGGGTCGTCGCTCCCAGGCCGCTCACACCGATCCTCTTGCCGCGCAGCTCGTGAAGCGTTTTCACCTCTGGCTGCGCGATAACGTTGTAAATCAGCCGATTGGCGACGATCCACACCGCGCGCGACGGACTCCCTCCCAAGGTAGCGCTCACCGAGCCAGGTCCAACGCCCGCGACATACTCCAAGTCTCCGGCATTGAGCGCCACCGACGAAAGCTGGAAAGTGAGCATCAGGAGTTCCGCCTGAACGCCGTTTTTGGCAAATATCCCGAGCTCCCGCGCGGCAAGGAGCGGCATACTGCTCAACGACAAGCCGATGTAGCCGATGCGAACTTTGTCTTGCGCGAGCAAAACGCCGTTGGACGCGAAGCAGAATGCTCCCACAAACAAGGCCACCGAGAAGAACTTGGTCAGCGCCACCTTGGCTGCCTCTCGTGTTACAATGCGCTTTAGTCCTCAGTGAAACTCGTGCTTCGATTGGTTCGACCTAGTGTCCTGACCCACAAGTTCGCGACATAATTCCCCCCTCACTCCGCCCCAAAATCTCCCCTTCCCCTCTTTCCCAAAGAGGGGTTAGAGTCCTGGAGCGAAACTTCCCCCTTCGAAAAAGGGGAAGCTGTGAAAAAATTGCTGCAAAAAATAGTTGACATAGCTATATGACTAGTTATACCCTTGCCTCCGTCAGTTTCGCTGCGGGAGGTACACTGCATGGCCTATCTAACCAAACTCCAGGTGATCGAGCGTGCCAATGGGCAGCAACAGTTTTACCTGATTTGCCCGGCTCCTCTGGCTCAAGCTCTGGAAATGCAGAAAGGCGAGACCATCGAGTGGGTCGTCGAGGACAAATGGACTCTGAGGATAACACGCACCGAGGCTCGATCGGCCCAGGCGTCGCGGAGGTCCCATGCCCGACGATAGATCCTTGGAGAGTTCTAACACACCAGTGGAGCCTGCCGTGCGGTGCAAGATCGTCGAGCGCAACCAACTTCTGCTTCGAGCGGTGGATGTGGAGAAGCTTGTGGAGGAGCAGCATGAGGTGCGCGCGATCTGGGAGTTGGTCGGGCAGTTGGACTTGAGGCCTTTTTATGCCGAGATTCGCGCTTTGGAAGGGGAAGCGGGTCGCCCCGTCTGGGACCCTAAGGTAGTGATCAGTTTGTGGATCTATGCGTATAAAGATGGAGTTAGCTCGGCCCGAGAGATTGCGCGGCGGTGTGAGTATCATCCGGCCTATCAGTGGCTGACGGGGATGGAGGTGGTCAATTATCACACGCTGGCGGACTTTCGCATTGAGCATCAAGCGGCGCTCGATCAATTGTTTATTGAGGTGCTGGGGGTACTCACTCACCAGGGACTGATCACGCTTGAGCGCGTGATGCACGACGGGACTAAGATCAAGGCTGCGGCATCGGATAGGAGTTTTCATCGCCAAGCGACCCTTGAGGATCATCTGAAGCAGGCTGAGGAGCAACTTAAGGCGATGGGAGATCCCCACTCGGAAAAACTCAGTCAACGCACGGCTCAGGCCCAAGAGCGAGCGCTGCGCGAGAAGCAAAAGCGGCTTAAAGAGGCGCTCAAGGAGTTGGAGCAGCTTGAGCAGAGTCGCTCCAAGAATCAGGAAAAAACAAAAGAAAAGAAAAAACAACCTCGGGCCAGTAGCACGGACCCGCAGGCACGCGTGATGTTGGGGGCCAAAGGCGCGTATGCACCGAGCTATAATGTGCAGATTTCCACCGACGCCGAGGCGAAGATCATTGTCGGAGTCGACGTGAGCCAGTCTTCGAGTGACGCGGGAGAACTGGAGCCGGCGGTAGAACGAATCGAGGCCAACCTGGGGCAAAAGCCCGAGCAGATGGTGGTGGACGCAGCTTATCCGACGCAGGAGGCCATTGAGGCCATGGCAGAAAAAGGCATTGATTTGATCGGACCGCTGGTAGCGAGAAAAAAGCCCTCGTGGGACGTGTTGAAGCGCAACGGAGTCAGTGCGGCATTTTATCCGCAGGCCTTCTCTTATGATCCGAGTACTGACTCCTACCGGTGTCCGGCAGGCCAACGGCTCAGCTTTGAAACCGAGGAACGGCAAGGCGGCTGGGTCAAGCGGCGCTACCGAGCGCAACGGGCGGATTGTCGAAGCTGTCCGTTTCAGAGCCAATGTTGTCCCGGGACTAAAAAAGGGCGCTCGTTGCTGCGCATGGAAAAGACCGCTCAACTGGCGGCCTTTGAAGCTAAGATGCAGAGCGAACAAGCCCAACAGATCTATAAGCAGCGAGCCGGGGTGGCAGAGTTTCCCAATGCGTGGATCAAAGAGAAGATCGGTCTGCGGCAGTTTCGCTTGCGCGGTCTCATCAAGGTAGGGCTGGAAGTGCTGTGGGCTTGCCTGACGTACAACATTTGCCAGTGGATTCGTCTTTGTTGGAGACCCCAATGGTTGGCTTACGCTTAGAAAAGATTCCAAAAACCACCCCGTAGGGCCATTGGAGTTAAAACAAATGGCCAGTGAGGGTTCGACTGATGATTTAGAATATTTCATGACGGAAGTCGCGTAGTGGAGCACAAAAATGAATTCGGCGATCGAACTTCCCCTTCACCCTGAATTTCTTCACAGCTTCAGGGGGATAGAGGGGATTTGAGTGCGGCTTCAACCAGTGCCATGGTTTGGAGTTTTTAACCTAAATCCTGCGTGAGTCGCGATGGTTTCATGGTGTGTGACGTCGTTGCTCCCGAGAGTGATGGAGAGTTTTGGGGCTCTCGTGGCCATCCCGGTGAAAGCTACCTAATAGGTAGGGTTCACCGGAGACAGCGAAAAC
>WNFV01004899.1_pt1 | contig 16436 bp, 8 predicted proteins | sample 5400101 | NCBI WGS metagenome assembly WNFV01 (sample SAMN13153361, study PRJNA577476) | soil metagenome | isolation source: 115 cm soil or saprolite under grassland replicate 1 | place: USA:California | collected 2016-06-15
CGACGTGAAGTCGCAGGAACGGTCTGTCGGCGAGGGCGATCCCGCCGGGGCCTTTCATTCCGACGGGGTAGAACGTCTTCGGATCGACGTACCAGTAGAACGGTTGACGCGGGCAGCCGGGCGACGCGCAGCGCGTTTCGGGATCGATGCGGATTCGTTCGACCGTGCGGCCGTTGAGCATCGTCTTGCCTTCGTCGTGCGCCGTCCCCGCGTTGAGCGATTGGCGAAGGTCTGCCACGGGGTCGACGGGGAAGCCGAACCGGCCGCCGGCAATCCTCAGCCTGTTTGGCGGCACGAACTCCAGCGTCTCGCCGGAGTCGAGCAAGCCGCCGAGCTCGGGCCCTTTTCCGTTCCAGCAGGCGAGCGCGCGGCGACCGGCGTTTAGGGCCTTCGGTGGAGAAGGACCGTTCAACAGGACGTGGTACCGGTGCGGCGGCGTTTGGTCGACCCAGCTCTCGTTCGGGCGGTGTCTGACCGTGCACGCAAACTCGGTCGAGGTCGTCGTCACCACCCACTTCTGGTGCAGGACCGTTTCGGCCGGTGGCCTGAGTGCCGCCTCCGCCCGCGCGAGGAAGCTCGGCGAGCTGTTCCACGGCGCGGTGGAGAGGAGCGACGCTGCGGCAGCGATTGCCAGGGTGGCCGAGGCCAGGAGCAGCCGGTTGCGTCCAAGATGTCGCCTCACTCGCCTACGACCGGCGTAGACAGCAGCGTGCCGACGTTGGCGTTCGGCAGCGGCGAGAAGCTCGCGCTTCAGCTCGCGGACAGGATCACTCATTAGGGCCGCTCCTTCCGAAACTGGAGCGCAGCGCCGCAAGGCCACGACTCACGCGCTTGCGGACGACGCTCTCCGAGCAGTGGAGCTCAGCCGCGATCTCGGAATAGCCGCGCTCGCCGAGGTGGTGCGCCTCGATCGCCTCGCGCTGCCCGGCCGGTAGGGTCTCGAGCAGCTCGAGCGTCGGGGTGCTCGCGATCTTCTCGAGGATCTCGATCGCCTCGTCATCGAGCTGGATCGGCTGCATCGCGAGCGCCCGACGAGTCTGGTCCTGAATCTGGTTGTTGCGCAGCGCCTCGCTCAACTTGTGGCGCGCAATCGCGAACAACCACGCCTGAGCCGGCTCTGGGCCGGGCTGAAAACGAGATACCGACGCCAGTGCGGCGGCAAAAGTCTCGGCAGCGAGATCAAATGCCTCCTCCGCGCCGGACACGCGGCGTCGAAAGAAGGCAAGCACCGAAGCGAAGTGCCGCTCGTAAAAGACGCCGAACGGCTCAGAGCACGTGCGCGACGCGAGCAGAAGCTCGGTGTCGGACCGTTGCTCCCCGTTCTTCATGCCGTCTATATGACGATTCGACACGATCTGTGACCGCGGCACGGCGGCGCCGGGGCGGCCCCTGGCGGCCGCCCCGGTGGACGCGACTGGTCAGCGCACGGGCTGGAAGTAATGCTTCTCCAGCCAGTGGGAGACCTTCTTGCCGATCACGGCGCCCTGCACGTCGGCGGTTCGGAAGTGGATTCCGCCCCAGACACGAGCGTCGACGATCTCCGCGAGCGCGCGTGAGAAGCGGTCGAAGTGCCGCGGCTGGCCGGGGAAGCGGCCCGAGTTCACGTCGAACGCGATCTTGTCCGTGCCGAAGAACTCGCGGAACGTGTTGAGCACGGCGCCGCTCACGCATCCGTGACCCGAAGGATGGTCGGGGAAGGGTGGCGTTGCGAGCGGCGGTGTTGTCGGCGTCGACGCGTGGAACAGCGGCTCCCAGGTCGGGTCGGCCACGGTGGCGGTGTTCCCATCGGTGTCGGCCTCCCGGATCGCGGCGCGTGGGCGCCAGAAGTTCCAGTGGTACTTGTCGTTCCAGCATGAGATTGCGCCGTCCGCGGCCGCGAGGTTGATCATCGCGAGGAGCCGCGCCTCGTCAGCGACGGCGACGTCGTACTCGCCCGAGAGATCGCGCGCAAGCCCGTTCCACAGCGCGATTGGGGCGAACTGCCAGAAGATGGCCGCCGTCGTCTGGTCTGCCGTTCTCGTCGAGCTGTTCAGCGCACCGACCTCCTTCACCTCGTCGAAGTCGTTCGCATACGCCGCGCTCGTCAACGGGTTCGGGCCCTCGGAGCGGAACTGCGACGGGTTTTCGATCAGGAACGGCTGGAGGTTTCCGACCCAGGCGTCGGGATCGCGTGCCCCGAGAGCCGGTGGGTCGAGCACGAAGCCGACGGGCCTCCAGTCACCGGGCTCGAGGCCGATCGTGAAGGTGAACGGCGCCATGAAGCCGTCGTCCTCCCGTGCGGTCAGCATGGCCGCGGCGGCAGCCGCACCGACGCGGACGCCCTCGTCCTCGACCGGCCCGTCCGGAATTCCCGCCATCGTGGCTGTGTAGGCGGCGTCGAGGCCGGCCACTTGGGCAGGGGCCACGATCTCGACCAGCACGTGATGCGCCGCGGTCGCGATCGCCGCGTCCGCCGAGCCGAACGGCTGCGCATGCAGCACGTCCAGGTCCAGCAGGTACGGCTGGTAGCCGGGGTCGAGCGCGTTGACGGCGTCGTACACCGCGCCCTGCACCATCGCGATCCCCCTCGTCTCCCCGTGGGCCGTCGGCCTCAGCGGGATCGTCTGGGCCTGCGCGATCGCGTTCCAATCGTTGAGCACGTCCGCCCGCGCCGTCGCCGGAGCGACGGCGAAGACGGCGGCCGCGGCGACGCCAAGCGTAAGCCCTATGAATCGTCTTGCTCGCTTCATGCCTGACTCCTTTCGAGAGACTCGACTGTCGAGGCCGATCGTCGAGCCGGCCCGTTTCAGTCCCGTTTCAGGCGCGCAACAGCTGATGCCATTCGGCGGCGCGAGGAGTTGGGGGCGGCGCGCACGCCGCCCCCGATCAACTCCGCGTCTCGTACCCGATCAGCTCAAGCTGGCCGCAGACAGGTCAACTCGCCCTTCTCGACCCTGACCGTTCCTCTCGAGAGGTCGACCACGAACACGGAGCGCGCCCTGATCTGGTCTCCGGACGGGTTCGTCAGGATGTCGGTGAGTCTGAACATCTCGACCTGGCCGTTGAGGACATACGAGTCCGTCCCGTGGCCGACAAATCCGGTGGGACTGGTCGTAATGGTCCTTTCGCTGGTGGCGACGATCCGACCGTCGTGGTTGTGCACGGACGTCGTTCCGGCAATCGTGACCGTATGCGTGAGTCCGGTGCACGGATTCACGTCATCGAACACGAATTCGAACGGGAAATCGGTCGGCGAATCTGCCGCCGCCGGAACGGCGAACGCCAGAGCAACCACACCCAGCAGCACTGGGACAAGCCACCCCACTCGGGCTTTCACGCCTATCTCCTCCTCTCGCTGCTCGTCTGTCGAAGCCGATGGTCGACGACGGCGGTTTCAGGTCCGTTTCAGCCGCGCAACAGCTGTTAGCGTCAGGGTCGGGAGGGCAGGCGGATGGAGTTCCGGGTCCTGGGACCGCTCGAGGTGTGGCACGAACGCGGCGAGGTTTCCCTGAGCGGGACGAAGGTGCGTGCGCTACTCGTCATGCTCCTGCTCCACCCCAACGAGGTCGTTCCCACCGACCGGCTGATCGACGACCTCTGGGGAGAGGACTCGCCCGAGCGTGCCGCCGCCGCGCTGCGAGTCAACGTGTCGAGACTGCGCAAGACGCTCCCGCAGGACGTGCTCACGACCAGATCGCCCGGCTACGTCCTACGGGTGGGGCCCGACGAGCTCGATCTCCACCGCTTCGAGCGGCTGGTGGATGAGGGGAGGAGCCTGCTCGCTCGCGGCCTGACGGCCGACGCATCGGTGCGGCTCCGCGAGGCGCTGTCTTTGTGGAGAGGCCCCGCACTCGCCGACTTCGCGTACGAGAGCTTCGCCCAGGCCGCAATCGCCCGGCTCGAGGAAATCAGGCTGGCAGCCGTCGAGCTGCGCATCGACGCCGACCTCGCGCTCGGGCGCCACCACGAGCTCGTCGGAGAGCTCGAGGCACACGTCGCCGAGCACCCGCTCCGCGAGCGCCTGCAGATGTTCCTGATGACGGCGCTGTACCGGTCGGGCCGGCAAGCGGAGGCCCTGGACTCCTACCACGACGCGCGCCGCGCCCTCGTCGACGAGCTCGGGATCAATCCGAGCATTGCGCTCCAGGAGCTGGAGCGGGCGATCCTTCGGCACGACCCCACACTGGACGTCGAACCGCCAACACGGGCAGGTGTCCAGGAGGCCGCGGAGCGGTCGATTCTCGTCGCGATCACGAACCAGACGCACGTGGACGCGCTGCTCGCACTCGCCGAGCCGCTCGCGCGAGACCCACCTCGCGTCATCATCCTCGCCAGGCTCGTATCGGACGCAGCCGGCCTTCGGACCGCGTCGGCCTGGCTCGAAGAGCGCCGCTCTGCACTGGAGGCGCGCCGTGTCGTCGCCCGCGCAGCCTCGTTCACGGCGACGGCGCCGGGTGAGGACCTGGCTCGGCTCGCCACCGAGCTCGACGTCGAGCTCCTGCTCACCGACGCCCCCGACGAGCTCCTGGCCGAGGGAGCTCCCGACGAGCAGCTCACCGCCCTCCTGGAGGAAACACCCTGCGACGTGGCGCTGCTCGTTCCTCGGGACGGGACGCCCGACGGACCCGTGCTCGTCCCGTTCGGAGGGGCCGACCACGACTGGGCCGCGGTCGAGTTCGGCGCGTGGTTCGCACGCACCTACGGTGCGCATCTCCGGCTCGCAGGTGCCGCCGCAGTGCCGGAGCAGGGCAGGCGCGACGCGAGCCGGCTGCTGTCGCACGGCGCGCTCGCCGTACAGCGCGTCCTGGGCATCTCGGTCGAGCCGCTGCTGACCCCGCCGGGCGAAGACGGCATGCTGGAGGCGAGCCGCGAGGCCGGTCTGCTAGTAGTCGGGCTGTCGACACGGTGGCACCGCGAGGGCCTCGGTCCGGCCCGCCTCCGACTCGCCAGAGAGGCCATCCCACTCACGCTGCTCGTGCGGCGGGGTCTACGCCCCGGCGGCCTCGCTCCGCCGGCCACGCTCACGCGCTTCACGTGGTCGATTCGCCCATGAGTCGGGCTCAGGTCGTGCAGGCGGGCTCGTAGCGCCGGCCGGGAAGGAACTCCTCCCACTCCTCGCGGGTGAGCGTGCGGTTCGCGAGCGTGCAGGCGCGACGCGCCCACGACTCCGGGTCGAGCTCCCAGACGGCTGCCTTCCCGTCGCCGTTCGTCATCAGCAGCCGGCGGCCGTCGGCCGACAGGTCGAGCATCGCCTCGCGGCTGCCGACGCCGATCCTGGGGCCGACCTTCGCCCCAGTTGCGACGTCCCACAGCGAGGCGAAGCCGTCGCCGCCCGAGATCGCCAGGAGGCTCGAGTCGGGGCTGAAGTCGAGCGACCAGACGGCATTGCCGACGTTCTGCTCGATCGTGCGGACGAGCTTCGCGGTGTGCGCGTCCCAGATGCGCACGCGCCAGTCGATGCCGGAGGTCCCGAGCAGACGCCCGTCGGGACTGAAGGCGAGCGTCCAGCCGAGGGTCCACTTCTCCGGGAGCTCCTTCGCCACGACCCGCGAGCGCCGCTCGGCGTCCCAGACCTGCCAGTCTCCGCCTCCTCCCTGCATCCACCCGTTGCGGACGAACGCGACGAGAGGCGCCGTTGGGCTGAACGCGACGTCGCCGGCGGCCCTCCCGTCGCCGACGCGCCCGAGCTCGGCACCGGTCGCGATGTCCCACAGCCTCGCCCCGTGCTCGCCGGCCGTGGCGAGCAACTTCCCGTCCGCACTGATGCTGACGCCGACGGTGTCCCAGTCGTCGACGCGGAACGGGCCCCGGCGCAGGGACCGCGAGGCGACGTCCCAGATGCTCGCCATGCCGCCCTGGGCGCCCGCCGCAAGCGTCCGCCCGTCCGTGCTGAACGCGAGCGCGTTGACCTCGCCGCCCGTATCCCGCATCGGCGGACCGACGGGAGCGAACGTGCGCGCATCCCAGAGCTGAATCCCCCTGTTGTTCAGGCCGACGGCGATCAACCGCCCGTCGGGGCTGAACTTCCCCGGGTGCCGGTCGGGCCACACGTAGGAGCCGCGGTCGTGCGTAAAGGTGAACCTGCGCCCGAAGCGCCGCTCTCCGCTCAGGTCCCAGGCGATCGCCGTCTGGTCGGCGCTCGCGGTGTACAACGTTCTCCCGTCGGGGCTGAAGACGGGTTGCCAGACGGAGTCCGAGTGGCCGCGCAACGTCTCCTTGGGGATCGCCGTGGCAGCGTCCCAGAGCGTCACGTTTCCGTCGCGGCTCGTCGAGACGATGGTCTTCCCGTCCGGGCTGAACTGCAGCCAGATGGGGTTCGACGCGAGCGTGCCTCGCGACTCGAGCACGGCTCCGGTGAGGAGGTCGACGAGCTCGAGGCCGTCGTCGAGCCCGATCGCCGCGGTGCGGCCGTCCGAGCTCAGGGCAAGCGCGCGGTAGCCGGCCGGGACCTCGAGCGTCCTCGTGTGCCTGCGGGTGGCGAGGTCCCACCAAGTGACCGTGCCCACGGTCGAGGTCGTGATCAGCGACCGACCGTCGGGCGTCAGCGCGATGCTCGGATCCGTCCACCACTGCGAGAGCCAGCGGCCGGTGAAGCCGATCGGCTTGATCGGGCTACCGATCGGCCGCAGCGTCTTCGCGTCGCGGACGGTGATCCAGCTCTCGCGCTCTGCCACGGACTCCACGACGACGAGCCGAGAGCCGTCGCTCGTGAACGCCATCCGGGTCGCAGCCTCGGTGAGCCGCGCGTGGGCCAGCTGCCTCCGCGTCCGCGCGTCGAGCAGGCGCAGGTGCCCGGGTGCGCTGACGGCGAGCGTGCGCCCGTCGGGAGCAAACGAGAGCGCTCCGAAGCCGTCTTGGACTCCGGGCACCGGGTTGCCGATCTGCTCGAACGTCCGGGCGTCGTAGAGGAAGAGCCCTCCGAACGCGCCGGTCGCGAGCGTCGTGCCGTCGGAGCTGACGTCGATCGAGCGGCCCACGCCGATCTCGAGGCCCTGCTCGCTCGGGCTCTTCTTGCCGTGGAGGATCCTGATCACCGGCTGCGAGCGCAGGAGGTCGGCCAGGAGGGACCCGCGCGTCTGCGGCGAGTCGTCGATCGCGACCGCCTGGCGCGCGAGCAGGACCGAGAGGTCGAGGTCCTCCTCGACGAGCGCCTGAGCGCCGAGGCGCTGTGCGAGCTGCGCCGTCGCGGCCTCGCGCGCCTCGTGGCGCTGGAACAGCGCGAAGCTGCCGCCCGCTACCGCCGCGGCCAGTAGCACCACGACGCCCGCGAGCAGGCCGCGCAGGCGCCGGTTCGTCCCCCGTACGCGCTTCGTCTCCCGCTCGGCCACCTCGCGGCTCTCGGTGACGAACTCACGCTCGAGCTCGTTCAGCTCGAAGGTGTGCTCCGTGCTCCAGTCGAGCGCGGCGACGAGGCGGGCGCCTCGGTAGAGCTCGCCCTGATCGCGCGCTGCCGCGTCCCACTCGGTCGCTGCCTGCGTGATGTGGCGGCGAAGCCGGCGCCCCTCGGTGTCCTCCTCGATCCACTCGCGCAGGCGCGGCCATTCGCGCAGCAGCGCCTCGTGGGCGACCTCGACGGAGCCCTCGCCGACGGTGACCAGGCGGCTGTCGGCCAGCGTCGCGAGCACGCCCGCCACGTCCTCGTTGCGCTCGAGGTCGAGCTCGGCGAGCGGCGCGCGGCGGCGCACCGGCGAGTCGCCCTCGCCCTCGCCGACCAGGCGGAGCATGACGGCGCGCACGAGCGGCTTGCGCTCGTCCGGGATCCGGGCATAGGTGCCCTCGGCCAACCGCGCGACGGCGCCGTGAACGCCAGCGGACTCGCGGTAGGCAGCCAGGGTGAGCGTGTTGTCCTGCCGCTTCTGCCAGAGCTCGAGCAGGGCGGTCGACAGCAACGGCAGCGCGCCCGGCTCGCCTTCGACGTCGTCGACCAGCGAGTCGGGCAGCTCCGGCTCCACTCGCAGCCCCACGCGGCCGGCCGGTAGCTCGACGGCACGCCGCAGCTCCGAGGTCTGCATCGGCGCGACCAGCACATGGTTCCCACCCAGCAGCTCGGCGAGCTCCGGATAGGCGGCGAAACGGCCGTAGAAGTCGGCGCGCAGCGCGACCACGACGACTGCGCGACCGTCCGGATCGGCAGCCGCCCTGGCAAGTGTGTCGACGAAGGCGGCGCGCTCGGCGTCGGACCGGCAGGCGGTGAACAGCTCCTCGAGCTGGTCAACTGCGAGGAGGAGGCGTTCGTTTGCGGGCAGCCCGTCAAGCGCCTCGGAAACAGGATCCCTCGCTCCCGATACGAGTACGCGGCGAAGCTCCTCCAGCGGCCGCTCTCCGGGACGAAGCAGCAGACGCCGCCAGCCCCCGCTGCCCGGCAGCACTCCTCCCGCGAGGGCCGGGAGCAGACCGGCACGAAGCACCGACGACTTGCCGCTGCCCGACGGCCCGACAATGCCCAGGAAGCCGGCGCCGACGAGGCGGGCGACGAGCTCGGCGACGAGCCGCTCACGGCCGAAGAAGTAGTCGGCGTCGACCGGCTCGAAGCTCGCGAGGCCCTTGAACGGGCAGATCCCCTCGGACGCCACGCGGGCCGGGGTGACCGGGCCCGAGAGAGCCTGCGCCTGCTCGCGCGCGAACTGGAGGTCGATCACCTTGCCGGTCAACTCGGCCTCGACCTCGCCCAGATCGCTCCGGCCGGCAGCGGCACGCGAGGCGACGTCGACGACGAGGCGGCTCGCCTCGTCGACCGCGACCGCGAGCGCCGCCTGCGCGAACTCGCGGCAGCTCGCGTAGCGCTGCTCCGGCTCCTTCGCTAGCGCCCTGGCTATCACGGCGTCGAGCGCCACCGGCAACTCCGGCCGGTGTGCACTCGCCGTCGGCGGTTCTGCGTCGAGGTGTGCGAACACGACCGCGACGTCCGAGTCACGTCGAAACGGCGGCTGCCCGACGAGACACTCGTAGAGCACGCAGCCGAGCGAGTAGACGTCCGCCCGCCCGTCGATCGCCTCACCCGCGATCTGCTCGGGAGCGACGTAGTCGATCGTGCCCAGCACATGGCCGCCGTCGCCGATTCCGGTCTCGTCGGAGACCCGCTTCGTGAGTCCGAAGTCCGCCAGGTAGACGTGGTCGGATCCGTCGGGGCGGGCGCCCGTGTCGAGGAGCACGTTGGAAGGCTTGACGTCACGGTGCACGAGCCCGCGCGCATGGGCGGCGTCCAGGGCGATCGCGACCTGTGCGAGAACGCCGATCGCGTCCGCCGGATCCAGACGGCCGCGTTGCAGGCGCTCCTTCAGGTCGCGTCCCTCGACATAGCGCATGGCGATGAAGAGGAGGCCCTCGGTCGTCCCGGCCTCGTAGATCGGGACGATGTTCGGATGGTCGATCGAAGCGGCCAGCTCCGACTCGCGCAGGAAGCGGTCACGGAACGACTCGTCCTCGGCGAGCCTGGCAGCCAGCAGCTTGAGCGCAACCCTCCGCTTGAGCCGCAGATCCTCGGCCAGGTAGACGATGCTCATGCCGCCCCAGCCGAGCAGCGACTCGACCCGATAACCGGCGAGCTCGATGCCGACCCGCGGGTCGTCGCTCACTTGCACGTGCGCATCCTCGCTTTCGGAGGCCTCGACGAACGATAGGACGACTCGGTGCTGGTTGTAAGGGCCCGGCGTTGCAGCACCGTTTCAGGCGCGTAACCGCGTTGCCTTTTTCGATGGAACGCGATCGGTGCGCGGCCGTCGCGCACGAGCACGGCACGCTTCTAGCGATGCTGCTGAATGCGAAGTAGGGCTGGATCGCCATCCGATGGCTCTGTTGCCTAATCCGTCACCAGTGCGACTACACGCGTACTACACACGCCATGCCGGGCGGTGACCGGCCGTAGCCGGCCAGAGCCGGTTCGCTCGGCGAGAAGTACCTGCTCTAGCAGGTAATTTGGGGTCGCAGCCGGCGGTAGCGGTCGAGTCCGTACCGGCCTGTCACGCCGGAGGTCGCGGGTTCGAGTCCCGTCGCTCCCGCTCTTTACACCTCGCTCTTGAGGCGTCAGCGCGCTGCTGCTCGCGAAACGAGCGCGCGCTCGAGCTCCGGGCGCGCCACGAAGGCGAGGCGTCCGGGCCGCCTCTGATACGACTCGTTGAAGGAGTAGAAGAGGCCGCTCGGGACGAATCGCGCGAAGACCGGCTCGGTCGCATTCGGTGTGTCCATGACGATCTCGCGCCCGTCGGAGAGACGAAGGAGGTGAACGCCGGCGCCAACGACGTACGCCGCGAGATCTCCCTGCACGTCCTCGAGCTCCGGATCCGGCCCGAATCCCCGCCGCACCGGCCAGGAAGCGGTGCCCCGGCCGCGCCTGAGGTCGAGGACGGTCAGCCGCGCGCTCTGGAGAACGACGAGACGCGGCCCGTCGAGTGCAGCACCGAGGATTCGGGATCCGCCGAATGCGAAGGTCCGGATGGCGCCGCCGGGCGAAAGGACGCTGACCCTCTTACCGTCGCGCAAGACGGCGATCCTGGCCGCATCGAGGGACGCGACTGTTGCTTCGCCACTGAACGTCCGGACGATCACCTTGCGCGTACCAGTCGCCTTCCAGACACGCGTCCGGTGTATGCGGAACTCGCCACGACTCCTGTTGCCCGCAGACTCGACATCGAACGCGATCGAGCCCCCGTCTGCCACGAACCCGCCGAGAAATAGTCCCGTGAACTCTCCTCCTCGCGTACGCACGAGGTCGGTCGTCCCGACTCTCAGCGACTCGTCGAAGTTGTAGCCCTCGCTCGAGTTATCGCAGCGGTAGCCGACGCGGCCTGCTGCGAGCAGCACGTCGTATGCGCTGCCGCATCCGTGCACAGGGACTCGCACGCTGGTCCCCCGGACTCGATTCCAGACGACGATCGGACCCAACGGGCCGCGCAACTCGGGCGGGCCGCCGAATCCCTGGGCAACTGCGGCGTGGCTGCCTTCGGCCGCCAGCGCGACAATCGGCAAGCGGGTCGTGATGGTGCGAGCCGTGGGCAGGGTGACGAGCGGCAGCCTCGGCGGCGGCGTGCCCTTCACCGAGGCCTCGACCCATACGGCCGCATCCTCTCCCGAGTCGACGGGGACCGCGTGCGTAACGGGATGCCGGTCGGTGCCATCGGCCTTCATCGTCCAGAGCTGCATGTGGTCGCTCGGTGCGGCGCCGTAGCCGAGATCGTTGCGCCTGTAGAGGATTCGCCGACCGTCGGGTGACCAAGCCGGGCCTTCGTTCGCCGGATCGTGGAGACGATCGTTGGTCAGCCGCCGGCGTCGCCTGTTCTCGACGTCGACCAGAACCAACCCGTTGAAGTCGGCGAACGCGAGGCGCTCGCCGGTCGGCGACCAGGCAGAGGACTCGGCATCACGAGCGATCGGGCGGAGCCCAGTGCCGTTCGTGCGAACCACATACAGCTCGTCTCGGTCCTCGAACGAGATCCATTTTCCGTCCGACGACGACTGCAGGCCGGCGGGCTCGAGATGGGCGAACTGCATGAGGCGCGTCGGCGGGCCGCCGTCGGCGGAAGCGGCATAGACAGCGCGGCCGTCGGGAAAGAGGAGAGCCTTGCCGTCGGCCGACCACGTCAAGAGGTCAGTTGCAAGCTCGTCTCTGATGTATCGGCGCACGCCGGTGTCCACGTCGAAGACGACGTCGCCGTTGTCTGTGCCAAGCGCCAACCGCTTGCCGTCCGGCGACCACGGCATCTCCGTGAGATCTTCTGGTTGCACGTTGCTCCCCCTGAAGAGCCCCGGAAGGCGGATGAGCCGCCGCCTGCGGCTCACCGGCTCGAACACGTACGCGGCGGTGCCGCCGTTGCGTGTGTCGAACATGACGAGCGCCTTGGTTCCGTCCCGCATCCAGGAGACGACTGCGCCGTCTGCCGGAAGATCCACGGGGAGCCTCGTCAAGTGGCTGCCGTCAGGCCGAACCGCGTAGAGGCCCGCACGGCCGCTGGCGTAGCTCTGAAAGACGATTGTCCCCGCAGCCCGCCCATGACCGCCGCATCCCGTTGCGAATACCGCAACGAGGAACACGGCCACCAAGCCGGCACGGATCACAACTGCAAACTCTAGAACCGATGCCCGCAAGTTTGCGACACGCTCGAGCACGTTCTGAACAGGGCCGAGGGCAGTGCCTCCGAAGGCGCCGTCACGAACGGACCTCGACTTCATGAGGTGTAAAGCCCGGGTTCGACTCCCGTCGCTCCCGCTCTCTCGCCACGAGTCCGCTCTCTTCGCGCGCATATCAAGCACGAACTTCCCCGCGGATCCCTGCAAGAAGCCGCGACTCCGAGGATGGTGGAGCGAGCGCCTCGTTTGGCGCAACCTTTAGCCGACGTGTCGCCGCTGTAAAACGAGCCAGCCGGCCATCAGACTGCGGGCATGATCGGCTACTGGGAGTGCGCCCACGGCAGCGGAGACGACGAGATGACCCGAACCCCCGCGGGGACGTGGAGTCAAAGATGAACGCGCGGCGTCCTCGTGGCTTCGCACGGTGGTCGTCTTCGCCGGACTCGGCGTCCTGCTAGGCGCGGCGGGCGCCGCCGCCACCACGGGCAGCTCGAGGTTCGCGACCGGGGAGCTCCGACGGCAGAGCTGAGGTTGGACTCGAACCTCGGTGCCTGTTCGCCCCCGCCGGGAGGCGAGTGCGCAGCGCGCACCGGATCGGGCCTCGTCCCCGGGCTGGGCGCCGTCACCGAGAAGTACGAGTTCCCGGTCGGACTTGGGCCGCCCTCGTGTCCAGACGGCTTCGGCGAGGCACTCGCCTCCTCGAGCCGCTTCGTCATAGCGGGGAAGGGAGAGATCCACTTCGCGCTCGCGGTGGGTGGGTGCATCGCCCAGGAGGAGCCGATCTACAACCAGACACAGGCCTACAGGATCACCGGCGGCGATGGGATCTACGCCGGGGCATCGGGGAGCGGTACGGTCGAGCGCAGCCTCGGAGCAAGGACGGCTAACGAGCGGCGCGGGACCGAGACGTGGAGGGGAACCCTCAGCGTGCCGCGCCTCGAGTTCAACGCGGCGCGACCGACACTCACCGGTGCGACAAACAAGACGGTGCGAACCGCGAAGAACGGCAAGACGGCCCGCGTGTGGTTCACTGTCACCGCACAGGACGACAGGGACGGAGTGGTCGCGGTGAGGTGCACCCCGAAGTCCGGCAGCCGCTTCAGGATCGGTCGGACCGTCGTCACGTGCGAGGCCACGGACTCGAGCGGCAATACCGGGCACGCCCGATTCGTGGTGACGGTCAAGAGGAGGCGGTAGCCGCCCCTCGACGGCACGTCGAGCGTCATCATCGAACGGTCAGCGCGTTCGCGGATCCGTCCGTAGGCGTATCACGGGGGTAAAGCGTGGGTTCGAGTCCCGTCGCTCCCGCTAGGCCGTCGAACGTCCGCCCGCTTCGCGGGCATGATGACTTTCGACGGTTGCCCGTCGATCCAAGCCGTAGTGCGCCGCGGCCGCCATGTCGCCCGCGGCGGCGGTTGACGCTTTTTGGGTGCTAGTCGCGCCTCCAGCCGAGTCACGGACTAGACGCGACACCCATCTCGGTTCAATGATGAACTCCGCGTGCGCGAAGACCTTCCAAGCGGCACCGTGACGTTCCTCTTCACCGACGTCGCGGGATCGACGAAGCTCCTGAGTGAGCATGGCGCCGCGTACGCGGATCTCCTTGGCGCTCACCGCGTCGTCGTTCGTGCTGCACTCTCCCGGCACGCGGGAGTCGAGGTGGACACGCAGGGTGACGCGTTCTTCGCAGCATTCCCGCGAGCATCGGACGCCGTAGCGGCTGCCGACGAGATTCGTGACGGCTTGGGCGACGGCCCTGTTCGCGTTCGCATCGGGATTCACACGGGAGAGCCGCTCGTAACGCCGGAGGGCTACGTCGGCCTCGACGTGCATCGCGCCGCGCGCATCGCTGCCGCAGCGCATGGCGGCCAGGTCGTCCTCTCGCAGACAACGCGTGACCTCCTCGACCCCGGTCGACAGCTCCGCGACCTCGGCGTCCACCGGCTGAAGGACCTCACCGAGGCCGAACGCCTCTTCCAGCTTGGGAGCGGCGAGTTCCCTCCGCTCCGGACACTCGACCAGACCAACCTCCCGGTCGCGGCAAGTCCGCTCCTCGGGCGCGAGCGAGAACTCGAGGAGCTCGTCGACCGGCTCGAAAGTGGGCGGCTCGTCACGATCACTGGACCGGGTGGGACGGGCAAGACTCGACTGGCGCTTCAGGTCGCGGCCGAGCTCGTCGGCACGGTCGCCGACGGCGTCTTCTGGGTTCCACTCGGCGCGCTCGCTGACTCGAGTCTCGTCGCGAGCGAGATCGCGCAGGCGATCGGCGCGCCCGACGACCTTGGCGCCTTTCTTCGTGACCGCGAGCTCGTGCTGCTTCTCGACAACTTCGAGCACCTCCTAGGCGCTGCGGCGACAGTTGCCGACCTTCTGGCTACGGCCCCGAACCTTCATGTACTCGCGACGAGCCGGGCGCCGCTGCGCATCTCCGGCGAGGTCGAATATCCCCTCGATCCGCTCAATCCGATGGACGCGGTCGCACTCTTCGTCGAGCGTGCCCGAGCAGTCGGTCGAGCCTTCGAGCCGGACGCGACGATCGAGGCGATCTGTACGAGACTCGACAGCTTGCCCCTGGCGATCGAGCTTGCGGCCGCTCGTACGCGGGTCCTCCCGCTCGGGACGCTGCTCACGCGGCTCGAGCGGGCGTTGCCGCTCCTGACTGACGGCGCGCGCGACGCCCCCGAGCGCCAGCGCACCCTCCGCGCGACGATCGAGTGGAGTTACGACCTGCTCGACGACGCAAGCCGGCGTCTGCTCGCGCGGCTCGCGGTGTTCGCGGGAAGCTTTCCCGTCGAGGCAGCTGAGTCGATCTGCGACGCGAACGTCAGCGAACTCTCGGCGCTCGTCGACCTCAACCTTCTCAAGCCAATCGGGGACGAGCGCCTGCTCATGCTCGAGACGATCCGTGAGTATGGGCTGGAGCGCCTCGCCGAGTCCAGCGAGGAAGACACGTTTCGCGCTCGTCACGCCGAAGAGTTCGCGCATGTTGCCGAAACTGCGTACGAGCTGCGTAGCCAGGCCGAGGCGGAATGGTCGTCCCGTCTCGATCGCGACCACGACGATCTGCGAGCTGCGCTCGATTGGCTGTCAAAGACAAATCCCGACGCGGCCCTCGACTTGGCCGGCGCGCTCGGCTGGTTCTGGTTCACACGCGGATACCTCACAGAGGGTGACGCGCGGTTGAGGGCAGCACTCGCGGCGTCGGATGCGAACGGCCGATCCCGGGCGAGGGCGCTCACGGCATCCGGCTCGCTCGCTGCGCGAATCGGAATGGTCAAAGAGGGTCGATTGCAACTGGAGGACGCAGCCGCCCGCTGGACCGAGCTCGGCGATCGGGATGAAACCGGAGCCGCGCTCGAAGCGCTCGGCTGGCTCCTCGTATACGACGCTGGCGACTACGCAGCGTCGCTCGCAGCCTTCGAGGAGGCCCGTTCGATCCGGGCGGACCTCGGCGACCGTGCCGGCGAGACGCGAGCGCTCGTCGGCGTGTGCCAGGTACTGGTTGCACTCGACGAAGTGGAACGCGCTGAGGCCCTCTCGCACGAGCTCCTCGAACGAGGAAAGGACGACGTTAGGATCAGGCACTTCGCAGTCCACTTTCTCGCCGACTGCTCGTTGATTCGCGGCGACTGTGCCGAAGCGGAGGAGCGCTACCGGGAAAGCCTTCGCGCTGCGCTCGACCTCGGGGACGTCATCGAGACGAGTGTCGAGGTGCAGGGCGTTGCGATGGCGAAGGCCGGGCAGGGTGATTGGGCTCGCGCGCTCGAGCTAGCGGCCTCGGTGCGGGCGCTTTGGCGCTCGCTCGGCACCGATCTCCACATCACCTTCTGGGACAGACTGCTGGAGCGCTATCTCGGCCACGCGCGAGCGGCTCTGGGTATCGACGCCGACGCGGCATGGACTCGGGGGCTCGAACTCGCGTTCGACGACGCTATCGCGCTTGCGGTGCAGGAAACGGTCGCGGACCCGAAAGCCTGACCGCTCCCGGGTACGGAACGGTCAGCGCCTTGCGGGGGCCATTCGCAACCGGATCACGGGGGTAAAGCGCGGGTTCGAGTCCCGTCGCTCCCGCTCCTAATCCACCGGTCCTCGACGACCCACTGACTGCCGTGGTGCCTGAGCGCAAAGGACCCGGCCTACTAGGGCGCGACGGTCGCGCAGACGACCCAGGTCTGCACGGCCCAGCTGCCGGCGTTCCCCCCACTCGACTCGCGTCCGGTCGCGATCCAACCGGTCCCCGCATCGGTCGGCCGACTGGTCGAGAGGAATGTGTTGGTGGCGGAGCCGGTAACAACGCCACCGCCACCTACTGCCCGCTTACCCGCCGGGCAGTCCTGCTGCTGGCTCTTCGGGCTGCTGCTGTTGGACGCGCCGCTCCCGGAGATCAACTGCAG